>ENA-UOWO01000301-UOWO01000301.1-activated-sludge-metagenome-genome-assembly--contig:-NODE-301-length-73962-cov-8.257080_pt1 | contig 73962 bp, 62 predicted proteins | sample MGYA00238148_ERZ761564 | MGnify/ENA primary metagenome ERZ761564 (study PRJEB28885, sample SAMN05720194) | activated sludge metagenome | isolation source: Anaerobic digester | place: USA...
AAGGGATTCAAGAAATGCAAAAATACGCTTGCATTTCAACGGAGTATCTCTGTGGCTCGGTGGTGCGTTGCCTTGGGCGGTTCACGAACCGCCCCTAAGAATTATATCGGTTGTTATTTTTTGTGACTTCGTGTCCGGGATAATGGGTTCATCCGGAGAACCGATCCGTAGATGTCGCTGATAGCACAGATGAACTCCTGAATCATTTTTTTTCCACGGAGGAACCAGGGCAGAAAGAACATGCGGTCCTGAAAGCAGAAGCCCCGGCGAAGCGCAGGCTTCGCCGGGGCGGTCGTCAGGGCGGGTATCTTACTTCGGAACTTCGGTGAGAGGAATGCCGAGGGCGTCGGCGACGCCCTTTCCGTAGGCGGGATCGGCTTTCAGGCAGTTGCCGATGTGGCGGATTTTGATCTCTCGCGGGGCATCGCCCATGGCGCGGGCGGTGTTCTCGAACAGTCTCTGCTGCTCGTCGGGCTTCATGAGGCGGAACAGTTTGCCGGGCTGGGAGTAGTAATCCTCGTCGGCGCGGTGGTTCCAGTGGTCGGCCGCGCCGTCGAGGTCGAGGGGTGGTTCGGCGAAGTTCGGCTGCTGCTGCCATTCGCCGTAACTGTTCGGCTCGTAGCCCAGCGTACTGCCGTGGTTGCCGTCGACGCGCATTGCGCCGTCGCGGTGGTAGCTGTGAAAAGGGCACCGTGCCTTGTTGACGGGAATGAGGTGATGGTTCACGCCGAGGCGGTAGCGCTGGGCGTCGCCATACGAGAAAAGGCGTCCCTGCAGCATCTTGTCGGGCGAGAAGCCGATGCCGGGCACGATGTTCGCCGGGTTGAACGCCGACTGCTCAACTTCGGCGAAGTAGTTTTCGGGGTTCTTGTTCAGCTCGAGTACGCCCACTTCGATCAGCGGGTAATCCTTGTGGAACCAGACCTTCGTAAGATCGAAGGGGTGGTAGGGGCATGTCGCCGCGGCCTTTTCGGGCATGATCTGGATGAACAGCTTCCAGCGCGGGAAGTCCCCCTTCTCGATGCTCTCATACAGGTCGTGCTGGTGGCTTTCGCGGCACTTGCCGACAAGCGTCTCGGCTTCCTGGTCGGTGAGGTTCTTGATGCCCTGCTGGCTGCGGAGATGGAACTTCACCCAGAATCGCTCGTTCTGCGCGTTGATCAGGCTGAACGTATGACTGCCGAAGCCGTGCATGTGCCGGTACGTCGCCGGAATGCCTCGGTCGCTCATGACGATGGTGATCTGGTGGAGCGCTTCGGGAAGCGACGTCCAGAAGTCCCAGTTGTTCTTCGCGCTTCGCAGGTTCGTGCGCGGGTCACGCTTGACGGCGTGGTTCAGATCGGGAAACTTCAGCGGATCGCGCAGGAAGAAGACTGGCGTGTTGTTCCCGACGAGGTCCCAGTTGCCTTCCTCGGTGTAGAACTTGATGGCGAAACCGCGAATATCGCGCTCGGCATCGGCCGCGCCGCGTTCTCCGGCGACGGTCGAGAAGCGCACGAACAGCTCCGTCTTCTTGCCGATTTCGGAGAATATCTTCGCCTTTGTATATTTTGTGATATCGTGCGTGACGGTGAAGCAGCCGTAGGCACCGGAGCCCTTGGCGTGCATGCGCCGTTCGGGGATGACTTCACGGTCGAAGTGGGCGAGCTTTTCCAGGAACCAGACATCCTGCAACAACTGCGGGCCTCGCGGCCCGGCGGTCAGGACATTCTGGTTGTCGGGCACAGGCGCCCCGGCGTTGGTGGTCAGTTTTTTCTTCTCGTCCATAGATTCTCCTCTTCCGTTTATGTCCTTCCGGCATCTCTCGACCGCTCCCGGTCTGCCGGATCGTTTCACCCGTTCAGCATATCATAATAATTCTGACATAGGAATAATTCTTATTTTTTGGCAAACCGGTCGTCAGCCAGGACGGCCACCCCGGGCAGGAGACGGTCGGCATACCAGCCGATCCGATCGGCATCGCGGACATCGAGCGATGGTATATATGGCTTGATATCCAACAGCGGGGTGCCGTCGAGCATGTCGACCCCGGCGATCTCGAGGATGTTCCCGCGGACGGCGACCAGACGGACGACCGAAAGGCCGATCGGGTTGGGCCGTTTCGGGGCACGGGTGGCAAAAATGCCGTGTTCGACGGTATCGAGATAGGGTTTCACCCGGAGGGCTCCGGCACCGATCCCGTGGAACGCATAGATCAGGTGGAGATGGCTGAAGCCTTCGATATCGAGAAGGCCGTCGGCATACTCGGGAAGGATCTCGATCGTGCCGGTTTCCTCTCCCGCCATGCTGGCCTGGATCGGCGTTCCCTCCTGGCTCGTGAACCGCGTGCGGATGATGCCGATCTGTTTCCATGCATATAGTTCTCGTTCCATCGTCGTCTCCCGTGTGATGGTGTACCTCCGGTGTGTTCGAATCCACCTGAATTCATCCGCAGATTGCACAGATGGCGCAGATCGCCATCTCCTTCATAATCCTATCTGTGTAATCTGCGACATCTGCGGATCGTAATCCCGGGACTCTCGCCAACATTCCTGGAGTGTGATATCGTGTTCATGCTCACTATTATGAGCATATGATAACATATCTGGAGAATGAACATGGTCAGGCCGCATTCGTGCAGAAAAATTTCCGGGAAGCCCGTCGCCAGCGTTTTCAAGCCGGCGGGCATTCCTGCGCGCGACCTGGATTTTCTGGTGCTGACCCTCGATGAGTTCGAGGCCCTGAAGCTGGCCGATCTCGAAGGGAAATACCAGGAGGAAGCCGCGCGGCTGATGCATGTTTCGCGGCCCACGTTCGGCCGCATCATCGAGTCAGCCCACCGCAAGATCGCCGAAGCCCTCGTCTTTGGCAAGGCTCTCCGGATCGAAGGCGGCCCCGTTGCCGTCACATCCGACACACCTTCATCACACCAAGGAGAATCCATGAACATCTGCATTCCGATCGTCGAAGACAAGGGCCTTCAAAGCCAGGTGAACGGCCATTTCGGCTCGGCACCGCTGTTTCTGATCGTCGATACCGAGAAGCTGTCGACCCGTGCCATCATCAACCAGAATGCCCAGCACACCCACGGCATGTGCCAGCCCCTCGCGTCACTGAGCAACGAAAAGCTCGACGCCGTCGTCGTCGGAGGAATCGGCATGGGAGCGCTCACCAAGCTGCGTGCCGCCGGCATCAAGGTGTATATGGGCCGTCAGGCGACGGTCGAGCAGGTCATTGCCGAGTTCAAGACCGGCAACCTGCGTGAAGTCACCCCGCAAACGGCCTGTGCCCACCATGGGGACGGCCATGGCCACGACCACGGGCACCCTCACGGCCACGGCGAAAAATAGCCCATCGCCCGCACGGCCATCGAGCCCGAATCCGGCGCAACCCGCACGAAGCCCCTCATCCGAGGGGCTTCGTCATTTCATGTACCACCGGAAGCGCATCAGCCTCCGTAGCGTCCCGTCCGGAGAAGCACGAGGGTGCAGGCTTCCAGCACCTTGACGCCTGCCAGGCGGAGCTTTTCCGCGAGGCCGGGATTTTCGGTGCCGGGGTTGAAGATCACCCGCCGGGCCCCGGCGGCGAGGATCGCATCCTCCATCGCAGGCTGCTTCGCGGGCGACACATACATCGTGATGGTATCTATTTTATCCTGAATTTTATCCAGCGACCGATACACCGGAACACCCTCGATCGTCTCGAGAGCCGGGTGCACCGGAAAGACGGCATGTCCCGCTTCCCTGAGCAGAACGAGAGCCTTGTAACTATAGCGTTCAGGATTGTCACTGGCACCGATGACGGCGGTATTCATGGCGTATCCTCCCGAATGGCATCGGTTCGGGCTGGCCCCGGGCGTGCCGGGCGATCGAGAGCCTCCCGGAGAAGCCGGGCCAGCCGGACCCCGGCGCGCATCAACTGGAGTTTGACGATCGGCCGGACGGCGGCAAGCCAGTCCGGCGTGATGACCGAACCCGGTTCGAAGGAGTAGCCCCAAACCTGGCCAAGCCGGTGCGACTCGTTCACCCAGTCGGCGAGGGTTCCGGCGGCAATCGCGGCGGTATCCGTCGCCCGAAGCTCCTGCTGAAGGATTCCGGCCAACCGCCGCTCATTCACCCCGAACGAATCGACGATCCGGAAGTCCCAGACATGATGGAGCTTCATTTCATCCCCATCGAGTCGCACCATTCGCGCGTTTCCGCCAGCATCCCCCCGGTTCGTGCAGTGCAGCGGCTGGTGCAGGTCACCGACGAGATGGACGAGGAACTTGAGGGCTTCCAGACGTTCTCCGTCGGGCTTTCCGGCATCACCCAGCAGCCGGGTCATCGTGTCCACCGCGTGGACGATATGCTTTCCTGCCGCACCGTCCCGCGCCTCGTCGTAACCGCCGGCTGTGAAGGGGATTTCGACGATGTGATAATGAGCCGTCTCGGGCCGATTCGGTCGCACATGATCGGCCCATCCGGCGACCGAGACGAGCGTCGCCTTGCGGGGATGGCGAGCGTCATCCCCGGGGCGGTCATCCCGTTCTCCTTCCAGGAGGCGCCGCGCCTCGTCGTAGGCGGCGGGCGCTTCCGCCCGCAGGATGTCGGCGGCCAGGAGGGCGATGACCCGGTGCCCCGGGCCGCTCCAGGCATGCATGACGGATGGGCACAGCGCCACCAGGCATGCCACGAGGAGACGGACGGTTTTCGTGAAGGGCATGTTACCGGGAAGCTCCGGAAGCCGATTCGGGGGCAGGGATCGCCACCGGCGCGGCCGGAGTCACGGGCACGGGGGCGGGCGGCTGGACGGCTTTCGGGTCGAGAGCCGGAGCCGTGACAGGGGCTTTTCCCGCATGCTGTTTCCGGTGCTTCATCTGGCGGTGCAGTTTGAGTCCGCCCGTGATGATGACGGCGAGGACGAGGAGCCAGATGATACGGCGGGGCCAGGGATTCTCGGCATCCGCGAAGGGGTCGTCGAGGGTCCGGCGGGCCCCGTCGGGGAGCTGGGCGATCTTCGTCAGCGAGCCGCCGAAGGCAATGCTCATCATGAGGCGGGAGTTGATCGCCCACCCGTTCGCATCGAGGATCGGGCCGACATTGCGGTTCCGGAGCCGGATGGCAGCCATGACCATCGAAGGGCCCGAGATGAGGAGCAGCAGACCGAGCAAGGCGACCGGCATCTGCCACCAGGCGAGGGCAAGAAAGCCCGTCACGACGCTGGCGATCGCGGTGCCGATCGCGCCGATCGCAAGTCCTATAGCAGCGAATATACCGGCGAATTTGCCCACATCGAACGGCTGCGGGGGCGCGGCGGGCGGGGTTCCCGCCGGTGCTGCCGCGGCAGCCTGAGCCTTATCGGCGGCCCCGGCGATTCCACCGGCGAGTTTTTCCTGCATCGCTTTGTCACCCGCGCCGGCGAACTTCTCGACCTGTTCCGTGATCATCCGGCCGAGTCGCCGGTAGGGAGTCCAGAACGCCTCGCCGATGCTGATGGGATTCTCGACGAGCTTGACCACGACGGCATCCCAATCGCGGCCCCGCCGGTCGACGAAGATCCCGTGACGGCCGACCGCGAGACGCTCGGCATCCCCGGCAGTGAATCCGGCGACGATCGTCATCTTTTCGTTGCTTCCCGAGCGCACGCAGTCACAGTAGACGAGATAGGTCTGGCTCAGCGCAGCCATGGCGGCATGTTTGGCCGCGTCCTCGACGCGAAGGCACAGCTCACAGCTCCGGCCGTCCAGGAACAGGGTTCCATTCTGGAAAATGGCACCGCGCTTCCGATCGTAGAAGTCGCGAAACGAGACCATGTTATTCATTATTGTATAGAGATCACGATGCAATCGCACCAGCCGTTCGACGGCATCGATCGCTGCGGCTTCGGGTTCGAGAGCCTTGTCCTGGGCGATCAGCTCGCGGATCGCGCGCTCCTGACCACCCGCAAGCAGCGCTCGGATACGGGCAAGGCCGAGGGATTCGACCTCGGCGCCGGCTTTCCCGGCACGCCAGGTCTCGTGGGCGGTGAAGGTCGCCACGATTTTTTCCCATTCGGCGGCGGTGAGAGCCGTCTTTTCCCCGAGTCGGGGCAGGACGACGAGCCGGTTGAACGTGTCGATCGCCTTGATCCAGGCGGGATTGACGGCATCATTCAGCGGAAGCGCCCAGCCCGCCTCGATCCGCGCCAGCGGCAGCTCGGCCAGCTCCGGGCTTCCCGCGGAGAGGAGCCGGACGGCCATCTGTTCGTAATCTTTTTCGGACCGGTTGAGGGGCCCCGTCGAGCGGGCATCGAACGCCGCCAGCCGGCAGCGGGTGAAAAAGTCGTCGATCTTGGCCCGGACCGAGGTAAAGGCTGCATACGCCTCGACCGTCCCCTCGCGGTACGGCAGGATCGCCGGATCCGCCTCTCCGGCCCGCCACCAGGCATCATAGGCGCGGCAGGCCCCGAAAAACGCATCCAGCATCGCGCCGTCGACGCCCATCGTGCCGTCCCGGCCCGCAACACCGCCGCAACAGGCGACGATCTCGGTGATCGCCTTGCGCAGCGGCTCGTCGCCGGCCGAAGCCGGGGGAACGACACCGTCCCCGTTGAACCGGGTGACCGCAAACTTTTTCGAGGCATCGGCCACGTCGGCCACGGCGATCACCTCGGCATCCGGTTTTCCCAGCTCGGCAAGGATCCGGCGGGCCGAGGCGGTCAGCCTCTTCCCCTCCTCATCGGCATCGTTGATTCCAGCCAGGGCGAGTGTTTCAGACCGTTTCAGCAGCTCATCGGGATTCTTCAGCCGGTCGCAGACCCATTCGACGGCGGCAAGCAGTTCAGGCACGCGCACCCGTCCATCTTTGTCGGTATCGATCAGGCCGAGGGTCGCGGCATCCAGCTCGAGACCCTGCACGGGACAGCTCAGGGCCATCCACAGTTTGGGATCGAGTTCCTTCAGCGCCTTCAGATCGGCTCCGGAGTCGAGACTCACCTGGTCAACACCACCCGAACGGAAAAACCGCCAGGCATGTTTTTCGGAAGAAAGGGTCCGGGGTTCCGTGACGTTCATCGATCCCACCTCGAAATCATTTTTGGCGTCTGGCCATTGTTGTCATCATATCATGACTGGATCCCGGCGGTTGAAGGCCGGGCGGCACGCACCGACAAGACAAAGGCAAGCGAGGAGATGCAGCAGAGCAGGCCCGCCCCACACAGGGCCGGGGAGACGCCGGCATGCTGGGCGATGAACCCCTGCACGAGGCTTCCCAACGGCGACATGCCCATGAATGCCATCATATACAAACTCATGATCCGGCTTCGTTTGTCGTCGTCCGTCAACATCTGCAGATGTGTGTTGGCAGCCGCCCAGCCGCTCGTCATCCAGTAGCCGGCGATCGCGAGCAGGAGCATCGACGCCCACAGTTGCGAGGTCCAGGCGAACAGCATGAGGATGAGGCCGAAACAGGTGAACGAGGTCGAGGCAAGCCTTTCGAGCCCTTCGGTGGTTCGGCGCACCGCCAGATGCAGCGCTCCGGCCAGGGCGCCGAAGCCGACCGCGCCGAGCAGGAAGCCGAGCGTCTCGGCACCGCCTCCGAGCACCTCCTTCGCCACAACGGGAAGCAGCACGGCAAACGGCATGCCGATGAAGCTGAATACCGAGATCAGCAGCAGGATCGAGCGAATCCCCCGATGCTTCCAGGCATACGCGAATCCCGCGCGCAGTTCGCTCCAGAACGGTTTTCGCTCGTGTCTGAGCGCGCTTCTCGGAAGGGTCAGCCGCGGCAGCATCCAGACGATCGGCACGAACGACAGGGCATTGAGAACGAAGCAGATCCCCTCCCCCCAGGCCGCGACAGCCATTCCGGCAAGGGAGGGACCGATCAGGCGGGCCGCATTGAAGGCGGAGGAGTTGAGAGCGATCGCGTTTCCCAGGTGCTCGCGCCTCTCGACGAGCTGCGGCACCAGCGCGTGCCGGCCGGGCATGTCGAAGGCATTGATAGCCCCGAGCACGCCGCAGAGCAGGAACAGCAGCGGCAGGTTGACCAGCCCCGCGAGGGTCAGGCCTGCGAGCACCGTCGCCTGGACGAGGGCGGCGACCTGGGTGATCCAGATGCTCCGGCGCAATTCCCGGCCGTCGAGGATGACGCCGGCCACCGGCATCAGAAGAAACGCCGAGAACTGGCTGACGAAGTCGGCCGCGCCCAGCATCACCGCGGACGACGTGAGGCGGTACACGAGCCAACTTGTCGCGAGCCGCTGCATCCAGGTTCCGACCAGCGACAAGCCGTTCGTTATAAAGTACGCACGATAGTTCGACGAGCCCAGGGCGGGGAACAGCCTCCCCTCTCCCGGTGTCGCCGCCGTGCCTGTCCCGTGCGTTTCGTTCGGCTGCATGCGTTGCGCAAGATACCCCCGTTCCCGTCGTGAGCGCAAACCCGTTCCTTTCCCCCCATCGTCGAAAAAAAGTTGACGTCCGTCGTTGTCCGCGGATGTCTGCCAACGTGCGAAACGATTCCGGCATGTCCCGCCCCGTACCTGATCATCCGGAATTGAACCCTTCGGAAAACCGCATTTCGGGCCGAAAAGGTTCATGGTTTTGTTTGCCTCCTTATACTTTCGGGCCGGATCTCACAAGATCCGGTCTTTTTTTTTCCCGCCGGCCCCGGGTTGTCATATAATTCCAGAAGACTCTGTCAGGATATGAAGCCAGTGACGCTGATCCCCAGGAAGCCCGCCCTTCCGTGCCAGGCGCACGGTCGGGTGACGCTCCTCATCATCACGCTTCTGACAATCCTGCTTGGGACGGCCACCGGTTTTGCCGCACCAGCCGGCACCGCGACCGGGTCCGAAGAGATCGAGAAGATCGTGGTCGGAATCGACCGGGCGTATCCGCCCTACGAATACACGGCTCCTGACGGTCGCCCGACCGGGTTCACCGTCGAACTCGCGCGGCTCATTGCCGAAGCCCTTGGGGTCCAGATCGAGTTTCGACACGGCCCCTGGAGCGAGATCATCCCCGACCTCCAGAAAGGCCGGGTCGACCTGGCGGCCTTCTGTTTTTCGGTGAACCGCACCGACCATTTCTGTTTTTCCGAACCGCTCGCCCCCTCCGTCTACACCTATTTCCGACGGTCCGATGCCGAACCCGTCCGCCGCGAAAGCGACCTGATCGGCCGCCACGTCGTCCTGCAGCGGGGCGACATGATGGACGATTATCTGTCCGAATCGTCGTTCGGGCGGCGGATCACCCGCCTCGATGACATGCGGCGCATCCTGCGCCTCGTCAGCGAGGGAAAGGCCGATTACGCTCTCGTGGAGCGGCGCATCGGCCGGGAGCTGGTGCGCGAGATGAAACTGGCCGCACTCACCGACGCCGGCAGCATGCATTACGTCAAGGATCTCTGCTTCGGCAGCGGCCTCGCGAGATGCGACCTCATTGCCCGCGTGAACCAGGCGATCCGGGTGCTGAAAACGGATGGTCGCTACCAGGCGCTCTGGAAAAAATGGTTCGGGGGCGATCCGATCGAGCAGCTGCTGCCGGAACAGCAGGCCCAGCCCTGGGGAATCCTCGTCCTGTTCGGTGGTTTTCTCCTGCTCGTTTTCGTCACGATCGTCACGATGGTGTACCAGCGGGCGGGCGAAACGGAAGCCGAGCTCCGCAGCCGCATCACCGAACTTGCGCAGACCCGTTCCGATGCTGTCGCCGGCCGGACGCGGCTGCGGGCCATCCTCGCGAACACCCCGACCGCCATCATGCTGATCGATGCGAGCGGTCGCATCATCGAATCGAACGAACGGTTCCAGGGCCTGTTCGGCTACTCCGCAGAAGACGCACAACGGCTCGATCTCCGGAGCCTCACCACCCAGGACCAGGCGGCAGAGCAGCTCGACCGGCTCATCAAAGCCACGGGCCGCCCAGAACAACTGCATGTGACGGGACAGTTCCGGTGCCGCGACGGCACCACCTTCTGGGGGGATCTGCGCGTCCAGCCGCTCCTCCAGACCGAAGGGATCCCCGGCGGCTTCGTCGTCGTCATCCGGGACGTGCGCGAAAGCAAGGAAGTGGAGGCGATCCTCCGGGAGAATGAGACCCGGTACCGCAAACTCGCGGAAAGCGCCCCTGACCTGATCTACCGGTTAGACCTCCCCTCGGGCCGCTATGAATACGTGAACCCGGCGGCATTCCGGATCACCGGCTGCACGCCGGACGAGTTCCTCGCGACGCCCCTGCTCCTCCAGCGACTGATTCCCGAAGATCGCCAGGAAGCCTACCAGAGCCACATCGAGCGTCTCCAGAAGGGAATGGCCGAGCCGTTCATCGAGTTTCCGATCCTGCACCGCGAGGGCGCGATCCGCTGGCTCCAGGACCGGGCCATCCCGATCATCGACGAGACGGGCCGGATCACCGGCGCCGAAGGAATCATCCGCGACATCACCATGGCGCGGCGCGTGGCCGAAGAACTGCAGCGGTCGGAAGCGAACCTGCGCGCGATGTTCCACAGCACGAAGGATGGGTATGTCCTCGTCGACCGGTTCGGGACCCTGGTGGCCTGCAATCCTCCCGGCGCCGCCTGGCTCGCGACGTTGGGAAGAACCGCGGGCAGCGCAACGAGCAGTCTGCGCATGAATCCCCCGCCCGCCTGCTGGCCCCAGATCGTCGCCGACCTGGACGTCGCCCTCGAAGGCACGCATCTGAAGCGGAAGCTTCAGGTCCCCCGTTCCAGCGGCGGGCAGGATGCGCTCGAGATCAACCTCTGGCCGGTCCCCGAGCCCGGCCACGGCTTCCATGGCGTCTGTCTGCACATGGTGGACGTGACGGAGCGGGAGCGCATCGCCGCCGAACGCCGGGTTCTCGACGAGAAGGTGCGCAAAACCCAGAAATACGAGAGCCTCGGCATCCTCGCCGGAGGCATCGCCCACGATTTCAACAACCTGCTCACCGGTATTCTGGGGGCCGCCGACCTCGCGAGGCGGCAGACCGAGCCCGAAAGCATGCTCGAGGGCTTCCTCGACCGCATCATCTCGACGGCCAGGCGGGCTTCCGAACTGACGCAACAGATGCTCGCCTACTCGGGAAAAGGCTCCCTGGTTCTCCAGTCGTTCGATCTCGCCGGCATGATCCGTGACATGGGAAATCTGCTCGAGGCCTCGATTCCCAAAAAATGCCGGCTGCAGTTCGAGTTTTCCCCCGACCTCCCGCCGGTCATGGCGGATCTCGCCCAGATGCGCCAGGTGCTGCTGAACCTCGTGGTGAACGCCGCCGAGGCGATCGGGGAGCGGGCCGGCACGATCACGGTTCGGACGGGCTCGGCGGCCTGCACGGCCGAAACCTTCGCCGAGATCGGCCATGGCCAGGCGCCCGAGCCGGGGACGTATGTCTCCGTCGACGTGATCGACGACGGCATGGGCATGGACGCCGCCACCCAGGCGCATATCTTCGAGCCGTTCTTCTCGACCAAGTTCACGGGCCGGGGCCTCGGCCTGGCCGCGGTTCTGGGCATCGTTCAGTCGCTGCGCGGGGCGATCCGGGTCGAGTCCCAGCAGGGAAAGGGCAGCCGCTTCACGGTGCTGCTGCCAGCGTCGCTTCCGGAGCAACAGCCCCCCGTCGAGGCCCGCCCCTCACGAGCGGCCGACATGGGCAGCGGAACGATCCTCGTCGTGGATGACGAGGAGTTCATCCGGATTCTCGCCACGGAAGTGCTGACCCTCGGTGGTTACACGGTCGAGACGGCCGCCGATGGGGCCGAAGCGCTCGAGATGCTGGGAAAAAACCCCGAGAAGTACACCGCCGTCCTGCTCGATCTGACAATGCCCGGCATGGACGGCACCGAAGCCTTCGCCGGGATCCGCCGCATCGCTCCGGCGCTGCCGATCATCATTTCGAGCGGCTACAGCGAATCGAACACCTCGAGCGAGGCCCTGGCCGGTCGCGCCGGCTTCCTGCAGAAGCCGTATGCCGGCGACGAACTGCTCGACTGCGTCAACGGGGTCATCGGCCGGTTCACCGGCACCTGAGCGGCACCGGCTCAGCAGTGCTCCCGGAACGTCCGGAAGGAAATGGCCGGCCAGTCGTCGACGATCTTGCCCAGCCGCCAGACATCGGCCGCGAGGTAGGTCAGATGGCCCTCAGAATCGTGGGCCATGCGTGAGCGGTGCTTGCGCTCGAACTCCTCGAGCACGTTCTTGTCGTCACAGACGAGCCAGCGCGCCGTCGCGTAATCGACGGGGTCATACACCGCATCGACGCCGTACTCGTCGCGAAGCCTTGCCATGGTCACGTCGAACTGGAGGGCGCCGACGGCGCCAAGAATATATTCACTACTATTCATAACGGGCCGGAACACCTGGACCGCCCCCTCCTCGGAAAGCTGGAGCAGCCCCTTCTGGAGCTGCTTCGCCCGGAGGGGGTTTTTCAGCCGCACCTGCTTGAACAGCTCGGGGGCGAAGTTGGGGATTCCCGTGAACTTGAGCGGCTCCTTTTCGGAGAACGTGTCGCCGATCTTGATGGTGCCGTGGTTGTGGATGCCGATGATGTCGCCGGGCCAGGCTTCCTCGACGTTGGTGCGGTCCTGGGCCATGAAGATCGTGGCATCCTTGATCACGATCTCCTTGCCGAGCCGGTGGTGCATCACTTTCATGCCGCGGGTGAACCGGCCGGAACAGATGCGCAGGAAGGCGATGCGGTCGCGGTGCGACGGATCCATGTTGGCCTGGATCTTGAAAACGAAGCCGGAAAACGCCTGTTCGGCGGGCTCGACGATGCGGGAAACGGCGGCGCGGGGCTGGGGGGCCGGCGAGAGTTCGACGACCGCGTCGAGGAGTTCCCGGACACCGAAATTGTTCAGGGCGCTGCCGAAGAAGACCGGGGTCTGGTTTCCCCTTCTATAGTGCTCGAAATCGAACGGGTTCGCGGCGCCTTCGAGCAGCTCGATGTCGGTGCGCAGATCGGCCGCCTGGTCACCCAGCAGCTCGTCGAGTTTGGGATCGTCGATATTCTCGATCAGAACCGTGTCCTGGGGCCGCGTCTCGGAGCCGGCCCGGAACAGCTGGATCTGCTTGCGGTACAGATTGTAGACGCCCCGGAAGGATTTCCCCATGCCGATCGGCCAGGAAAGCGGGGTGCACTCGATCTGGAGGGTGTCTTCGATGTCCTGGAGGAGATCGAGCGGCGAGCGGCCTTCGCGGTCGAGCTTGTTGATGAAGGTGATGATGGGGGTGTTGCGCATCCGGCAGACTTCCATCAGTTTCTTCGTCTGCGTCTCGACGCCTTTCGCGCTGTCGATGACCATCAGGGCGCTGTCGACGGCCGTGAGCACCCGGAACGTGTCTTCCGAGAAGTCCTGGTGGCCGGGTGTGTCGAGCAGGTTGATCTCGAAATCCCGGTAATGGAACTTCATGACCGAGGTCGTGACCGAGATGCCGCGCTCGCGCTCGATCGCCATCCAGTCCGAGGTCGCGAATTTCGCGGCTTTGCGTGACTTGACGGCGCCCGCCATCTGGATCGCGCCGCCGAACAGCAGCAGCTTCTCCGTCAGGGTGGTTTTTCCGGCATCCGGATGGCTGATGATGCCGAAGGTGCGACGTCTCTCGATTTCGTTCAGATGATTCTCGCTCATGGTGGTCCCGCCTTTGTGCTGCAATACAGGGTTTGAATCCTCCATATTACCACCTTTCGAACTCCCCCGCAATGCCGTTCCGGAGCCCGTGTGCGAACGGCGGTCGAACACCGGAACGGTTTCGGGTATACTGGTCCGCGAACGGCTGCGAGAAGGGAGTTCCACGATGTCGATCCGGCGCTGGACCCAGCGAACCTGTGCTGCCTGTGCCTTCTGGCTCATCATGGCAGGCGGCGCCGTGCTCGTGCTGCTCCTCGTGGTTTCGCGGCTCGCCCTCGATGCCGCCGTCTCGGCGACGCAGGGTTTCTTCTCCTTTTTCTGGGCAGCGGTCACGGCGCTGATCCAGGGCCTCGCGACCCTTTCGGCCGCCGCGGCCTGGGGCCTCGGCCTGACCGCGCTCGTTCTCGCGGGCTGGCTCTGGATCCGCCACCGCCGGGAACACCTGTGGCGCCGCCTCGAAACCGTCCGGGACGAGTATGAGCCGCTCCTGGCCCTGCTGAAGCGGAAGGGCATGACCACCTACCGCAAGCGCCTCGAGGCGATGCGCGAACGGCTGTTCCTCGAACGCGATCGGGCCGAGGAGCTCGAGGAGCTGCTCGAGGGCGAGCTGCCCCGCATCGAGGAGCGATTCCGCGAGCTGTCCAGACAGTATCACCGGCCCGGCCCCGAGGCCGCAAAACGCGAGATCTGGAGCCTGATGGAGTCGCTGACGGCCAACAGTTCCGCCCTGCGCGGCCGCCGCGCAACCATCGACCGGTTCGAGGCGGGCAAGATCCAGATCGCCACGAAGCTCAACTGCCTGCGCCTGAAACTCTCGGGAATCGAACAGAACGAAAGCGAGCTGGGAAGCCTGCTTCGCACGATCGACGATATCTCGTTCGTTGCCGATGCCGTCGACCGGCCCCGGGACGCGGCGAGCGAGCCGCTGGTTCCGCCGCCCGTCTACCGCCCGATCACCCCGGCCCGGCCAGAAGAGCCGGTCGAGCCGCCGGAAAGCCGTGAGCCGCCGCGCAGACCGGAGCAGCCCCCGACGGCCTGAGGCCCGTTCCCCAAGCCGCGGCATCTCCCCTTCGAAGAAGAGCCCCGCCCGGGTCAGGCCCGGACGGGGCTCGTTGAGGCCTGGAAGATTCAGCCGTCGCGATTGATCGCCTCGGTCAGCTCTTTCAGCACAGCCTCGGCCCGGTCATTGTCGACCTGGCAGGTGCCGGCGGCGTGATGGCCGCCACCGCCGTATTTCAGCATCAGTTCGCCGATATTGGTCTTCGAGGAGCGGTTGACGATCGATTTTCCCGTCGCGAGAACGGTGTTCTGCTGCTTGAGCCCCCAAAGAACATGAATAGATATATTACAGTTGGGATACAACGCGTAGATCATGAACCGGTTGCCGGCCCAGATCGTCTCTTCCTTGCGCAGGTCGAGGATGACGAGGTTCTTGTGCACCGTCGAGCAGCGGCGGAGCTGTTCCTTGAACTTCTCCTCGTGCTCGAAGTAGATGTCGACCCGCTCCTTCACGTCGGGCAGGGCCAGGATGCGTTCGATCGTCATATCCCGGCAGCAGTCGATCAGGTCCATCATCAGCTGGTAGTTGGAAATGCGGAAGTTGCGGAAGCGGCCCAGACCGGTCCGCGGGTCCATCAGGTAGTTGAGCAGCGGCCAGCCCGACGGATGCAGGATCTCGTCGATGCTGAACCGGGCGGCATCGGCCTTGTCGACCGCCTCCATCATCTCCTCCGAGACTTTCGGGAACCGCTTCTTCGCGCCGTAGTAGTTGTAGACGACGCGGGCGGCCGACATCGCGTCGGGGTCGATGATGTGGTTGGGCTGAAGCATCGCGTTGCGCAGCGTTTCGCTGAGATGGTGATCGAACACGAGATGCGCCCCCTGCACATACGGCAGATTCGTCGTGATATCGTTCGGGGTGATCTCGACCTTGCCGTCCTGCATGTCCTTCGGGTGGACGAACTTGATGTCGTTGATCAGCCCGAGCTCCTTGAACAGCACGGCGCAGACGAGACCGTCGAAGTCGCTGCGGGTCACGAGACGGAACTTGCCCTCGGGGGTCGGGGCCATGGCGGCGGTATCGGTCATATCCTCACTCCTCCGTATCCGGCGAATGTATGGCTCCACTCTATCATGCGCGTAGTCGTGCCGCCACCGGCGGTTTGCGGTATCATGTCCGGTGATGACAGATCCCGTCCGTCCCACCGCCTCCGGCCGCGCCTTCTCCGTGGCTGTCGGCGCCCGCCATGGCGGACTCGGCGCAACGGCGCTGGCCGTCGATCTTGCCCTGCTGCTTGCCGACCGGGGGATTGCGGCGCTGCTCGTCGATGCCGATCCGCTGATGCCGGCTGCCGCGGCCCGGCTCGAAACGGCCTGGGGTGAGGAAATCGGCGTTGCGGCCCTTTCCCCCACGGTCAACCACGAGCTCTGCCAGCGGTGTGGGGCCTGCTCCGACTTCTGCGCGTTCGATGCCCTCGAGCTCCGGGAGGCTGGCATCCGATTCTTCCCCGACAGGTGCATCGGCTGCGGGGGGTGCCGGCGGATCTGCCCATCCCGCGCGATCACCGAGACCCAGCGGCTTCTGGGAACGGCGCGGCGCGGCATCGTGGATTCCCGCCTCTCGGTGCTCGAAGCCCGGCTTGCCGAGGACGCCCTCGGCTGGTCCGCCCCGATGACCGCCTGGCTGCGCCAGTCGGCCCGCCCCGCCCCGTTCCAGATGATCCGTGCCGTTCCCGGCATCGGCCGGACGGCTCGCGAAGCCTGGCGGGGAGTCGATCGCCTCGTCTTCCTCGATGATGCCGCCACGGACGTCCCCGTCCCGGGCCTGGAAACCGACCGGATCATCCGGATCCCGTCGCGTGCCGCTCCCCGGACAGAGCCCGGAGCCGGCATGATCCGGTTCGACGGGTCGGCCGAAACGGCCCGGGCCATCCTCCGGTCCGGGCGCCTGGCGTCGTCCGGCGGCTCCGTGGCGGATGGCGTCCACCGGCTTGCCGGGAGCCTTGCGGAGCTCGCCGGAGGGGCTCATGGGTGAAGCCGGGCATGGGATGAATCCGCAGACGATCCTCGTGGCGGGCGTCAGACCCGGCACCGGGGCAACCACCCTGGCGGCCCTTCTCTGGTCGCGCATCCGTTCCCGTGCCGCCTCGCTCGTTCTGCTTCGTCCCGAAGGGCTCCCCGACGCGTTCCGCGCGGCGCTCGAACTTGGCACCCCGGAACGGCAGCCTCTCGAAGGTCGCGACCAGGCTCGGATCACCGAAGCCTGCTTCGGCTGCGGAAGCTGCGCGCTTCTCTGCCGGTTCGGCGCGATCAGGCGCACGTCGGCCCGGCCGGGCGCGTTCGCCGCTCACGTGACGGAAAACGCGCCGACAGCATGGACCATCGATCCGCTTTCCTGCACCGGCTGCGGTGTCTGCGCGCGTTTCTGCCCCTCCGGGGCGATCGTCCTGCGTCAACCCGTCATCGGCTCGCTCGAGATCATCCCCGGCACCTCGCGGAACGCCACGGCCGTTGCGGCGGCCCTCGAGCCCGGCCGCGAACACGACCTGAAAACCGCCCTGCGGCTGATCCGCGAAGGCCGCAGCCTGGCCTCGGCAGAACCGGGTTCGCCGGTCTTCGTCACGGGAGTTTCTGCCGCCGCTCCGATCTTCCCCGATCTCTGCGCCGCGAGCAGTCGACTTGTTCTCGTGACCGCTCCGGGCCCCGGAGCCGCCCGGCATCTCGAAACGGCGCTCGTCCGCGCGCATGGGAGAACCGAAACGATCCGGGTCGCCATTTCCTTCATGGAACAGGACCCCGAAGCCGCCACGCACATCGAAACCGTTTGTCAGACGCGAGGCATCGATTTTCTGCGCGGGCTTCCGTATACGGAGTCTCTCCACGAGCGGCTGCGTGACGGTCGCCCTCTCGATGCCCTCCCCGCAGAGGATCCGGTCAGGACCGCCGCAGATACGATCCTTTCGTTTCTATAATCACTCGAATCCCATCATCCTTCCGATCTGGGCCCAGCCGACGATCATCGACTCCTGGACCAGGAAGGAAGCTCCGAGAAGAATCGCGACCAGCAGCACGTAGCGGGTGTCGCGCATCTCGAGAATGCGGACGAACAGGATCGAACAGAGCGCGGAGCTGAAGAACACGAGGAGCAGGGCGAGAACGAAGTCGGCATAGGGACCGAAGGCATTCTCGCAGAAGGGGATGTTTGCCCAGACATGCCGGAGAAGAGGCCAGGACCGGTAGACATTGACCATGCCCGGAGTTGCCACGAACAATCCCCAACTGAGCCTGTTGAGAAGGTGCTCCTTCTGGAGGAGAAAGGCATCTTGAACAAGCGTGGTCAGGGGCTGGGACTGGAGATAGGCCTCGTATTTGTCGTAATCCGACAGGTCGGGGCGGGGGCCGTCGACGGCCCGCTCCATATCGAGGTTGCGGCCGTGGCGATCCCGCTCCGGATGCGGAGGGTGGCCGACTCGGGCCGCATGGGCCGATTCGAGTCCGACGGTCTCGATCGCCCCCCCCGCTGTAGGGGAGCTTTTCGCCGTTGTGCTCCGCAGCCGAGGGGTCCGCCGGCGTTCCGGGTGGTCTGGAAGCAGCCGGATCTTCGCCAGGCATCAGCCGAACGACCTTTCGCGGCTCATCATCGTGCGCAGCCACGGGATCCTCCTCATTTCCGGCAGTCCGGCCTTCGGCCAAACGAACTGGGACGCATTCCATGCCGAGGCATCCGGATGATTCGAGTATACTCGTTCCCAGACTCGTTTACAATCCGTTCACCGCTGAGGTGGAACACGAGACGCTTCAGATGACAGCTTCATCGTAATACCGGAAGAAATAATATCACTCGGAAGGGTATCGACCACAGCCCGACCGGCCGCGATCCAGTCCCGGGTACCGCCCGGATAATCGATCAGATTGAGGTATCCTTCGGCGCTGAGGCGCGGCTTCAGGAGCCGGCGGCAGCCGCAGGCACACCCGTCATACAGCACGACCATCGCCTGTTTCGACGGCAGCCTGGCCAGGATGGCCGACGCGTCGCCGTCGATATCCGCGACGAGGGCCCCCGGAATCCGCGGTCCGGCCAGACAGGCGGAGTTCCGGCAGTCGACGAGAAACAGCGGCGCGCCGGCCGTCATCAGGGCGACAAGGGTGGACGCGCTGATCGCCGGCTCACTCGCCACGTAGGAAGGGTGGAGGAACGAGTCGGTCGCGATCGTCATGGTCGTGGTGCAAACGCCCTCGCACCCGTCGGCACAGGCCGAAACCGCCGGAGGAATCAGGCACGCGATGACGGCGATCACCGCCACGAGCAGCCGCCGGCCCATCAGATCGTCCTCAGGGCGTCGGCGGGCCGGGAGCGGCGCAGCAAGAGTGCCGCGACAAAGCCAATCAGGCCGCTTCCGACGAGAGCGAAGACGATGCCGCGCAGAACCAGGCAGCTTCCATCCAGGAGGGGCACCGGAAGCCCGACCGTTCCGAGCACCCGCACACCGACCGCCAGGGCGAGGCCGACCCCGAGAGCCGCGCCGGCCAGGGCACCAAAAAATGCCGGGATCATCGTTTCCCAGACGAGCTGGGCCCCGAGCACTCTCCCCGACCAGCCCACCGCGCGCAGGATGCCGAACTCCCGACGCCGCTCCACCAGAGCCCCGAACTGGGTCTTGAGGCCGAACGCGACGGCCGCGAGGTAGAGCAGCCCCGAGACGATCCCGGCGGCGCGCTCGTTGAGCCCGACCACCTTCGCCGCAGGCCGGAAACAGTTGTAGCTCGTGATCACTCCGCCAGTGAGACGCTTGACGGCCTCCATCGCCTCTTCCTGTCGGCGTGCCGAATCGACCTCGACGAGGAAGAGCCCCGTCCGTCCGCCGAGAGGCTCGGACAGACGGGAAGCCAGCACGCCCTCGGCATCGGTCCAGGTGAGATACACATCCGCCCGCGACGGCCGGATGCCGGTGTTGACGATTCCCGTCACAGGGAAGGTGCGTTCCCCGATCGTGATGCGGTCCCCGACCCGGTATTCCTGCACCGAAGCATACCCGTCATCCAGCATGGCACCCGGGCCTTCCGGCCCGGTCGCTTCGCCGAGGAACACGCCCGCTATCACGTCCGACGGTGCGCAGCAGGTGCGGGAAACCGCCATCGGCCGGCTCAGATCGATGCCGCCGAGGGTGAACAGATGCGGGCCGCGCGGGCTCTTCATGCGGAACTGAAGAACCGGAACGACCTCCGCAACGCCCGGACAACGGCGAAGCTCGTCGGCCAGGCCCTGCGGCAGAAGGCAGGTCAGAACCGTGCCGACGACGAATCCTTCATCCGCATGCGTGATGCGCGGCAGGGTTGCCGGAGGAGTCGCAACGCCCCTCACGGGCAGCGGCGAAAAGGCGACGAAATACCCGCCGACCCGTCGGAGCACCGCTTCCTCGGCCGCGTGCTCGGCCCGGAACAGCAGCGAGAAGCCGACGAACGAGGCGACGGCGAGCAGGAACCCCAGACCCACCGCGATGGCTCGCCCCGGCCGGCGGCGCTGTTCCCGCCAGGCGATCCGCATCGGCTCGAGCGCCTTCATCCGGCGGGTTCCAGGATGCCGTCACGCAGCCGGAGAACGCGGTCTCCGGTGGCAACGGGATACGTGCCGTGAGTCACGACGAGCAGGGCGGCGCCGCGATCGGCCACGGCCGCTTTCAGATGCGCGATGATCTCGGCACCCGTCTCGGGATCGACATCCCCGGTCGGCTCGTCGGCGAGAATCAGCTTCGGCTCGTTGACAAGGGTGCGAGCCACGGCGACACGCTGCTGCTGCCCCACGCTCAATTCGGCAGGCAGATTCTCGATTCTGTCGCCGATCCCCAGCCGTTCGAGCCATCGGATCGCGCGTTCCCGGCGTTCGGCCGGCCCGAGCTCCCCATGCATCAGAGCCGCTTCGACGTTCTCGACAGCGCTCCAGGAGGGCAGCAGATTGAAGTTCTGGAAAATGATCCCGACGGTTTCGCGACGGAGCTCAGCCAGCCGGTCCTGGGAAACGGCCGCCGTGTCGGTGCCGCAGACGTCGATGCGGCCGGCATCGGGAATGTCGAGGCCACCGAGCAGGGAGAGCAGCGTGGATTTGCCGGTGCCGCTGCGGCCCGTGATGACGAGGGTCTCCCCGGCATCGAGCCGCAGCGAAACGTCCCGCAGCACCGGAATCTCCCGCCCGGACCGCCAGAAACTCTTTCGGATGCTCACCGCATCGAGCATTGCGGTTCGTTCGGTCATGTCGATCATCCTTTCAATACTGCCGCAGTTGTCGGGCAGGCAGCTCGCGCACGGCACTCCGGCCAGCCGCGGCACCGGCCGCGATGCCGCCCACCACGGCCAGGAGCGCCCCGGTCATCGCCAGGAGGGGGAGCATCAGCGGATCCAGGCGGGCGGGCACGCCGGTCCAGTATTCCAGCGAGACGAACGGCAGAACGACGGCCGCGACGGCAGCCCCAACCACCCCGCCGACCGCGCCCGGCAGGAGCGCCTCGAGGGTCATCAGCCGGTGGATCGATCGGCGCGACCAGCCGATCGCCCGCAGGATTCCCAGCTCCCGGCGGCGTTCGCGGATCGCCGCAAGCTGGGTTTTCAGCCCGAACGCGGCTGCCAGAAGCGCAAGCAGAACAGCCGCCGCGTAGATCACGCCCCGGCTCAGCCCGAGAACCTCGGCCGCCGGCTCGTAACAGGCGAACGACGAGATGAGGCCCGTCTGGACGATCTGCCGCATCCGGGCCATCGCGGCATCCTGGACCTCGGCCTGCGCCACCTCGACCAGGAGCACGTTCATCTCCTGGAACAGCGGCGAGCGGAGCCGGCGACTGATCACCTTTTCGGCATCCGAAAACGTCAGCAGTACGTCGGCTTTCGCCGGCCTCACGCCGGGCGCGACGACGCCGATCACGATGAACGGCCAGCCCGAAATCGTCACCGCCGATCCGAGCCGCAGCCCTCGAGCCGCAGCATACCCCTGCTCGACCAGGGCAAGGCCGGTGTCATTCGGGTGAAGAAAAGCACCTTCTATTATATCGCTTGGACTACAAACAGCGGGCGGCACCGCAACCGTATCCGCCGGATCGAATCCGCCGACGGTGAAGCGGTGGCCGTCCTGCGGATCGCGGCACCGGAACATCAGATACGGGGAAACACCCCGGAACAGGCCGGGTTCGCGGCGCGCCTGCTCGAGAATCCCGAACGGAAGCAGCTTCGTCTCGACCTGCTGCGCGACGAACGCCTCGTTGGCGAGATCGAGCGGCTTTTTGTTGCAGCCCGTGCACACCTTGCACTTTTCCTCGCACCGGGGAGGCCGGGTCCCCGAGGCGAGCATCGCGAGCTCTGCCGTCGTGAGAGAGGCGACTTCGGCGCAGGCGGGGGAGTAGACGATGAAGTGCGTGCCGGTGGAGCCGAGAATGCCGCTCTGGATGTTCCGGGAAAACACGAGGGCGGCAAGGAGCAGAACACCCATCCCGACGGCGATCGCATACCCGCTCGCGCAAGCGGCGAACCGCCACGGCCTCCGGCGCGCTTCACGCCCGGCAGCCGCGGCCAGATCGCGCCATGCTGCCGATGCTGCCACGTGCTTCACAGTTCCTTCTTCTGCCAGTATACCGCATCGGACGGTCGGAAGTCTCCTCCCGGCCCCCATCGAAAGCCCTCGGATCATCCGTGCTCATCTGCAGATAAGCATCCCCTCCCGGTGCAGAATCACTGGTAGAACCAGTAGGCGCAGGAAAGCCGCTCGCCCGCGATCAGAAGACGTGTTTCGGAGCCCGTGACAAGAGCCCCGGGAACCGTCACGGCAACCTCGCGGAACGATCCATCGGCAGGTTTGAATCCGGCACGCACGGGGGGAAGCGGGGTTCCGTTCGCCGACACGGCGAGCATGGTGCCGGTCGGAGTGCGGATTTCCCGCCTGGCCGGCCCGGTCGCGTGCAGCGATTCGATCCGGGCCGAGGCAGCCAGACGCAGGATGATCAGCAGCTCTTTTCCAGGTGTGGTGGAAACACGGAACTCTTCCCAGCCGGTCAGGAAGCGGCCGACCTCGCAAATCGGCCGGTCGACAGCCTCGGCCGTCACCGCGAAGGGGAGGGTCAGGATTCCGGGATACCGATCCGAAGCTTGATACGCATGGGTGATCTCGTCATGGGCATACCCGACATCGAGGCGGTCACACAGGCTCATCGAGGCAGGCGCATGCCCCTCGCGAGGCTCCCGGGCATCATCGAAGGGACGCCAGTCGACGCGGCAGAGACGAGGCACCGGCCGGCCGGGAGATTCGAGCGGAAGCGGCAGATCGACCGCCGGCCCCTCGAGCCGCTCGATCCAGCGCCCGTCCTCTCCTCCGGACAGGATCAACAGCGGAAACCGTTGCTCCGGACGATGCTTGAGATACTCGAGCGTTTCGGCCGTGTCGACGGGAATATCTCGCGTGAAGATCCCCGCCAGGGTGACCGGAACGAGGTTGTCGAGCCAGGCGGCATAGTGATACTCGTCGTAGAGGCCGATGCGCGTCCCCTGAGGAACGCCCGCAGAGATGGCCCGACAGAAACGCCTCTCCTCCTCCATGCGGCGGCACTGCTCGGCATACACGGGGAGGAAACCCGCCACGCCCGCCGCCTGCCAGACCAGCAACACCCCCGTCAGCACAGGAGCGAGACGGGGCAGGCCAAGACGGCCGGCCAGTTCGCAGGCGCCGATCATTTGATAGAGATAGATATAGGGAACGATCCACCCGAGATACCGGTCATACGCGGCCCCCTGCCAGCCACCGACCACGATGAGGAGAAGCTGGACCGCCATGCATCCGGCGAACCAGATCTCGACGTCCCGGCTATCCCGGTCATCACGGGATTTCAGGCAGAGGCCGCAGATCAGCAGCAGTCCCCCGAGGACCGGCGGCCAGAGCCAGCCCCGCCAGCCGCTTCCGACACCGATGCCGAACACCAGCTCCGAGACGAACCGCACGGCGTGCGCGGCGATCGCGGAAGCCGCCGGCAGGGGGGGCAGGAGATACAATCCCTTCCCCGTCAGGGAGTCGAACAACGCGTGGCCGGTCACGGCAAGATTGATCCCGACGACGGCTGTGACGCCCAGGAGCCCGGCGATTCCTGCACCCACCGGTCCCCAGCCGGTTTCTCGGCCGCGACATCTCGCGACGATGGAGAGACCGAGCCACGCCAGCGCGAGCAGAATTCCCTCGGGACGCGCCAGTGCTGCAAGGAAGAGAATGGCCCCCAGCGACACATGGCGCCGCTCGAGGGCTGCCGCGCATGCAGCAGAGGCGAGAGCCATGAACAGGGGCATATCCGTCTGTCCCAACGCCGTGAAGGCGACATAGCCGCTGGAGGCCACGAGGAAGAGCGCCACAGGCGAGGCCTGGGGATGGATGAGACAGGTTGAGCGATGAAATGTGAACAGGAACGCGAGATACAGAGCCACGCCGGCACCTGCCGCAACCGTCGTCAACCCGTCCTGCGATACGCCGGACCAGGCAGCGAGAGCCAGCAGGAACAGATACAGATGGCTGGTGCAGCCCGTCGACGCCCCTTCGACCCCGCCCAGCGTGAACGCCCGCCCCTCGGCGAAGGAGCGGGCATACGCATGGTACACGACCGTGTCCGCCTGGCAGGAAGCGGCCGCCGAAGCATCGCCGTGGAGGAGCGAGGCTCCGAGGAAGAGACAGATGATCAGGGTGACGGCAGCCACAGCGGCTGCGCGCCAGGCACGATCGGGAAGGGGCATCGCAAGCCTCCTAGCGGATACGGAGGGCGTCGAGATAGCCCGCCCCACAGACGCAGCACACCGTCGGCCCCGGCAACGACCGGGGCATCCCGCAGATCGAACAGACCAGATACTCATCCCGCCACCAACTCCAGACTCCCGGAGCTGCCTGCAAGGCCCGGCACCGGTCATGCAGCCACTCGAGAATCTTCGGGCAAGCCGCAATGGCATGCCCTGGGGGGAACGACGCCGACACGCTATCGCGCGTGGTCGGCACCACAAAGGTTTTCCGGTCCCGTTCCAGCAGGCCGATGGCCAAGGAAAGATTATCCTGAGACGAAAAATACTTCTCCGGATGGATCAGGCGGATTTTCACGGGTACCCCACCGAGTTCACGGACCCGCACCCCTGCCTGGGACAGAAAAACCTCTTCGGTCCGCTTTGCAACGGTGAACAGGGCAACCAGGGCCGGGCATCCCTCCGAGATCGCCGGTTCGACGGAGGAGTGCCACCGTTCATGTCGCTCGGCGGCGCGATGAGACAGGTCGAGGAGGGCCGTCAACTCTTCCGCCGCCGACAAACCGGCAGGCGCGGCGAACGCGGCCTCCGCCCCCAACACCATCGCGATCCCGAGACACACACCGATCCCGCGTTTGCTGGCATGACGATGACGGAAGAACGACCAAGCGGCCGAAACGCCGACGAGCAACAGGAGGAGCCAGAACGCCCCCCGATCGAGCTGTTCGTACAAGCTCAACTCCGGCCGTTCATACTGTCGGTGAACCAGAAACAGGGCGATGCCGGCCAACAGGAATTTGAGCCGTTCCCGGCCCGTAACTCCCGTGGGAAAGCCGTCCGGATGCGTTGCTGCGGCCTGTACTGCCCAGGAGCGGTTGACGAGAACCAGCAGCGTCAGATGCACCGCCAGTATGCCCAGGAAGCCGGCGGTGAACGCCGTTTCATGACGTCCCGACACGCCGTCGAAATCGAGGGTGAGCGAGAGGATCGGCAGGATGGCGAAGGCGGCCAGGTGCGGCAGCATCGCCGGCGAACGGCGCCGCAGCACCTGCAACGCCAGGATGAAACACAGGTACCCGAACGTCAGGCTGAAGGTGTCCATGTCCCGCTCCTTCCCGTTTCGATCGCGGCCCGCTCAGCGTCGGGCGATATGCACCATCGGCACGAACCGGACCGGCAGATCCTCGTGACGGTCGAATCCCGACGCGGTGCGACGGACGAGAACGATCCGCTGATGATCGACCCCGCCGATCGGCATCACAAGCACTCCTCCGATCTTCAACTGGCGGCACAGCGTCTCCGGCACCGCATCGGCAGCACAGGTGCCGATGACGGCATCGAACGGTGACTCCTCCGGCCACCCCTCATACCCGTCTCCCAGGCGGATCCTCACGTCATAGCCCTGGGCGCCCAGGACTTCGCGGGCATGCGTCACCAGCTCGGGCACCACTTCGAGACTGAAGACGGAGGCGCCGAGCTCGGCGAGAATGGCCGCCTGGTATCCCGACCCGGTGCCGATTTCCAGGAGTTTCCGGCCGGGCCCGGGCTCGACGAGCTCTGTCATATATGCAACGATATATGGCTGGGAGATCGTCTGTCCGTGACCGATCGGGAGGGGGTGGTCCCCGTAGGCATCTCCGCGACGTGCAGCGGCGGGGATGAAGGCGTCGCGCGGGACGCGGCCCATCGCGGCAAGCACGCGTTCGTCGCGGATGCCGTAGGCGCGTAGATCGCGCAGCATCGCCGCGCGTTCCTCCGGCATGCCGTTCAGGTGTCCGGCCCCGCCCGTGATCAGAGGTCGACGTCCGGCAGCTTGATGGCGGGCCGGATCTGAGAATGCGCCACGGGCCACTGGTTCTTCGTCGCGACGACGGACTTGTCGGCCGTGCGGGTCCGGATGAAGGGCTGCAGGATGTAGAGCAGATCGGGATACACTTCGATCGGCGAAAAATCCGGTGCCGGGGCGAAGTATTCCCGGAGCCGGTCGCGGATCATCTGCGCGATTTCATCCGGGCTTTTCCCGGCGATATTCCGGTCGAGATCGGGGATGAGGGGTTTCAGCCGCCCTTTCAGGATTCCGTCCTGGATCGCGACCATGGCATCCGCCGGCAGGACGGCGATCAATTCGTCGCGGCTTGCGACGGGCATGCGCAGGAACGTTTCGGACAGATCGAGAAGCTCCTTCAGGCCGGCCGTTTCGAACTGCCGGTCGCCCACCATCCAGATGCCGCCGGCCGAGTCGGGCGGCTCCTCGTTCCGCAGGCGCGGCTGGTCGATCTTTTTCTGATCGGCGAACTGGAAGAACACGGTGCGCGCACGCAGCGTGCAGCCAGACCAGTATTTCTGGCTGTATTCCTGCCACATGGTTTCGAGGTTCTCGAACAGGGTGCCACCGACGATCTTCGCAACGGCGCCAGGCGGGATGCGCCCCTCGGCGATCGCGAGAATGCAGCGCGAGATCGAGAGGCCGACGGCTTCGATGGGGGGTTTCGGGGTGGTGTTCGTCATGGGGGAATCATCCTCTCGTTTTTTGAGAGTTTAGCGATCCGGGCCTGTCCAGGTCAAGCCTCTTCATTCTCTTCCGTATGTCGCAGCCGCCTCCGCCGCCGCCTTGCGGGCCATCGCCTCGCGAATCTCCTGCGCCCGTTTCTCGGCGGCCCGGGCCTCGCGGATGACGCTGGCGCGCTCGATGCTGTCCAGGGACACCAGGCGGTCGGCGGCCTGTTCCTCCGTTTCTCCCGCCGGGCGCAGACCGAGCCGATCCAGGGAAAGCCGCGCCAGCTCTTCCCGGCGATCCGGCTCGGTCACGAACCTGCCGGCCTTGACTACGCCGGCGAACCGCTCCGGAAGCTCCTGAAACAAAGCAATCGCCCCGTCGGCGAACCTTCCCGGTGTTTTCCGGAAATACCCGTCGTGGAGCAGCCATGCGAGGATGAGCGCCGTGCGGGCCCGCTCTTCGTCCGCCTGGAGATGAACCGCCAGTTCTGCCGGAAACGGATCGGGCTTCGCACCGCCGAGATCCAGCAGAAGGTCATTGAGCACCGCCTCGAGATCCACGCCACCGCTCTGTACCGGCCGCGGCTCCCGGAGAAACACCTCGGCTGTCTCGGCCAGACGCCTCAGAAGCAGCTCCAGCGGCGGTCCTTCGCGCGTTTTCATGGAACCTTCCTTTCATACTGTCTGCGGCTGAACTCGCGGGCAAAGGAGACCAGCTCCTCGAGCGTCCGCACCACTGCGATATCCCAGCCGCACCGCTTCGCCTCGACGGCCCAGGCATGCCCTTCGGGGGAGCCGTACAGGTTGAGTGCCAGCGTCCCGCCGGCCCGCCCCTTCTCGAGAGCCAGGGCCGCCGTCTTCCAGCCGCTGATCCCCCGTTCGTCATCGGCAAACATCGTGTCCACCCCCTCGTCCGAGATCACCATCACATGAACCGGCCGGTCACGCGGCGTGCGGCTCTCGAACGTGCCACGGAGCAGATGGATCGGAAAACAGGTGCCGCCCCCCAGGTATCCCGTCAGGACACCGAGCAGAGCGCTCTCGTCCCGCACGAACCCGTCCGTGGAAAGCGTTTCATTCTTGCCGCTCCAGAGCGTTGCCTTGACGCACGAACCCGACCGGAGTGCCGAGAGAATGATGATCGCGCCGGCAAGCGCAGTATAGGAGGTGGTATATCTCGGATCCGGCATCGAGCCCGAACAGTCGATGTACAAGTCGAGATCGACCGGGCCCGTTTCCGGATCCCGGCCGGGAACGTTGCCGTTCTGCCGTCGGACCGTCGTCACGCCCGGGATGATGCGGGGGGAGGCGGCAACCGTCTCGAACAGATCCAGTTCCTCGATCGGGGCCCCGATGTCCCAGGATTCCAGCCCCTCGATCTGTTCCTCCCGGGCTTCCGGCGAACGCCGCCGTGGGAACCGCGCGAGATGGGGCCGGGCACGTTCCCGGTAGTAGGCAATCGCGAGCTGCTCCGGGGTGAGATGGATGCCGAGATCCCGGAGAAGTTCGCCATACTGGTAGGGCTCCCGATACTGGCCGCCCCCCGTTTTGGAACTCGCCTGGTCCATCTCCTGGACATCACCGCGAGACCGCCCCTCCTTCCCCTGACCCTGTTCCTCATCGTCCAAAGCGTCCAGTCCCGTCAGCTCCGGATCGAGCGACGGATGAACCGCCCCCTCGAGCTCCTCGGGATCGATCCCGGCAAGCCCGTCGGGAATCTCTTCGGCCCCGGCGGAAGCGCGTTCCAGGTCCCGGAACCCGCGCAACCAGGCACCGCTCTCCTGTTCGGAGGCTTTCGCGATATACGGATACAGGAGGGAAGCGAACCGGCCGGCCCCCTGGAGCCAGTCACGGCCGTACACCCTCACGATCCTGGCCCCGAGATCCGCATCGGCGCGCAGCCGCGCCGGCAGTTCGCCGGCAGAGAGCGTCTTTCCCGGAAGCCCCCAGAGCATTTCATAGATATGCATATACAGCGTCCAGGCCGGGTCGGTGCCGCCGGAGCCGCGCAAAGCCGCGAACAGGGAGGAAAAGGAGATGCCGGCGCTCCGGTGCAGGCGATCGTTGATGAGCAGGTCGGCATACAGGTTCGCGACGAGGCCGGCATGCCGCTCGAATCCGGGCAAGGCCCGCCGGATGCGGGCAAGAAGGCGGGCCTGGTCAGCCAGATCCCCCGGGCAGAACACATGATGACCGATCTCGTGCGCGAGAATCTCGAGGGGGAACCCCTCAAGCCCGGCCCGGGCGAGATGCGGGAAACTGATGACGACGGCCTTGTCGGTCAGCCGGATCATCGCGCCCGAATCTCCGGGCCGGACCCCCTCCCGGGAAGCTTCAGAAGCACTCAGACACCAGCGGGGCTCCCGCAGCATCGTATGCCGGCTCCAGGCGTCCAGCGCCTTCGGCCACTGCGCCCGCCACACGGGAACCAGTTCGGCGCCCCGGCTCATTCCCGCCGTCCCCGCGTTCCGTCTTCGCCGGGCTCTGCGGCCATCGCAATCAATAAGACGCGATGGGAGCGGCTCAGGGTGACGGCGATCGTCGTTCCATCACAGACGATGCCGGACGGCTTCGAGATCCGCTCGAACCGGGCTTTGGCACCGTTCCAGGTGACCACGCCCTCCGGCGTGACACGCGCGGCAGACGCCGACGTATTGTTTTCAATATTATTCTTATAAGCGTATTTCCGGAAGACCGTTCCGAACACATCGGCATGCAGGCGCCAGACGTTCTCCGCATCCCGAACGGCGAGGCTCCCGTCGAGCAGGAACGGGAGCGGAGGCGTGGCGAACGGTCCTCCGAACCCCCGGAAGCCCCCGGTTTCGGCGACGATCTGCAATCGTTTGCGCCCTCCCCGTCCGGCGGCACCGGCCTTCGCAGGATCCAGCCAGGGATCCGCCCGGAGCTGGGCCAGATCGTCCGTCGACAGGCCGAGACACGCCCGAAGGATACGCTCGCTCACGCGTCCGGCGGCATCCAGGGCAGCCTCCCGCTGGTGGGCCATGCCGCACCGCCAGGCCAGGAGACGGCCGGCATCGAACAGCTCGGCGCGGCCAGAAAGGCCGTTCACAACGGCGATCAGCCGGTCGATCCATTCCCCGGTCCGGACACCGGGGGTCGCCTCGAGCTGGCAGAGAGCGTTCACGAGTCTCCCGGCCGTCTCCTCCGGAGCGGCGGCCAGATGCACGTGCACCGCCGGAAGCAGCTCGTTCCAGAGCCGGCCAAAGGCTTCTGGCCGGCCCGGACCGGCCAGAAGTCCCTTCTGATGCAGCATCAGCGTCAGGTCATACAGGGCGGCAACGACGGTGTCGAGACGGTCCGGCTCATGCCCCGCAATCGTTTCGGCCACCGTTCCGAGCTCGCGCACTCCGTCGGCGAAGGATTCCGGATCGAGAGCCGGGACGGCCTGGCGCGCGACAAAAAACGCGGCGTTGAACCGGTCCCGGCCCCGCCGCAGCGGTCCGGCCAGCGCCCCGGGGAGAGGCCGCGCGACGGTGTTCACGCCCCGTCTTTCCAGGAGAGCCATTTCAGATAGTTGGTATACCGCTGGTGCAGGTATTTCAGCGCCAGAACATCATCGAACAGGTGGCCATACAGTTTGCGGCCCTTTCCGATCTCGCCGATCAGGCGTTCGATTCCTCCAAGCCGTTTGCGAACCTCGGCCTCCCCCACCCCGTCGAGCCCCTGCCCGATCTCGGCGAGCAACGCGGCGACCGGATCGTCCCGATCGAGGCACAGCCGGTCGTATTCCTGGCAGGAGAGGTCGAACAGCCTGCGGATCCAGCCGATGCGGTCGGTGCGGAAGGTGGCATTGCCGGCCTGTTCGAAGAACGGGGAGTCGGGATCCTGGACGAGCTTGTCGTGCAGGACGAACGGAATGATCTGGCGCACATCCTCGAACCCGACCTCCCCGAAGCCGCGGAACCAGGCCAGGGCCTTCGCGTAGGCCAGAACCGTCATCATCGCCCGCACCGACAATCCGTTGCGCGTCTGGCTTCCGAGGTCCCGGACCCGGTCCTTGCCCGTGTCCAGGCCGGTGATTGTCTGCCACTCGACCCCGCCGAGCTTTGCGGTGTCCTTGGTCTTGTACTCGATCTGGTCGGCCGCCACGTCGCAGAACTCGAAATGCGCGGTGAAAAACTCGATCCGGCGCAGGAGCGTCGGGGGGATCGTGACGGCAAGAATGCCGCGATGTGCCCGGTCCAGTTCGTCATCGGTGAAGGTCACGCTTCGCGGAACCACCTCCTCGGGCCTGATTCCCTCCTCGATGCGCACCAGAAGATCGCCCAGGAAGCGGGTGTTGAAATGCAGCGCCTTCACCACGACGTCGATCCGGTCGCGCAGCGCTTCGATCACCTGATACGTGCCGCCACCCGCATCGTCGTTCGCCGTCAGATACCAGGCCGACGGGGGGCATTCGAATATCTGATCATATAGTTCCGCATAATCGTCAGCCAGCACCGTCAGCAGCGCAGACTGGGTACGCGTCGGAATGCGGTTGTACTCGTCGATGATCTTCACGCGCATCCCGAGCCACTTCCGCCACGAGATTTTCACGTCATCCATGGTCTGGGCGTTCACCAGCGACGCGGGAAGCGGGTTGCCGAGCAGATCGGCGATCGTCATCTGGGGCTGGCCATGCTGGATCGCGCGTCGGATGTCCTTCATCGAATACCCGGCCAGGATACCCATCAGAATGGCGCTGGCCGTCTTTCCGCGGCCCGGGCCGCCGACGAGCAGGCAGCGGCGGCGCAGAACCAGCGTCAGCAGCGGCAGCAGCACGAAGCTCGAGTAGCTCTGGTCGGTCGGCAGGATCAGCCGGCTCTTCCGGTCGCCGAGCGTGAAACTCTGGGGAGGTCCGTCGTTGAACTCGATGTCGTAGAACGGGCTGATGATCGCGTGGTTGGTGATCCAGAAGTAGGCCTGGCGCAGCTTTTCATCGAGTGCCGGGCCTGCAGCGCCCGTTCCGGCATCCCCGGCCGGGACCCCGGCAGGGGCCGGCCCCTCGTAGAGATCCGCCACGTCGAAGCCGCGTTTCGGCCGTATCCGGCGCGTCAGATGCGTCGGCGCCGCGGATACCTTTCCGAACACCGCCGTGATGCTCGCCAGCGTATCCTTCAGACTCATGGTCCCCTCACCTCCCCGTTCCCGTTTTCCAGCTCCATGGCCGTTCCATCAGCTCATCCTGCCCGATGTCACTCGTGTAGACGATCGCCTTGCCGGCCGGCGGGCCTGACAATAGTTCAATCTTTATATCGTGTCCGGACCCGAACAGACTCTCCAGAGGACGCCGAATATCTTCTTCGTCGATACCGGTGCCGCGATACCGCAACACCAGCCGCTGGTCCGGCTCCTGGTGCAGGGAAAACTGCGGGATCGGGAGATGGCCCAGGGCCCGGGTGACATCGATCGAGTTCACCACCTCCCCCGTATGGGTGAGGAACACGACCGGTTGTCGGCCCTCGAGACCGGCAAGGACGGGCCGGCCGCCCTCCCAGACCAGGGCGGCCGTATCGCCGGTCCGGTACCGCAGCAGGGGTAAAAACGGGTTCCGGCCGCAGGTCAGGACGATCTCCCCACGATCGCCCGGTGCGCAAATCCGCCCGTCCCCGCCGAGAATCTCGACATACAGGTCGTGAGGCAGGATCTCATGTCCTCCCGGCCCGGCAACGGCGACGAACCGCGACTCGTTGAGCGAGTAGACATCGATCAGGGGACACCCGAAGCGCCGTTCCAGCATCGTCTTCATCCCAGGGGTGACAGCCATCGCCGAGGAGACGAGAGCACGGGGCCGGAGACTCACGGGAAGCGCGGCGAGCGCCGCGAACGCAACGGGATCCCCGGTGAGTATTTCCGGTGCTATATCATCGAGGAACCGTGCGGGATCCTCGACATTCCGCCACTCTCCCGGATTCAGGTTGATCTTCACGTAACCCGCGCCGCCGAGATACGAGATGATCGTGGCGTGGGTGAACGTCGAGGCCTGGGCGCACACCTGCGCGATCGCGACCCCTTCAGGGGCCGCATCGAACGGCACCCCCGCTCGGCCGAGCAGCACCCGCAGCGCCCCGAGATACGAGCCGGCGGTCACGGGATGCGACAGGATCCTGACGATGTTTCCCGTCGTTCCCGACGTCGTGTAGGTGAGCAGATCGTCGAGAGGCTGATCGTCCGGCACGAAAGCCCAGGGCGCGCGCCCCAGATCCTCCCGGCCGCAGGTCGGCAGCTCCTCGAACGGGCCGGTACTGCCGGAGCGCTCCCGATAGAAGGGAACCGTTTTCAGGCACCGCTCCACGAAGGCGTCGAGCCAGTCGGGTTGCATCCCGGAGCCGGTCCAGCCGCCGGCGGCAGGGCCGTTCCGAAGCTGCGCCTCGAACGAGGCGATCCGGTCACAGGCGGACCGGGTCAGGCGGTCGCCGCAGGGAAAGGTCCAGCGCGGCGCATGGGGATGCTCCCGCAGCCGGGCAAGCCGGCGCCGGCCGGCATCGTCGAGCAGCGGAAACCGTTCCTCATCCGTCAGAGGTCGATCTCCGCTCCGGGACATGCCGTCGGCGTCCAGAGATGGTTACCGGGCGGCGGCGACGGACGGCTTCGTGTAGCCCTTTCCGGCTTGCTGGACGAGGCCGATCGACTCCCCGACGCTCCAGTAGTGGTTGTCGGGCATCGTGAGAACCATGCCCTGCATCTTTGCCAGATCGGGCTTGCCTTCGGTCAGCACTTCTGGATGGGCATACGCGGCAACGATCTCACCGACAAAGAACCGGTTGCTCGGCAGCTCGACCGTCTGGACGAGTTTGCATTCGAGACAGAGCTGGCACTCCTCGATCATCGGCGCATGCTTCAGTGAGTTTGTGAACGTCTTGAACACGTCGGCCTTGCTGATCTTGTTTGCCGAGACGGAGCCGCAGTAATCGACGCGGGCGAGCAGGTCCTTCCCGGGGAGGCAGATGCTGAACTCGCGGTTGCGCTCGATATCGGCCGCGGTCGCGTGGCCCTTGAAGACGCCGATCCCGATCATCGGGGGCTGCGCATTCACGCGGGTCACCCAGCCCACCGGCATGAAGTTCGGCACGCCGCCATGCATCGTCCCGACCAGCATGACGGGCATCGGAATGAAGGTGTTTTTATCTATAGCTTTCATCATATTGTTCGTTCCCTTTCAGGACCCGGCAGACGTTCTGCCGTTCCGTTCCGACCGGAATTGTATCCGATCGATCGTTCTTCCACAACGGGGACGGGAAGGCCCATGAGGAGGTCTTCGACGGCCGTTGCCGCGACCGAAAACCGTTCCTCCCAGGAGCCCCGGATCACCACGTATCTCCGCCCCCGCGCCTCCAGCTCGGCTTTCATCCGCCCGAAAAACGCCCGTCGCTCTTCGAGGGCCGGCTGATAGCGCTGCGGATCGCCCACCCAGGGCACATCGCAGTCCAGCAGCAGATACAGGTCGTGACACCGGGCACCGGCGAGTTCCCGGATCCATGGAGGGCATCTTCCGAACAGGATTTCCGACCAGAGCACCGTCGTCAGAGTGTCGGTGTCACAGATAAGGAGCCGGTTGGCCTGTCTGGCCAGGGCCTCCTCGGAGGCGATCTGGCCGTGGGCAATCATCTCGATGTCCAGGGGGGAGCACTGGTCAGGCTTGGCTTCGAGCAGGTCGCGGGCATACTCGTGGACGAACACCGTGCCAAACTGCTCCGCGAGCCGTCTTCCGAGCGTCGATTTGCCGGCCGACTCGGGGCCGACGATGCAGACACGCCGGACGAACCAGGGCCGCACGGCCGGAGGTAGATACCGCCAGTGGGCCATCGGATCCTCGCGGACCTTCGTGCCCGAGACCGGCACCAGGCCGCGAGAGACATTCACGGGCCAGAACCGCGCACCAAGCGTCTCGGCGAGCTTCCAGCCGTAGGACTCCGAAGCGAACACCACATCCGGATCGGGGCAGAAGCGCCGGATGCTGTCTCTCCAGATCCGCCAGAAGTCGGGGTGCTCATGCGGCTCCTGCGGATTCTCGTCGGGGTTGTGCAGCACCTCGACGCCGGGAAACATCTCGCGCATCCACTCCCACCGCTTCACGCCGGGAATGGGTTCTCGCTCGAGCGAGCAGACCAGCACCGTCAGCCGCTCGACGCAGTTCCGGGCAAAATCGACGAGATACTGGTGGCCCAGATGCGGCGGAAGGAACTTGCCGATGATCAGGCCGCGCGCAGGCTTTCTTCCTTCTTCCATGACCGTCTCCAGACGAAATACCCGCAGCCCGCCATCCCCAGGAACAGCACATACAGGGCTGTCGTCGGCCACAACTGCTTGAAGGCATACATACCAACGCTGACGATGTCGACGAAGATCCAGAGGAACCAGCATTCGAGGTATTTGCGTGTCATCAGATACTGCGCGGCAAGGCTGGCAATCGTGGCCGTTGCATCGACATAGGGAAGCGCGGCATCGGTGCGCAGATGCATGACCCCGCCCAGCGCCGCCGCGCCGGCCACCGTCGCCGAAATCCAGGCCGCGAACCGCCATCTTCCCAGCCGTGTGACCGGAGGCTGGGGCCGGTCTTTTCCGCCATACAGCCAGTGATACCAGCCCCAGAACTGCAGCACGACATAGATCACCTGCAAGCCCATGTCGCTGTAGAGTTTCGCGTCCCAGAACACCTTGGTGTACAGCGCCACGTTGACGATGCCGACCGGCCAGCACCAGACGTTTTCCCGGATGGTCAGCCAGACGTTGATGAACCCCAGCAGGGCGGCGACGAGCTCGAGCCAGCTCATGGGAACCTCAGCCGCCGGGTTTGCGCGGCGCCAGCCGGGCTTTCCACTCGGGCGACTCTTTCACCGCCATCCAGAGGAGGCGCAGGCCTTCCCACAGGTGGCTCGCATCCAGCTTCACGTGCGCCGTTCCGACCGGGGGGAGCTCGGAGTAGCCGCGACCGTCCGGATCCGGTTTCACGCCCTCCCAGCCGGCGAACAGGCGGCCCCACTCGCTCCGCTCGGTCTTCCGCAGATGCCGTTTCGCATTCAGCGGATACCAGATCAGATCGTGATACGCCACCGAGGCGACGTAGGCCCACGGGGCCAGCCAGGTTTTGAGCGACCATTCGAGCGGCCCTTTGAGCGGGCCCCAGTAGATGCGGTGTTGATTGCGCGAGGCAAACGTCATCTCCTTGAACGGGCCGTCGAAGTTCCAGTTCTGCTCGGCCGCTTCAATATCGCCTACTATTTTTATTTTCTTCGGATCTCCGCAGCCGAGGCCGCGTTCGTGGGCGAGCCGGATGAACTTGCAGTCGCGCAGCGGATCGAAGCCCATCAGCTTCGCCGCGACGGCGTCGATCGCCACCTGATCGGACGAGGCGAGGATCACGTTCTTCACGTGGGGAACCATGCAGCGCGGTCCCGGGCCGTCCCCGGCAAACGTGCCGTCCATCACCGCGAACACGCCGCGATGGATCTTTTTCTGGATCATCAGCAGATCGACCAGCGTCTCGTGGATCACCGGGTGCGTCCAGTGCCGCCGCTCGTTCAGCAGGCCGCCGAAGGCGTTCTTCATCGCCCCGGTCGTCGTCGTGAACACGTGCGTCTTCACGGTCGGCAGGTGAATGATATTTTCACCTATAAATCGTTTCGGGATCGCGAAGCCGTCGGGATACACCTCGTTCAGGACGAGGAACTCCTTCGTCAGGTCGCCGACCGCGTCGCGGATGTCGATCCACTCGCCGCTCTCGTACAAATGCACATTGCGAAGTCCGTGGGCCTCGACGACGTTGATCTGCTTGTTCTCGCGTTCTCCCAGATGCGCATCGATCACGACGGTGCGGTTGTGGCAGCCGTGAATCAGGCCGGGGTCGTATCCATCGGCTTTCATGGCCCGGATCACGCCCTCGAGCTGCCACGGCGTCGTCGAGGCGGCCGGGAAGAAAAAGTGCCACGAGATGTTGATCTTGAGCGCCGTGTCGACAGACCGGTCGATGGTCTGCTGATACCCGGCGAGGTTCATCAGTTCATGGTAATCCGAAAGCACGGTGCGCGGACTCGTGCGCAGGATGGCAACGGTCGATTCGGTCATGCGCGACTCCAGTCTGGCGGTTCGCCCCCGAGGTATCGCATCCCCGGCGGCTCCCTGCCCCATCACAGATCAGCCCGTCCCGGATATCCCTGGGAAGAGCACGAGACAACCGGCGTCACTCGTCGCCGGCACTCTGCTGCATGTTTTCCTTCAAGGCTTCCTCACGCTCACGCTCGGCGTCCCGAAGGGCCTCCTCGCGTTCCTTCTCGGCCTCGCGCAGCGCCTCTTCACGCTCCTTCTCGGCTTCGCGCAGGGCCGCGTCCCGCTCCCGGTCGGCCTCCTGAAGCGCGGCATCACGCTCTGCCGCTCCCGCCTCGAGAGCATCCGAAGTCTGCTGTTCCGCGGTTCCGAGGGCTTCCTGTGTGGCCTTCTGGCCGGCATCCAGGCCGTCCTGGAGCGCCTTGTTTCCGCTTTCCATCGACGTCTTCACGGTTTCACCGACGTGCTGCATGGTCTGATCGAGAATCTTCTGCGTGCCCTCCATCGAGGACCGGGTGATGTTGGACACGAGCTCATTCACGGATTTGAGGGTCGCTTCGACCGACTTGTTGGTCTGGCTCACCGAGGTCTTGACCAGCTCCCCGACCTGACCGTTCACGGCGGCCAGGGTCTCTTTCACCTGGGCATCCGTCAGCTTCATCGAGTTGCCGATCATCTCCTGCATCTGCTTCTGCAGTCCCTGAAGGGACTGCTGGACGGCCTGATCGGTCTTGATTTCCGGCATATTCAGGATTTCCGACAGTTTCCCGTCGACCGATTTCATCCCGTCCACGACCTGGGGATCGACCTGGGCAAAGAGGGGTCCCGCTGCGAGCAGCATCACCACGAGCAGGGGGGATCCACGACGGACGATCTTCATGAGCTCCTCCTGAAAGCAGCTGTTTTGATATACCCTATGATATTATACACGCGACGCCATTTCACCGTGTCCGGAGCAGCCCAAGCAGGCCACGGGCCTCATCTGCCAGAGTGGCGGGTAGCCCGCCTTCGGCGTGGAGCCGGAACGCAACCGCATCGGCGACGGCGCGGCTGATCTCGCGTGTCGCCGGACCGGCCTGGACTGCCCACTCCCGCAGAGCATCGAGGCAGCCGTGTTCAAGATCCGCCGTCACGCGGGCAACCGCTGATTTGCGGAAATGGTCGCGAAGCATCTCGTCCCACTGCGAGTCGGCCGCGAACGTCAGCTCCTCGTATGCCGGCAGGTAATTCGCCGGCTTCTCGGGGAAGTAGACGGCAAGCCCGTTCGCGCAGATCGGGATTTCCCAGCGCGCGGGCCGGTTCCCGTGCAGCCAGTCGGAATCATCGCCCCCCTGGCCGTTTCCGTCGTCCTTCGTACCCGTCGTTCCGTTCGCGAGGATCGCCTTCCGGAAACTCGCACCCACCTGTGCGATCGCCTCGAGCAGGGCGGGATCCTTCACCAGGGGTTTCAGACTGTCGAGCAGGTCCTTCAGATCGACGTTGTCGTAATAGGTGAAATGCTCGGCCTTCTTCAGCGCCTCGTTCAGCGCCGGGGCGACATTCCCCGCCATCACGGCCCGGGCGAAGACGTCGAGCTTGTCTCGCAGTTCGGACAGCTGGGCCGTTTCCAGCAGCGACATCGTCGTCTTCCGGATGACGCGGGCCGACCGGCGGCCCGTGAACTCCCACGGCCCTTCCTGCGGGATGTCCTTGCTGTAATGGATGCGGAACGCGTTCACGATCGCGGTGCCGAACTCGATCGGCCCCATGCCCGGCTTCAGCGCCCCCAGCACCTCGGCGTAGGGGTAGCCGTCGCCCGGCACCGTCTCCTCGGAGGCGACGATGTAGTCACAGCCGTCCCGCACCTCCCAGGCGACCTCGAACATCTGCATCAGACAGGCATCCATGCAGAACAAATCGATCCTGCGCCCCGTCGCGTCGCGAATCGCGCGCAGCGCCTCACCGAGCTGGCGCGTCGTGATGTGGTTGTTGCTGGAGTCGTCGTAGGAGATGCCTTTCACGGCCCCACCGGTCCGGAACTTCCAGCCTGCGCCATGGTTCCAGACGACGAGCGCGTACCGTTTCGCCGGGAAGCGCGCCATCGCGGTCTTCGCGAACCGCACCAACTCGCGCCAGTCGCCCATGTCGAGCTCACCCTCGTCGGATAGCTTCGTGATGCGCCCTTTTTCGATGTGGTTCATCGTCGCGGGGCCGTCATACCGGTCGATCAGGGTGACGATGTCGAGCCGATCGCTGCTGCCGACCCGGGCCATCTCCTCCTGGTCGAGCACGCCGTATTCGTCGAGGTTGTTGTCGGCGTTGATGAACACCATGAAGGTCCAGTCCTTCTCGGTAGCCTGGGCCATACCCTGCGCCGCCCAGGCAAGAACGAACACCGCCATGAGAATCCGGGCAATCTGTTTCATCGCATCTCTCCCTCTTCGCAAAACGAACCGTATCCCGACATGATACCACGTCCGCTTTCATCCATGATCCAGCTTGGAATCGTCTTTTTCGCACTCTTGACTTTTTCATACCAGTAAGTTTAAATATCCAAACTTTCAAGTTCAGTATTTTTCTTTCCCCATTCCCGCTCCGGAGATGATCCATCATGGCGACGCCCCGGCAGAAACAGCGCAACGAGCGCATGCTTCACGCTGCGCTCGACGAGTTTTCGCGTCAGGGATACCATCAGGCGAGCGTCGACATGATCGCCCGCAAAGCGAACGTCAGCAAGGCAACCATCTACAGCCACTTCGGAACCAAGGAATCGCTGTTCCTGGCCGTGTTCGACCTCGTCTTGCGCACCACGCTCCGACCGCCCGCCATCGATCTGAATGTCATGTCTCTCGAGGACGGAGTCCGACAGGGAATCCGGCAGCTATTCACGCAGGTCGCCGACACACCCGAAGCCCGCTTTTTCTTCCAGTGCATGACCTCCGACGCGGGACTGCTGGATGAGGAACTTCGCAACCATCTCGCGAACAGGTTCATCGCGGCAAGCCTCGGCGAGATGAAGGAGCTCGAAAAAGCCCAGAAAGCCGGCCTGGTTTCGCCGCATTTTCATATCGAGCTCATCCATCACGCGCTCATCGGCATGGTTCTCCAGGCCTTTCGGTTCTGGTGGTCGCGCGAAAACGTTCTCTCCGCCGAGACTCTCGCCGACCAACTGTCGGACTTTTTCCTGTTCGGCCTGGCCGGCCAGCATCCCTCCCCAACGCCGTCGAAACAATCCTCCCACGAACGTTCCACGTCGAAAGCTCAGAGCAGAAGAGGCAAACACCCATGATCCTCCGTCCCCATTCCACCAGACTCTCCCGGCTCCTCGTCCCGACCTTGTCCCTGATGCTGTTCACCTGCGTGACGGGAATCGCGCAGACAGCCACCGAACCGGCAATCCCGGCTTCCTCGCCATCCGCGATCGAGACCCCGATCGGGTCGGCAACCACGGCGGACACGGTCGGCACCGCCCCGACCCTGGCCGAGTGTCTCGTGTCGGCCCTCGACACGAATCCCGGCGTCCTGTCGGCGGAGGATGAAACCCGGGCGTCGAAGCAGCGCCTGAACCGCGCGAACAGCAACCTCCTCCCCCGCCTCAAGGCCGAGGAGACGTTCACGAACTTCCGGCACACCTCCGAAATCATGGGCAGACCATTGGGGAAGGAACAACTTCAGCTGAAAGGCATCAAGCTCTCCCAGCCGATCTACACCGGTGGTGCGCTCGAAAACGGTGTCAATGCCGCACGAGCGGGCGTGAATATCCAGAAGCATGCCGAAACCCGGCGCCGCGAGGACATGGTCCGCTCGGTCGCCGAGGCCTGGTTCGGTCTTCTCAGCGCCCGTGCCATGGAGGAAGTGGCGTCGCAGGCCCTGTTCGACACGCTCGGCCACGAACGGCACGTGCAGAACATGCTCGAAGCCGGCGTCGCCGTTCGCGACGATCTGCTGAAAGTGCAGGTGTCGGTCCTCGAGCGCCGCGAGAACCTCGTGAAGGCCCGCAACGGCATCGACCTGGCGAAAGCACGCCTGGAGATGCTGACCGGCCTTCCGATCGAACCGACCGCGATCCCCGTTCCCGCGAACCCCGACACGACGCCGGAACTGAGCGAGGAGCACGCCGTCTCCCTCGCCACCCGCAGTCACCCCCTGCTTCGAGCCGCCCGCGAGGCGGTCCGCATCCAGGACTTCTCGGCGAAGGCCGCGAAAGGCGCCCTGCTGCCCAACGTCGCCCTCCAGTGGAACTGGAGTTCGGGCAACCAGTTCAATACGGCCCAGGACAACTGGGACGCCACCGTCTACGTCGGCCTGAACGTGTTCGACGCCGGCGAAACCCGCAGCAAGGTGCGGGAAGCGCGAGCCGCCAAAAGCAAGGCGACCCACGATCTCGAAGATCTCGAACGAAATATATTGCTCGCCATTCATCAGGCCTTTCTCCGCATCGAGGAGGCACGCGCGCGGCTCGAGCTGTCGACCCAGGCGGAAGCGCAAGCCGCCGAATCCCTGCGCCTCACCGAAGAGCGGTTCAAGGCCGGGGCCGTCACCTCGCAGCACCTGCTCGACGCCGAGTCCGCCCTCGTCTCGGCCCGCCAGCGCCGCGTCACCGCCGGCTTCGACCAGGCCCTCGCCCGCATCGCCCTCTGGCACGCCGCCGGCGGCCTCGAACACGCCCTTCTTCCCTTGAAATAGACGATCACACGTCCGCCCTTCCCGATGACCGACTCGCCAGGAGGCCCCATGACATCGATTTCCCAACGCCAGCGAAACATTAGTATACGCTTCGCTATCTTATTATTCGCATTTCTCCTGGGCGGGCTCCTTTCCGCCGAGCCGACGGGCGATCCGATCCCCGTGACGCTTCTGACACCCGCGATCGGTTCGGTCGAGTGGATCGAACGCACGACCGGCGAGCTGATCGCCCCCCAGCGCGCGACGCTTCAGCTCAAGACATCCGGCTTCGTCGACCGCGTGCTGGTCCGCGAGGGGGACCGGGTCCGCAAAGACCAGCCCCTCGCCGTTCTCGATCTCGAAGACGCGAACATCTCGCTCGACCAGGCGAAGACGGCTGTCACCTCGGTCGAATCCCAGGTCGCCGCGGCTTCGGCGGCCCTCGAAACCGCCCGCGTCGCGAAGCAACAGGCGCTGATCCGCCTCGAAACCGCAACCCGCGATTACGACCGCGCGAAGAGCCTCCGCGAGAAAGACACGATTCCCCAACAGCAGTTCGACCAGATTGAAGGCCAGTTCAAGCTCGCCCAGAACGGCGTCGAGGTGGCCGCCCGGCAGATCATGCAGGCCGAGGCGGCCCTGTCGGCGGCCAAAACCCTCGTCGCGACCGCGAACGTCGGCGTTCGCGCCGCCAGACGCCGGCTCGACAACTCGACACTCCTCGCGCCGTTCGACGGCCTGATCACGTCAAAATCGCTCATGGAGCACGAACCGAGCGACAAGCAGACCCTCACCCTCGTCGATGACTCGGAACTGGAGCTCCGCATCCGCCTTCCCGAGCGCGTTCTCCCCTTCCTCACGCTCGGGGCACGCGTGATCGTCCGCTCTCCGCTCGTGTCGGAACCGGTGATCACCAGCGTGAACACGATCATTCCCGCGATCGACCGCAAGACCCTGACGTTCGAAGCGATCGCCATCCTTCCCAATACCGACCACAGGCTGAGCCACGGCGGCTACGCCGACGTCGACACCGTCGTCCGCGAGAACCTCGGAACCCGCATCGTGCCGGCCGGCATCGTGAGAATCACGAGCGACGGCACCGGTGCGACCCAGGGCGCCGCCCGTTCCGGCTACGTCTTCACCGTCCGCGACGGGAAAGCCCAAAAAACCCCCGTGACAGTCGGTTTCTCGCGCGGCAACCGCATTTCCATCTTGTCGGGCCTCGCCAGCGACACGCCGATCGTCGACAGCGGCTTCGACCAGCTCGTCGATGGCGCACCGGTCACGGTCGGGAACGAGGCCGTCCGATGATTCTCGCCGACACCGCCATCCGCCGACCCGTCACCACGATCATGGCCTTTCTGGCCGTGGCGTTGTTCGGCGCGCTCTGCTATCGAGACCTCGGCGTCGACGAGTTCCCCGAGGTCGAGTTCCCCACCGTCACCGTCACCTGCGTCTATCGGGGCGCCAGCCCGGAAACGCTCGAATCGAAGGTCGTCGACAAGATCGAAGAGCAGATTGCCGCGCTCAGCGGCATCGAAAGCGTCAAATCCGTCTGCGCGGAAAACGTCGCCCGCGTCATCGCCGAGTTCAAGCTCGATCGCAGTATCGACGTCGCCGTCCAGGACGTCCGCGACAAGGTCGCCGGCATCCGCAGCGAGCTGCCCGAAGCGATGGAATCGCCCGTCATCGAGAAGTTCGACACCGGCGCCGTCCCGATCCTCGCCCTCACCATTTCGGGCCCCCTCTCGGTCGGCGAGTTGTCGAAATACGCCAAGGATGTCGTGAAAAACCGTCTGCAGAGCGTTTCCGGCGTCGGCGCCATCAAGGAGATGGGCGTCAGGGAACGCGAGATCAAGATCTGGATCGACAACGACCGGCTGAACGCCCACGGACTGACCGCCGCCGAGGTCGTCCAGGCCGTGCGATCGAAGAATATCGAGATTCCGGCCGGCAAGATCGAGGACGACCGCCGCGAGTTCGTCGTGAAAACGATGGGCGAACTCGCCGACGTCGAGTCCTTCAGGAGCCTCACGATCGCCACGATCGAAGGAACCCGCATCACCCTGGGCGAAGTGGCCCAGGTCGAAGATGCCATCGAGGATGAGCGGTCGGTGGGCCTGGTCGACGGCAGGCCGATCGTGGGCATGCAGATCCAGAAGCAGTCCGGAGCCAACGCCGTGAAAACGGCGCAGCTCGTCAAAAAGGCCATCGAAGAACTCAGCCAGAGCGCTCCCAAGGGCGTCAGCATCTCGATTCCCATGGATACGACCCCTTTCACGGAGGAATCGATTCACGCCACGATGGTCGACATCGTCGTCGGGGGTATCCTGGCCGTCCTGATCATCCTCGTGTTCCTTCGAAACCTGCGCTCGACGCTGATCTCCGCCCTGGCGATCCCGACCTCGCTGCTCGCGGCGTTCGTGATCATGCGTGTTCTCGGCCTGTCGCTGAACATGATGACGACGATGGCCCTCTCGCTGTCGATCGGTCTACTGATCGACGACGCGATCGTCGTCATCGAGAACATCTACCGGCACCTGCGCCTGGGAAAATCCGCCGATACGGCGGCCGGCGAAGCGACGGAGGAAATCGGCCTGGCCGTTACTGCAACGACGTTCTCGCTGGTCGCCGTGTTCCTGCCGGTCGCGCTGATGAGCGGCATCGTGGGGCGGTTCCTGTATCATTTCGGCATCACCGTCACCGCGACCGTGCTCGTCTCTCTCGTCGTCAGCTTCACTTTGACCCCCATGCTCGCGGCCCGTTACCTCGAGAGTGAAGAGCACGAGAACCGGGTGGCGAGATTCTTCGGACACATGCTCGATCTGCTCGACGAAGCCTACCGCCGCCTCCTCGGCCTCGTGTTGAGCCACCGTCCGCTCATCCTTGCCGCCGGCGCCGGCGTCATCGCGCTGATCGCCGCCCTCGCGGGCCAGTTGAACTTCGAGTTCAAGCCCCAGGTCGACAAGAATCTGTTCCTGGTGAATTTCCGCACACCCATCGGAACATCTCTCGAAGGCTCGAAACGCATCACGAAGCTGGTCGAATCACAAATCACGGCCCCGATCCGGCAGTATATCCTCACCTCGATGGCCACCGTGGCAACGGACCCTCTCGAAGACCCGACCAAATGCTCCATCACCGTCACCCTCATCCCGCGCGCCCGGCGGCCGGACGTTTCTCAGACCGTGCTGATGGATCAGGTCAGAAAAATAGTGAATACGATTCCAGGCATCGAACGCCGTTCCGTCGAGGAACACGATCCGATGGCCGCCGGCATGGGCATGGCCAACCAGCAGATCACCTACTCGCTGCTCGGCCCCGACATGACGGTACTCGGAGACCTGGCGGACAAGCTGTCTTCCTGGATGAAACAGGCCGGCGGCTTCGTCGATGTCGCCGACACGCGCGAGCCGGGAAAGCCGGAACTGCGCGTCCAGCTTCAGCGCGACCGCATGGAGCTGCTCGGCGTCAACGTCGGCGCGCTGGCAACGACGCTGAATCTCCTCGTCGGCGGCCAGCAGGCCGTTTCCCAGTTCAAGGAGGAAGGGAAACAGTATGACGTCAAGATGCGCCTGATGAAGGCGTTCCGGGAAAGCCCGGAGACGCTGCCGAACCTGATGGTGCGCACGATCGACGGGCAGCGCACCGTGCCTCTCGCGAACGTGACCGAACTTTCGGTCAGCCCAGGCGCCGCCACGATCAACCGGTTCAATCGGGCGCGTGAAGTCCGCATCGGCTGCAATCTCGAGGGAAAATCGCAGGGAACGGCGATGGGTGAGTTCGCCGCCGAGGCCGGGAAACTGTTCCCGCCGGGTTATCGCGGCCAGTTCCAGGGGCTTTCCAAGACCAGCGAGGAAACCGTCGGGAACATGGCGTTCGCCGCTATCATCGCAGCAATTCTTGTCTACATGCTTCTCGCCTCGCAGTTCGAGAATTTCCTGCACCCGCTCTCCATCATGACCTCGGTGCCGCTCGGCCTGGTCGGTGCGATCGGAGCCCTGATCCTGACGCAGGCGCGCGTCGACATCATGACCATGATCGGGTTTCTGATGCTGATGGGCCTCGTCGTGAAGAACGGCATCCTGCTCGTCGAGTTCATCAACCAGCAGCGGCGAAGCGGCATGAGCCGGCGCGAGGCCATCATGACCGCCGGGCCGATCCGCCTGCGGCCGATCCTCATGACCAGCGCCTGCATGATCGGCGGCATGATCCCGCCCGCCATCTCGACCGGGCCAGGCTCGGAGATGCGCGTCGGCATGGCGATCGCCGTCATCGGCGGCCTGATCACCTCGACGGCCCTGACCCTGCTGTTCGTGCCCGTCATCTACGAACTGCTCGAGGACATCTGCGCCTGGTTCGGTATCAAGGCCTTCGCCGAGGTCCCCCGGAATGAATGAACCGAACACGTCTTCCTCGGCTAACCGGACGCAGACAGCCTGGCGCGGGCTGCCGGCCGGGATCTGGGCGATGGGCTTCGCCTCGCTGTTCATGGATATGTCGTCGGAGCTGATCCACAGCCTTCTGCCGGCGTTCATGGTCACCACCCTCGGAGCCTCGATGGTCACGGTTGGCGTCATCGAGGGTATCGCCGAGGCTACCGCCTCGATCATGAAGGTGTTCTCCGGTGCTCTCAGCGATTATCTCGGGAAGCGCAAGTTCCTGATGGTGCTCGGATACAGCCTCGCCGCCTTCACCAAGCCGGTGTTCCCGCTCGCGAACGCCATCGGCTGGGTATTCGCAGCCCGGTTCATCGACCGTGTGGGGAAAGGCATCCGCGGCGCGCCCCGCGACGCCCTGGTCGCCGATATCACGCCACAGCCGCAGCGCGGCGCCGCCTATGGCCTCCGGCAGGCTCTCGACTCGGTCGGGGCGTTCCTCGGCCCTCTGCTCGCCGTTCTGTTGATGATGCGACTTTCCAACGATATCCGGACGGCCATGTGGATCGCGGTGATCCCGGCGTTCGTCTGCGTGGCACTGCTGGTCGTCTGGGTGCGCGAACCCGACCGATCGGCGGAACACACGCAGACACGGAATCCGTTCCGTCTCGCGGATGTCAGGCTGCTTCCCGCCTCCTACTGGTTCGTCGTCCTGCTCGGGGCGGTGATGACCCTCGCCCGGTTCAGCGAAGCGTTTCTGGTGCTGCGCGCCCAGGATGCCGGCCTCGCCCTGGGGCTCGCGCCGGTCGTGATGGTCGTGATGAACGTGTTCTATGCCGGTGCGGCCTGGCCTGCGGGCATCGCCGCCGATCGGTTCAGCCGGCGGTCCCTGCTGCTGCTCGGGCTGGGTTTTCTCATCGTCGCGGATCTCGTCCTCGCCGCCGCGGCATCACCGCTCGCCGTGCTGGCCGGGCTGTGGGGGCTTCATATGGCATTCACGCAGGGCCTGTTGTCGAAACTCGTCGCCGACACGGCTCCGGCAAAGCTGCTCGGCACGGCTTTCGGCCTCTTCAACCTGGTGAGCGGCCTCGCCCTGCTGCTGGCCAGCGTCATCGCCGGTTCTCTCTGGAACGCCATCGGGCCTTCGGCCACGTTTTTTGCCGGAGCCGTTTTCACGGCTATCGCCGCTACCGGCCTCGCCTTCGCCCCCCCTTCCCGGAAACCTGTGCCTTGACATCGTCTCCAAAATTCCCATCGTTTTCCGTAGAGGGCAGAGAGGAGATGAGAGGCCATGTTCAAATTCGAGTTGACCGAGGAGAATGTCGCCCTGCTGAAATCCCTGCTCACCAGAGAGATCGCCGACACCCGGGTCGAAATCTACCACTGCCGCAACGCGTCCGAGTTCCAGTCCTGCCTCAAAGCCCGTGAAACTGAGCTCCACGAGCTCCTCGAGCGTCTTATGAGGCTGTTCCCGACCTGATCGCCAACGTCTTGACGTCCCCGTTCCGATCGGAAGGTTCCCCGATACAACAAATGATCTGCAGAGGCCCATCGCAACTCCGGCATCACCTACCGGAGTTTTTTTGTTTTCCGGGGAAAAAAAAGCCCAGGTGAGCCCCCGTCCCACTCTCACGCCCTCGGAAGGCTCTGCCGGTTCAGCCGGGCCATCTCATCGGCATGACCGGCCAGTCCCAGCCTCCGAATCTGCAGGATGCAGGCACGTCGATCCGAGCGGAGGAAAAACCGATCCCTCTCGATATGAGGTTGTGGGATACCACCGCCTGGCAGGAAATTCGTTCCCCGGGAATAGCGAAGATTCCCTGGATATGGTTTATTGGGAACATGAAGAATCAGATTTCCCCCGAAAAACTCCGTGAACGCCGGTTTCCCCGGGAAGAAGACCTGCGCGGCCCGTTCCTGCGCGACCAGACTGCGATCATCCACTCGCTGCCGTTCCGGCGGCTCAAGCACAAGACCCAGGTGTTCTCGGCCCCCGAGAATGATCATATCTGCACCCGTATGGAACACGTGATGCACGTGGCGACGATCGCCGTCTCGATCGTGCGCGGCCTCAACCGGCTCGGCTGGGAGTTGAACGAAGAGGCGGCCTTCGCGATCGGCATCGGCCACGACCTGGGCCACCCGCCATTCGGACATGTCGGAGAACATGCCCTGGATGCGATCCTGAAACAGTACGGCGCGGCGTTCATGCATGAGATCAACGGATTGCGGGTCGTCGACATGCTCGCGAACGACGGTCGGGGCCTCAATCTTACCTTCGCCGTACGGGACGGCATCGTCTGCCACAACGGCGAGAAGTTCGAACCCAGCCTCGTCCCTGCCGAAACGGCAAATATACCAGACGATATTCATGACCGGAACGCCCGTCCGTCGACCTGGGAAGGCTGCATCGTGAGGTTCTCGGACAAGATCGCCTATCTGGGTCGAGATATAGAAGACGGCATAGATGCCGGTCTGATCTCGGAGAAAGACGTCCCAGAGCTGGTCAGGAGGGAACTCGGCAGCCGCAACGGCGAGATCATCAACACGCTCGTGGTCGACCTGATCGCCTCTTCCAGCGACAGCGGCGCGATCCGGTTCTCCCCCGAACGATTCGCCATCATCAACGAACTGCGCCGGTTCAACTATGAACGGATCTACTTCCATTCGCGGCTTCAGGACTACGGCCGATATATTTCCGAGATCGTGCGCCGCCTCTTTGCGCATCTCCACGAACTGGCCGTGCGCCTGCAGAAGGAGCCCGAAGCATACCGGTCCTGGACGCTTCCGCTGGACAAGGCGTTCGGCGAGTATCTCGTCCGCATGGAAAGCGCCTATAGACGCGAAAATGCTGGCCCGGAGCGGAAAGCAGCCGACTATCTCTCCGGCATGACCGACGAGTTCGCGCTCTCCTGCATCCGTCAGATCACCTTCCCGCCCCCGATCTGCTGATCAGAAGCGTTTCCGGCTAGCGCACCGGGGCGGAAGCGACCAGGCCCGCGGCGGAGACGGCTTCGAGGACCTCGGCGGCGGCGGCATCCGAAATGCTCGCGACGTCGGAGCGGCCGACCGTGTATTTCTGCATGCGCGCGATCACCCGTTCCCAGGATTCCCGGGTGCGGGACTTCTCGTTCGTGGTCCGCTGCCGGTCGTGGCACCCGATACAGTACCGGTCGATCGCATCGACCGTTGATGCCGCCATGGCTGACTGTGTCGGCGGAACCGGTGCCGCCGCCGTCGCGAGAACCGCTGCAAGCGCCCCGCGGGTTTCCTCCCGGTCGCAGGCTCCGGCCCAGGCCATGGGCTCGACGATCGCGATCCACCGGGGGATGGCTCGCCGGCCGAGCCCCTCGACGGCCGTGTCGCGATCATGGCAGGAAATGCAGATCCGGTTGAATGCCGCCTGATCGGGGCGTTCGACGACCTCAGACGGCGTCAGAGACTGCCAGGCCCGGGCGCACTGGGCATACGGAACGATCATGCCGAACGCCACGAGCGGAAACAAGATGGTCAGAGCATATCCGATTGCGATCATGCGCTTGGGGGAGAACAGGATGTTTCGGCGCGAAAGGAATTTGGCTGCGAACAACAAAAACGTCACGGCCCCAACCACAAGGTGCACGCGAGACGGGGACCGCAGCGGAACCTGATAATGGACGGCCCGTGCAATCATGCCCGCCAGAAGCAACAGCGCGGGAATGGCTGCCAGCCTCCCGCCCCAGCGATGAAGAGGACTCGCAGGCCGCCACCATTTGATCATCCCGAGACAAACGGCGCTGCATCCGAGGATTCCGCCCAGCCAGACGCCCAGCGTTGGTTCCATTCTTCCGCCTCTTTTCGTGTGTTGATGGATGAACCCGACAGGTCCGGTTCAAAAATGAACGGCGTGGAATGCCGAAGCCGTTCCACGCCGTTCCGGGTGAACGAGATCAGTCGACCTTTTCGAACTTTTCCTTCGGGGAAAGGCAGACAGGGCATTTATCCGTAGGCGAAACATTGGTGGTGTAGCCGCAGACCATGCAGACGAAAAACTCTTTCTTGGCAGCCTTGGAGGCATCGAGATTCGCGAGGGCATCGGCATACATCGAGGCATGATCGCCTTCGACCTTGCCTGCGCCGCCGAACAGGATGACGGCCATGTCCTGCTTCTCTGCTTCAGCCGCGGCCTTGAACTCGGGATACATGGTCTCGTTTTCATGCTTTTCACCAGCCATCGCCGCTTCGAGATTCTCTTTCGTCGATTTCACGACGGGCGTCTCGAGCTTGGGCTCGGCCTTGCCACCCTGCTTCTCGATCTCGGTCTTGAGGTTGGCCGCATGGACGCCTTCGGCCTTCGCAGCAGCGCGGAACAGACTGCCGACAGCGAGAAATCCCTCTTCGTCAGCCTTCTTCGCGAACTCGGCATACTTCGCCTGCGCATTGGACTCGCCATTGAACGCGGTCAACATGTTTTCCAGCGTTTTGCCGGGTACAGGAACCGCATCGGGAGCCAAGGAAGCGACGGCAGGCTCCTGTACGGCAGCGGGGGCCACGGGAGCGGCATCCTGCGCAAAAGCGAACCCACACAGCACCAGAGAGATGAGAATAACGGAAACTATTGTACGAATCATTGTTTCCTCCTCAAAAGATGTCAGATCTTGTATGGGGGACGATATCCCCTCCCCTCCCACCGTGTCAAGGGATCCCCGTTGGGAACCCCCAGCTCCGCCTTCCCCTTGGTCGCCATCGCCGGCACTCTCCCTGCACACTCGGGGAAATTCTGTGCCGCGAGCTCTTGCAGCCATCCGCAGATTTGACGAGGTTCACCTCCGGAATACCCCGCGATCCTCGCTCCGATGCCCCTCAAAGCCCCGTCTCCACCCGGCAGGAAAATTCCCATTGACACCTTCAGCTTATTCTAGTATTCTAATACCACAATAAAACAAAGGATGCGCGGAATGGCTGAAATCGTGAAATTCTCGGATGCGGTGGTTCTGGGATTCCATGCGATGATCGATCTTGCCGAACATCCCGGGCATGAAGTCCCTCTTCATGATATCGCCGTTCGGCTGCGGGTTTCGGAAGCGCATCTTTCGAAAGTTCTCCAGCGCCTCCGCAAGGTCGGCCTCGTCCAGGCCAGCCGGGGGCCGAGCGGCGGATATCGGCTCGCCCACCCCCCCGCCGGGATCACCTTCGCATGTATATTTGAAGCTATTGATGGTCCCATCCAGCCCCAATTCTGTCTCTTCGGCACTCCCGTCTGCACGAATCCCTCGTGCTGGATGGGAAGTTTCATCGGACAGATCAATCAGCAGGTCAAGAACTTCCTCGAACAGACCACGCTCGCCGACCTTCCGATCCGGGGCTTTCACCCTCTCGGCCAGCATGCCGCCTGACGTCAGCAAAGGAGCGACACCATGAAACGCAAGATCATCAGGATCGACGAGTCGAAGTGCAACGGCTGCGGCCTCTGCATTCCCGGATGTCACGAAGGCGCCCTCCAGATCGTCGACGGAAAGGCCAAGCTCGTGGCCGACGTGTACTGTGACGGTCTCGGAGCCTGTCTCGGCGAGTGTCCCCAGGGGGCTCTCACGATCGAGGAGCGTGAGGCGGTCGAGTTCGACCAGACGGTTGTCGACCAGCGGCTGACGGCTCTCAAAGCCCAGAAGGCCGGCGGATGTCCCTCCCAGGCGCACGGTCATGCCCACGGCGGCGGCTGCCCGGGAAGCGCCCTTCGACAGATGCAGCGCCCGGCGCCGTCTGTTCCGGCCGATGCGGCGAGCGGTTCGATCCAGTCCCAGCTCGGTCAATGGCCCGTCCAGTTGATGCTCGTCCCTCCCGCGGCCCCCTTCCTGCAAGAGGCCGACATTCTCCTCTGCGCGGACTGCGCCCCGTTTGCCCTGCCCGACTTCCATACGCGGTATCTGGCCGGCAGGGCGGTTCTCGTCGGCTGCCCCAAGCTCGACGACAGCGATCATTACCTGAACAAGCTGATCGAGATGTTCAAAACTTCACGACCGAAGCGTGTCACCGTGCTGCGCATGGAAGTCCCCTGCTGCGGCGGGCTGGCCTGGCTGGCCGAAGAGGCCCGCCGCGCCTCGGAACTTGACTTCCCGCTGGAAATCCATACCATAGGAATACAAGGGGGCGTCATCAGCAAAAAGGACGCCTGACGAGAGAGATCCGGTATTCCCAACCATCACCCCGTTACGAGCGCGCGGCATCTGGCTGGGCGTTGAGGCCGACCGCAAATATTTTACCATATATTTCAGGAGGAATCGATCATGGGTATGTTCTGCTATCAGTGTGAACAGACGGCGCAGGGCAAGGGTTGTACGATGGCCGGCGTGTGCGGCAAGGATGCCACCACGGCCTCCCTGCAGGATCTCCTGCTCGAAGTGACCAAGGGCATCGCGATGTATGCGCACCGGGCCCGCACGCTGGGAGCGGTCGACGCCACGATCGACCGGAAGGTCGTCGAGAACCTGTTCACCACCGTCACGAACGTGAATTTCGATCCCGACCGCCTTTCCGGCCTCATCCACGCCGCCGTCGAGAAGCGCGCCGCCGCCCGCAAGCTGTATGAAGCTGCCTGCGCCAAGGCCGGCAAACAGCCCGAAACGCTGAGCGGCCCCGCCGCCGTCGCTCCCGCTTCCGACATCCCCGGCATGGTCGCCCAGGGCGCCCAGGTCGGCATCGAACATCGCAAGAAGCTGTTCGGCGAAGATATCACCGGCCTGATGGAACTCCTGACCTACGGTCTGAAGGGCATGGCCGCCTACGCCGACCACGCGCTCGTGCTCGGCAAGGAAGACGCGGCCGTGAACGCGTTCTTCCTCGATGCGCTGGATCTGCTGACCCACGAGAAGCAGACCGTCGACGAGCTGTTCACCTACAACATGAAGGCCGGCGAAGTGAACCTGAAGATCATGGGTCTGCTGGATGCCGCCAACACCGAGACCTACGGCCATCCCGAGCCGACCAGCATGCGCATCACCCCCGTGAAGGGCAAGTGCATCCTCGTCTCCGGCCATGACCTGAAAGACCTCTACGCGCTGCTCGAGCAGACCGAGGGCAAGGGCATCAACATCTACACCCACGGCGAGATGCTTCCCTGCAACGCGTATCCGAAGCTGAAGAAGTTCAAGCACCTCGTCGGCAACTACGGCGGCGCCTGGCAGGATCAGGCCAAGGAGTTCGACGCCTTCCCCGGCGCGATCCTGATGACCACGAACTGCATCCAGAAGCCGCGCGACACCTACAAGGGCCGCATCTTCACCTGCGGGCTGGTCGCCTGGCCAGGCGTGAAGCACATCTCCGACCGCAACTTCGCCCCGGTCATCGAGGCCGCCCTCGCCGCCCCCGGCTTCACCGCCGACGAGCCCGAGAAGCGGATCATGATGGGCTTCGCCCGCAACGCCGTGCTCGGCGTGGCCGACAAGGTCATCGACGCCGTGAAAGCCGGCGCCATCAAGCACTTCTTCCTGATCGGCGGCTGCGACGGCGCGAAGAGCGGCCGCAACTACTACACCGACTTCGCCCAGGCCGTTCCGAACGACTGCGTGATCCTGACCCTCGCCTGCGGCAAGTTCCGGTTCAACAAGCTGGAATACGGCACCATCGGCGGCATTCCGCGCCTGCTCGACATGGGCCAGTGCAACGACGCCTACTCGGCCATCCAGGTCGCCGTGGCGCTCTCGAAGGCGTTCAATACCGACGTGAACAGCCTGCCGCTCTCGATGGTACTCTCCTGGTACGAGCAGAAGGCCGTCTGCATCCTGCTCACCCTGCTCTCGCTGGGCATCAAGAACATCCGCCTCGGGCCGACGCTGCCGGCGTTCGTCACCCCGGCCGTCCTCAAGGTGCTCGTCGAGAAGTTCAGCATCATGCCCACCACCACCGCAGAGGCCGACCTCAAGGCCATTCTGCCCAACGCCCAGATCAAGATCGCGGCGGCCAACGCCTGATCCCATGATCTCCAGCGGCCGGCCCCCCGGGGCCGGCCGTTTTCTCTGCCCGGGAACTATATACCCATGACAATAGATAACCCTGTCCAGCTTCACGCATGCAGAGGCGCAACCTCCACCTGTCCGAACGCCCTGGTCGGCACGGGCGAACTGCTCGCCGGCATCGACACGGTGCTCGCAGCGTTCGACGCCCGCTCGGCCGACACACCCGCAGCTCCGGCCGGCCATGCGCATCTGCGATTCACGATCGGGATCGCCGCCTGTCCGAATGCCTGCTCCCGGCCCCAGATCATGGATGTCGGCTTCATCAGAGCCGAGTATCCCGCCTTCGAGGCCGAACGCTGCACCGGCTGCGGGGCCTGCGTGCGAGCCTGTCGCGAAGGCTGCCTCTCGATCGAAGGGAAGCGCCTTTCGTTCAGCCCCGCCTCGTGCGTCGGGTGCGGGGACTGCCGACGGGCCTGCCCGGTGAACGCGATCACCCGGGCCAGAACGGGATTCCGCGTCCTGGTTGGCGGGCGGCTCGGCCGCCATCCGCGACTCGCGACGGAGCTGCCGGGCATCTGCACGACAGAGCTGGCGTGTGATCACCTTTCGGCCTGTCTCAATGCGGTGCACACCGCCGCCCGCCCCGGAGTCCGGCTGGCCACTCTTCTGGAGGCCGGAAATCCGGCTCTCCGGCGACGGCTCGGCCTGTGAGCCGACTCTTCCGGGGAAAGGCCCCGGCCGCCGTGTTCATCGGCATCACCGGGCTTCTCTCCTTCGCCGCCTGGAAAGCCCGGATTCCGCTCCTGCTGGCCGACCGGTTCCTGCCCGGCGCCGGCATCCTCGAGATCCTCCTCCTTGCATCCTACGGCACCTGGATCCATAGCCTTCTCCAGGATCCCCGGCGGGCCCCCGCCATCCGCGGCCGGATCTGGGGACTGTTTTCGGCCGTGTTTTTCGCGCAACTGGCGCTGGGCCTTGCGGGCTTCGAGCGGTTTCTGATGACCGGCGCGCTCCATCTTCCCGTGCCCGCCCTGATCGTCGGCGGCCCCCTGTATCGCGGGGAAGGACTGTTCATGCCGATTCTCTACGGCACGACCCTGCTGCTGGCCGGAAGCGCCTGGTGCAGCCATCTCTGCTATATCGGCGCCTGGGACCACGCCTGCGCAGGCTCGAACAACGCTACCCGCAGAGAGTATCCGGCTGCGGCCCCGTGGTTCCGCCTGATCACGCTCACTGCAACCGTCGGCCTCGCGCTCGGCCTGCGCTGGATCGGCGCCGCACGGGAAACCGCTTTCGCGGCCGCAGTGACATTCAGCCTTGGGGGTATCGCCGTGATGCTCGTTCTCTCACGCCGCATGGGACGGATGATGCACTGCACCGCCTACTGCCCGATCGGCCTGCTCAGTACTGTTCTCGGCCGACTGAATCCGTTCCGGATCCGCATCGCACCCACCTGTGACGCCTGCGGTGCGTGTTCCCGGAGTTGCCGATACGGAGCGCTCGACCCCGAACACCTCCGCCGGCAGGATCCCGGCCAGACCTGCACATTGTGCGGGGACTGTCTCGCCGCATGCGCCCGGGGCAACCTGGGCTATGCGTTTCCGGGCCTCGACCGGGAGAGGGCGCGGAGCCTGTTCCTCGTGATCGTCGTCATCCTTCACACCGTTTTTCTCGGCGTGGCCCGCATCTGACCGGTATTTACCGGCAGGAGGCAGGCGGGGCGGAGTGACTCACGACATGGTGCAGGACGCCGGTCCGGCCAGCCGCGGGCTCGAAAGCGCCCGCCGAGCGGATCGCCGCCAGCAGCGCCGCGACCAGGATGACCCAGCCGATGACACCAACCAGCAGGGAACGGCGGACACGGTCATTCGCGAACGGATACCGGCGCATCATGGTCATGGATCCCTCACTTCCCCGATTACACGGGCATTCAACGGCATTCCGACCGCACCCCGGATAGCCCGGCTGCGATCGCCACCGTTCGTACGCAACTTCCGTTCCAGGTTCGATCATCGGTGAAAATCCGCCTGGATAGCCAAGAACCGAGACGATGGTCCGGAAAAGCCGTCATTTTTTTGACACCCGCCCGATGAAAATCGATCAGGCCCGGCAAGAAGCCTTGGATCGGTGTCTTCGGAGACCCCGCATATCGCTATTTTCATCCATATATGATACTGTGCCTGGGCAGACATTTCTCGAACTGCCACCCATCTTCCCATCGAGCCGATCGTGACCCAGCGCATCTATGCCGTTCCCATTTCCCCATTCCTCCCATCCCGTTCCCTTCTTCTATCCAGCTTTCTGTTCCTTTTCCTTGTCATGACTCCAGCCCTGCCTGGAGCCGACACGGAGTATTGGCATGAATCCATTTTTGCGTTCGATCTCGACGAAGGCGCCTCGATGGAAATCGGCTTCGAGCAGCAGTTCGTCGATCAATGCTCGAAGTTCGCGCTGTATAATTTCACCCTCGAACCCTCTTTCAGACTGGACGCCAGGTCCTCGATGGGCTTCGGCTTCCGTCATGAGCGCGAGAAGGAAGACGGCATCTGGACGACGGAAGACCGGTATTGGCTCCATTATGCCTCCAAGCACCGCGCGGGGAAATGGACCTTCAAATTCAGACCCCTGCTCGAGTATCGAAATCTCGCCGAGCGCGATGCCTGGCTACTGCGCCCGAAGCTGTTCATCCAGCACCCCGCCCGGATTGGCAAGAAAGCGGTGAAGTTCTCCATCGTCGGTGATCCCTACTACGCATTCTACGCAGGAGCCGTCCGCCAGAAGCGGATTTCCGCGGGCATCACCTTCGATCTCGCCAGAAAGACCGAATGCTCGCTCTACTATCTGCGCAAGCTGAAATGGTCCGGCGACGACTGGAAGACCACGCATGTGATCGGCTCCGAGCTCGTATTTTCCTACTGACACAGGCGGCCGGGCTGCATCTGGATCGCAGCGGTGTCGCTCCACCGGGTTCGTATTCGGTGCAGTATCTCCGGGAAAACCGGGACTCGCCAATTTGGGAAAAATCGCGTAGCATGGAGGGAAACCTTCTCATCGAATGGAGGCAGGGAAAGAATGTATAAAAATAAATATATTTCGCTCATCGCCGTTTTGTTTCTCGTGTTCAGCAGCTTCGGCGCCGCTCTCGATGCGCGGGACTGGAACCGGGATCCGGCATGCGTCATGGTTCCCTTCGCACCGAAGGTGATCGCGGTCGGGGACATCCATGGCGCGTTCAAGCAGTTCGCGGACACGCTCGAAACGGTCGGAATGGCGAAGCGCGTCACTCCGGATGGATTCGAGATGACCTGGACCGGCGGAAAAGACGTCCTGGTCTTCACGGGTGACCTGACGGACCGCGGCGAGAACACGAAGCAGGTCTACGATGCCGTCATGAGCCTCGAGAAGCAGGCCGACGCCGCCGGCGGCCACGTGTTCCCGATGTTCGGCAACCACGAGGCGCTGCTGCTCAACGGCACCGTCGAGAAGTGGGCCAAGACCCTGACCTCGCACAAGCAGAAGTGGTATCAGAACACGCTCGACTCGTTCACCAAAGCCGGCCTTGATTTCCATCAGGCCATCTCCCCGGAGGGCACCTACGGCTCCTGGATCCGCCGCCGGCCGCTGTTCGCGGTCATCAACGGGTATATGTTCGTTCACGGCGGGCTGCAGGCCGAACCCCAGGGCCTCACCGCGATCGCGACCCGGTTCCGGATCGACATGGAGAAAGGCGACTTCAACGCCGGCATCTTCATGGATGAGAAGGGCCCCCTCTGGAACCGCGACTGGTGGAACGACGCCACGCTGATCGAACGCAGTCTCCAGATCATGGGCATCCGGGGCGTGGTGTTCGGTCACACCGTCGGCGCCATGGGCACCGAGGGCGAGATCAATGTGAAGAATAACGAGCTGATCGGCATCGACATCGGCATGTGCCCCGCCTACGGAAAGAGCCAGGGCGGCGCCCTGGTGATGACCGCGACCTCCGACGGCGGCATCGCGGCCGAAGCGATCTATACCGACAGGCCTTCCGTAAAGCTGTTCTCGATCGCCGGAACCGGCCGCCGCGCCCCGCGCCCCGGATCCCGCCCCCAGCGCCGGCCCGTTCTCGTTCCCGCGAACGAGCAGCTCCCACGCACCGGCACGGACAACTGACCGGTTTATCCCCGTTTCCACCCCGGCCCCGCCAAACGGCGGGGCTTTTTCATTCTCCCGGTTGCCTGTGGTATCATGAACGGGTGAGAGCCTCCGAGGGCTGCCCTCTGGCTGCGGCCTGGCCCCGGAGGGTATGCAGCGCATGGGCGCCGCTCCCAGAACGAGACAAGAGACGGGAGGCCTGAATGGCGAACGCCATGGAAACGAAGAAGACAATCCTGGTCGTCGACGATATTCCGGACAACATCGAAGTGCTTCGCGGGATTCTCTCCCGCAGTTACCGCATCAAAGTGGCGACCTCCGGCGCAAAAGCCCTGTCGATCGCAACCGGAGACGATCCGCCCGACCTGATTCTTCTGGACATCATGATGCCCGGCATGGACGGCTACGAGGTCTGCGCACATCTGAAAGCCCACGACAGGACGCGGAACATCCCGGTCATCTTCGTCACGGCAAAGGACGAGGTCGTTGACGAGGAGAAAGGCTTCATGACCGGAGCGGTTGACTATATAGCAAAACCTATTATTCCTCGCATCACCGAAGCCCGGGTCGCCACGCATCTCGCCCTCCGCCAGGCGATGCGCGACCTCGAGCGCCAGAACGATATCCTGACCGAAAACGCCAGGCTCCGGGACCAGGTCGACCGGATCATGCGGCACGATCTGAAAGCCCCTCTGACCGCCTTCATCGGGATACCATCCCTCCTGAAAACCCGCAGCGACCTTCCCCCGGATGTCCTGGAGGCCGTTGGAATGATGGAGAAATCCGGCCGACGAATGCACGAGATGATCAACAAATCCCTGGACCTGTTCCGGCTGGAATCGGGCACCTACGACCTTCACCCGGTCCCGGTGGATCTGTTGAAAATCTCCCGCCAGATCCGCTTCGAGTTGAGCGAGCTCCTGATCGCCAAATCGGCAGGGATCCGATTCATGGCGAACGGGGCGGGGGCGGAAGAATACGGCAGCTTCCTGCTTCCGGGGGATGAAACGCTCTGTTACTCGATGCTGGCGAATCTCGTCAAGAACGCTGCCGAAGCATGTCCCGTCGGGGGGAGCGTCACGGTCGCATTCGACGAGAAGCCGATTCCCCGTGTTTCCATTCATAATCCGGGGGTCATTCCCATCGAAATCCGGGAGACGTTCCTGCAGAAATACGCCACCCACGGCAAGGCGGGAGGAACGGGCCTTGGCTGTTACTCGGCCCGACTCATGGCCGGAGCAATGGGCGGGGTGATGAAGTTCACCACTGACGAGGCTTCGGGAACGACGATCATCATCGAATTCTCCGGCACCAGCCCCCGCGACCGGCATCAGCGGGGCATGGACGAGCTGAGCGTTCTCCTCATCGACAGCAACGACATGGTCCTGTTCACCATCCGGCAGCTCCTGCGCAGCCTGGGGCTGCACCGCATCCTGCAAGCCAGGGATGCCGCCGAGGCCAGGGCCGCCCTGCTCAACAACCCGCCGGTCCAGCTCATCATCTGCGACTGGCTCATCCCCGGCATCAGAGGCGAGGAGTTCATCGCCTGGGTCCGGTCCGCGCCCAACTACGGGGAGCTTCCCATCATCGTGATGGCATCCGATGTCCGCCGGGTCGAGGAAAAGATTCCGACGCGGCCGGGCATTCAGGAAATCGTCATGAAGCCGCTCTCGACTGACATCATGAAGAGCAGGATCGAGTCCCTCCTCGACCGGATGAAGGATCTCACCTGAGCAGGAGAGGATCGCCATGGACAGACAGCCTGGAAAACTGAAAATCCTCGTCGTGGACGACGACGAGCCATCCCGACTGATCATCACGACCCTGGCGGCAAGGGAAGGGCACGAGGTGTTCGAAGCCGGGACCGGAGCCGCGGGGTTGAAGCTTTTTGATATTATTCAACCTGATATTGTATTTTCAGATATTTCCATGCCGGTCATGGATGGTCTTCAGATGCTGGAGCGTATCCGGGAACGCTCCCACACGGCCGTGGTCATCATGACGACGGCGTTCGGAGCCGCCGAATTCACCCTGAAAGCCCTGCGGCTCCGGGCCAACGATTATCTCGTGAAGCCGATCGCGCTCGGGGACATCACGTCTGCGCTCCGGAAATACGCGGATGTGATCGCCTCCCGCTCGGAGGAGCGGGAGGTGCTCGCCTGATTCTCCAGCGGCAGTTGCAGATGCAGGTTGGCAACGTTCCGGAGATCGTCGGAAAAGTCGCCGATCGCCTGATGCAGGAAACCGAGGGCAGGATTCGTCCGGCAGAGCGTCTCGGCATCCGTCTCGGCCTGATCGAAATCATTCGCAACGCCATAGAACACGGCAATCTCGGCATCACGTATGACGAGAAAACAGCGGCGCTCGACGGCGACCCCTCTGCCTTCGAACGGCTGATTTCCGAACGCATGGCCGATCCGTCACGCAAGGAGCGGCACGTCGACATCCGCTTTCAGATGGACGGCGCACAGTGTGAATGGATCATCTCCGACGAGGGGGCGGGATTCGACTGGCAGAGCGTGCCCGACCCGAACGATCCGGCAAATCTCCTTTCCACGCACGGCCGGGGAATCCTGCTGACCCGCCTGAACTTCGATGCCGTTTCCTACTTCGGACGGGGGAACCAGGTGTCTCTCCGCAAGAGCCTCCCCGCGACCTGAATCAGGGAACGCTTCTCCGAGCCTTGAGCAGGCCGTCGAGAACCCCCAGGGCCTTGTCGAAATCGTAGGAACGGATGGCATCGGCCAGCTCGGGGAATCCCTGCGGAAACGCCGCGCGGAGGAGGCCATTCGTCTCGTCGATGAGACTGCACGCCATCGCGTCGGAATCCTCGAGCAGGCGCCGCAAGCGGTCGCATGTTTCGGTGAGGGCCGATTCATCCGCGGGTCCGACAGGCTCTGGCCGATCCCCCGGCTCCTCCCGGATCTTCTCCAGCTCTTTCTCCACACGGAAGAGTTCGGCCACGACGTCCTCGAGCAGCGCATCGATCGTTTCCGGCGCAGCCCCGGCCCCGCATGCCCGTTCCAGCTTCGCGGCACGATCCTGGACGCCGGATGCGCCGATATTGGCCGCGGTCCCCTTCAGCGTGTGGGCACAGCGGACAGCCGCCACCGAACCATCTTCCTTCCAGGCCTGGCAGAATTGTGTCCGGAACTGCCTGTTCGACTCCCGGAATCTCATCAATAATGATCGGTATACTTTGGCATTCCCCATGACCGTCGCGAGGCCGCGGCGCACATCGATTCCGGAAAGGGGCGGGAACCCCGTCTCGGACGAAGCCACCGCCGGAGCCGGCACGGCAACCCGGGTTCCGGGGGTGATCCATCGTGCCATCACGGCGAACATCGCCTGAACCATCAGCGGCTTGGCAATATGATCGTTCATCCCCGCCGCCAGCACCTTTTCCCGGTCGCCGACCATGGCGTTGGCGGTCATGGCGATGATCGGGATCTCCCGGAATGCCGGCATCTTCCTGATTTCCCGGGTTGCCTCATACCCGTCCATCACCGGCATCTGACAGTCCATCAGGATGCCGTCGAACCGGCCGTCCCTCGCCAGGATATCGAGGGCTTCGCGGCCCGTTCCGGCGACGACCGAACTCATTCCGGACTGACGAAGCAGCTCCACGGCAAGTTCCTGGTTCATCACGTTGTCTTCAACCAGCAGAATCCTGGCCCCGCCAAGCTTCGCCATATTGTTCGTGAGGGTTTCGCTCCAATCCTTCGACCGGGGCTCGACGGTCGCTGGGCGGCGCCCCATCAGCTCCCCAATCGAGTTCAGCAGGACCGAAGGCGTCACCGGCTTGCTCATGATCTTGAGGGCAGGAACCCCCACCCGCTCGGCATCCGTGCGAACGTCGTCCCGCCCGTAGGACGTCACCATGATCACGACCGGCGCCTTGTCGAGATGCGAGGTTCGGATCCGATGCGCGCACTCGACGCCGTTCATGCCGGGCATCATCCAATCCATCAGGATGAGATCATACGACCGTCGCTGTTCCGCCAGACGCTCGATCATCTCGATCGCGCGAAACCCGTTCTCGGCGGCATCGACGCGAAGATGCAGGCCGGAGGCGATCGTCGACAGAATCTCCCGGGCGTTCGCATTGTCGTCCACGACGAGCACATGCAGCCCCGCCAGCTCATCAGCCGTGAAGGCGGTCCGGCGACGCTGGTTCGTCTGGGTTCCCATTCGCACGGTGAAATGGAACGTCGATCCCCTGCCCGGCTCGCTTTCCACCCAGATGCGGCCGCCCATCAGCTCGACGAAATGCTTGGAAATCGCCAGGCCAAGCCCGGATCCGCCGTATTTCCGCGTCGTCGAGACGTCGGCCTGGTTGAACGATTGGAACAGGTTCGCCTGCTGCTCCGGCGTCATCCCGATCCCGGTATCCTTCACCCAGAAATGGAACTCCGCGGAAGTCTCGTCGATCGGCCTGGAATCAACGCCGATGATGATTTCCCCCCGCTCGGTGAATTTCACGGCATTATTGCCGAGGTTGAGCAGCACCTGGCCCAGGCGCAGAGGGTCGCCCACGAGGCCGTTCGGGACATCCGGGCATGGCTTGAACAGGAACTCGATCCCCTTCCCTTCCGCCTTCAGATCTATAAGACTTGCGATATTATCAAACACGTCGTCGAGCCAGAAGTCGGTTTTCTCGAGAGCGAGCTTTCCGGCCTCGATCTTCGAAAAATCGAGAATGTCGTTGATGATGCCCATCAGGTTCTCGGCGGCACGATGCACCTTCTCGATATAATTGCGCTGCTGGGCGTCCAGATTGGTCTGCAGGGCGAGCCGCGACATGCCGAGGATTGCGTTCATCGGGGTCCGGATCTCGTGGGACATGTTGGCAAGAAAACTCGATTTTGCCCTGGTGGCCGACTCGGCCATCTCCTTGGCGGCTGACAGGGCCGACTCGACCTGCTTCTGCGGATCGAGATCCATGTGGATTCCCACCATCCGGCGCCCCTGGCCGTTTGCATCCCGCTCGACGCACCGGGCGATGTTGAGAATCCATTTCCAGGCACCGCTTTTGGTCTTCATGCGCAGCTCACAGCGGTATTCCGGAGTCTTCCCGGCCAGATGATCGCGGCCCATCTGCCAGACCCGCTCGAAATCATCCGGGTGGACAAGCGCTTCCCAGCGTTTCGAGCTTTTGCCGCTGAGCGCCTCGAGTTCACGCGAGGTATACCCGAGCATTTCCGCCCAGATCTCGTTGGTGATCATTTCCTCCGCATCGACCCGCCAGTCCCAGAGGCCCAGCCGGGCCCCCTGCAGCGCAAGATCGAGCCGTTCGCGGCTTTCGCTCAGATCCCGCTGCGCTATCACCTGATCGGTGACATCCTGGCTCACCCCAAACAAATCCGTCGGCTGGCCATGGGCATTCTTCGTCAGGTATCCCAGGGCGTGTATCCAGATGATCCTGCCATCGACCGGGCGTTTGTAGGCGTAGACGATATCGAATTTCGGATAACGCCCCTCGATCACCCCGTGGAACATCTCTCGCGTTTTCCGGGCCAGCTCCGGATCGGCAGCTTCGAGATTGGCGAGCCATTCCCGTTCGAGATGGTACCGCAGCCCCGGCTTCGGGAAGTCACCATAGATTTTCACCACCTGCTCCGAAGCATTACAGTATCCCGAGCCATCCAGGGGAATGTGCCAGTATCCCGACTTCGTCAGCTCCATGGCATTGTCGGCAAGGAAGTTCGCCCTGGCAAGCCGTTCCCGCGCCTCGTTTCTATCCGTCAGGTCGCGCTGACTGGTGATGAGAACCGCTTTCCCATGAAGGAAGATCGGCACCAGCGTCACCTCGGTGGGAAACACCTCCCCGTTGAGGCGACGATGCAGCCAATCGAATCGTATCGTCCGGCGTGTTTCGAGCGCACGGCTGATATACCCCATGCCGGCCTCTGCCGACGTGCGCCCATCCGCCTGGAACTCCGGAGACATCGGGAAGAGATGAGCCTTCATCCCGACAAGCTTCTCGGGAGATGCGAATCCGAACATGTTGGCGGCAGCCGGATTTGCCTGGACGATTCCTTCTTCCCGGGAAAGGATTTCCAGGGCGTCGTTGGAATGCTCAAAAAAAGCCCGTTCCTTCTCTTCGGCCATCCTTCTCGCGCTGATGTCGCGGAATGACACGATCGCTCCGGCAACCTTCCCGGAATGGAAAATGGGGGAGGAGGAGTAGGTGACGGGGAACGCGACGCCATCCTTTCGCCAGAACACCTCGGTGTCACAATGGCAGGCCACCCCATCTTTCATAGACTTCTTTATATTACAATCGTCTTTTGAGCAGGGGGTGCCGTCCGGGCGGGAGTGATGGAACAGGTCGTGGCCGATTTTTCCCAGCACCTCGTCGAGACTGGCATACCCGATCAGGCGCAGGCCGGCAGGATTGACGAACGTGATGGCGCCCTCTTCATCGATGATGCAAAATCCTTCGGCCGTATGCTCGAGCAGGAGGCGGATCCGCTCCTCGCTCTTGCGGAGCTCTTCCTTCCCGGATTTCACCGGTTCTTCCGGGGTGCCTGCATCCTGTTTCGGAATATCGGAAACACAAGAATCGTTCATTGTATATATCCTCTGTCACGACTGGCATGGAGCTGCCGGCGGCTCATCTGTGGAGCCCATCTTCATGGTATCCCTCCCGGGGCCGCCGTGCAAGAACACGGATGGATTGGAAGCATCCCGAGCTTGCAGGTTCAAGAGGGTTGCGGGTATGGTATCTGCTGTACGACTTCATTTCCGAAGGAGAAACCATGCGGCACATCCGTCTTTCGTTCGTTCTTCTGACCCTCGCCATCAGCCTGATCGCCTGCGGCAGCGTGTTTGCGGCCGAGGCCCCTGCCGTTCCCGTTCGCGCCAGCGGGACGATCATCCTGGCCACGACGACCTCGACCCAGGCCACCGGCCTGCTCGACGTGCTGCTCGCCGCCTACGCGAAGGATTCCGGCATCACGGTCAAGGCTGTCGCGGTCGGCACCGGTCGCGCCCTCGAACTCGCGAAGAACGGCGATGCCGACGTGGTGATGGTTCACGCCAGGTCGCTGGAAGACGCGTTCGTCGCGGATGGCTTCGGCGTTCATGCATACGATTTGATGTATAACGATTTCGTCATCGTCGGCCCCGCATCCGACGCAGCTCTCGTCAAAGGTGCTCCCGCCGCTTCCTCCGCTTTCGCCCGCATCGCCAGCGGCTCCACGCGGTTCATCTCCCGTGCCGACAAGTCCGGCACGCACGAGCGGGAGCTGGGCATCTGGAACTCCGTCGGCATCAAACCCTCCGGCACCTGGTATGTCGAGGCAGGGCAGGGAATGGCCGAGACGCTCAAGATGGCCGACGAAATGCAGGGCTACACGCTGACGGATCGGGCCACCTGGCTCTCGATGCGCAGCAAGCTGAACCTGGCCGTCGTCTACGAAAAGCCCGAGGAGCTCAAGAACCCCTACGGCGTGATCGCCGTGAACGCCGCGAAGGTTCCCCAGGCGAAAACCGACCTGGCCGTCGCCTTCATCGACTGGCTCGTCGGCCCCAAAGGCCAGGAGATCATCAAGGGGTTCAAGATCGACGGCAGCGAGATCTTCCATCTCTCGGTCGGGAAGCGGTGACCGGCGATGAACGCCCGATCCCTGCGCGGCCTGTTCCTGATCCTCGCCCTCATCGTCCTCGTCCCGTGCGCGTTCGCCGCCGATCCGGCAACGGCGAGCGGCTCGAACACGATCACGATCGTGAACGGCACGGCGACGACGGTGCTCACCCTCGCCGAGCTGCAGAAACTCCCGGTCGAGACGGTCTCCGGATACGAGCCCGTCGGCACGAAGAAGGGGCCGCTCGGGAAGCATGATTGGGCCGGCGCCGACCTGCGCGCTCCGCTGCTCTCCGCCGCACCGGGACTGGACAACCCCGAAGCAGCGCAGAAGCGGATCGTCGTGAAGAGCATCGACGGCTGGACCGTCTCGTTCCGCGCCGGCGAGCTGTTCGGCGACTTCTCCGGCGGCCGGGCGCTGTATGCCGTCAAGGGGTGCAACGAGTGCCACGGTGCCGATGGCGAGGGAAGCGCCCCGCCCGGGAAGAAGGCCGCCCCGGCCCTCGTGAACCGCTCCCTGCCCGCCCCTCTCATCGGCGCCCTGCTCCGCGCCAACCATGGGGACGTGAAGTTTTACGGCCCCGAGCGGGTGAGCGAGGACGAGATCGCCCAGATCACCGCCTGGTTGAACGCCCCCGACACCGCAACCGGCAGTTTCCGCATCGACCCCGCGAAGAACCGCATCCTGCTCGCCTGGCAGCGGGACGGCCAGCCCCTCTCCCCGGCCGACGGCCTCATCCAGCTCGTGGTCGAGCATGACCAGTTCGCCGGCCGCTTCTCCCACTGGGTCGACCGCATCGAGATCGAGTGAGCTCCATCACACCGACCTCGCCCGGAAGCGGAGAAGAGGTCACCCGGGCCCGGCTCGAAGCACTTCTGGGGCGGAAGCGGCTGCTGTCGTGGATTGCGGCGGCAGCCGCGGTCCTGCTCGTCGTTGCCGGGATTCCCGACCTCGGTGCCGGGTTCGACCGGGCGGCGCTTGATCTGGTCACGCGGCTCGCCACGCCCTGGCGGGCACCGCATCCCGACCTGGTCATCGTCGGAATCGACACCGAGACGCTGGCCGCCGTGACCGACCGGTGGCCCTGGCCCCGGGACCGGTATGCGCGGCTTCTCGCGGCCGTCGGCGCGGCGGGACCGCGTGCGATCGTGTTCGACATCCTGCTGCAGCACCTCGAACCGGCCGACGGCGGGGCCGGCGATCGGGCGCTGGCCGAGACGCTGCGCCGGTTGGGGAATGTCCATCTCATTTCTCTGCTCGAGCGGCAGGAGACCGAGTTCGGCCGACAGAAACGGCACTTCCGCAGCGCCCCTCTCTTCCGCCAGGCCGCGGCCGGCGAGGGGTTCGTCTGGGCCTGGGTCGATCCCGACGGCATCGTCCGTTCCTTCGTGCTCCGCGATGGACAGATGGAGCTGAACAGTTGCGCGTTGTCCATGGCCCGTCTCCTGGGCTCGGAGCCTTCCCCCCTGCCCCCCCCCGACGAGGAAGGCCGCTCCCGCGGCCTGATCGCCTTCGCCGGCCGCGGTGGGGCCGTTCCCACGCTCTCGGCACGGGATTTTCTCGAAGGACGCATCCCGGCCGGGGCACTCACCGGGAAAACCGTGTTTCTGGGCGTCACGGCGCCGATCCTCCACGATTTCCACCGAACCTGCCATGGACTGATGGCGGGCACGCGCCTGCTGTCCGCCTGTACCGACACCCTGGTGCAACGGCGCCTGATCGTCCAGCACGAGGGGCGCGGCTGGCGGCTGGTGCTGGTCCTTCTCGGCTTCCTGGCCGGTGCCGGCCTCGTCCGGGCCCGCCCCAACCGGCCCTGGTCGGCCCTCACCGCCGGAACGGCCCTCGGCGGCCTCGGCTGGGCGCTCGCATTGTTCGCCGCCGGCCACGCCCTGCCGCCGTTTCCCCTGCTGGCCGGGCTTCTGGTGGCCGGGCTGTCGGGCATCGCCCTGGTACGCCTCGTGCAGCTCCTCTCGCTGCAAACCCTTCAGGCCGAAGCGGCCGCGGCAGGACAGGTCCAGCGCCAGCTCTTTCCCCCGCCCATCTGGAATAGCGAAGAGTATACAAGCTACGGCTGCTGCCAGCCATGCAGCGCGGCCGGCGGTGATTACTTCGACGTGCTCCCCGTCGGCGAGGAGGAGACGGTGTTTCTGGTCAACGACGTCGCCGGCCACGGGATCGGAGCGGCGATGGTCGCCTCGATACTCAAGGCGTCGATCACCCTGCAGCAAGACCGGGAATCGTTTTCCCTCGACCAGGCGGTGGACCGGCTGAACGCGCTGCTGTTCCGCCTGTTCCGGGGCCGGAAGATGGTGACCGGCGTCTTCTGCCGGCTCGAACATCGGGCGCACCGGCTCACCCTGATATCGGCCGGGCATGTCGCGAGCATGATCGTCCGCGCCGGGGGCACGGTCGAGGAGATCGGGAAACCCGGGCTGCCTCTCGGTGTGCGGGCAGCCACGCGTGTCATACCGGTCGAAATGGAATTCTTTCCCGGAGACACCCTGGTGTTGTATACTGATGGGGTGGTCGAAATGATCGACCGCCAGGGGGCCCCTCTGGGGTACCCTGCATGGAAGGATCTGCTTGCTGCCCGGGCGCCTCTCGTTCCGAATGCCGAGACGGTCGGGGAGCTGTTGGGAAAGGTGCGGGCGCACGGCCAGGGACTTGAGCCGGGTGACGACGTGACGCTGCTTCTGCTCCATCGGCGAGCCGCCGCGACCGCACAAGAGAAGGATGGACGACCGGAGGAATGAGATGATCGGACACGAGCCAGCACGTCGCAATATCCTTTTGCATACCTATCATAATGCATTTAGATTTTCTCGTATGTTTCTTGTTCTTTCCCTCCTGGCATCGGCCCTGATCGCTGCGGGGTGCGGCGGAAGCGGCGGGGGCACCCCCGTTGCATCACTGAAAGCCCTCCAGGGCAAGGTCGAAATCCGTCTGGCCGGCTCGACGGCGTTCGCCGCCGTTACCGCCGATCAGCAGCTTGCCGTCGGCAGCGCCATCCGGACGGGAGAGGACGGCCAGGCCCTGATCCGGTATGCCGATGGAACCGACGTCGCCCTTCAGCCCGAAACCTTTTTCGAGATCAAAGCACAGACCGCCCTCGGCCGCCAGGAAACGGGTTCGGCGCGGTATCGCGTCACGCCCCAGCAGAACTCCGTCGGCGTCGAGACCCCGCACGGCGTCACCGCCGTCCTGGGCACGGTGTTCCGCCTCGATGTCACGGCCCAGCAGACCGTGGTGACCCTGCAGGAAGGCAAGGTGCGCTTCACCGCCGCCGCCGGCGGCTCGGTCGAGTTGACACCGGGACAGCAGGTGACTACCGCTGCCGGAGCCGCTCCGGGCAAGCCCACCGAACTCGATCCCTTCACGCTGGAATCCCTGTTCAACCCTGGAAGTAAAGCACCTGCTATCAATCAGCGCTGACATCCATCCGGGAGGATACGCATGATCGCCTCCGGCACGAACTCCCGCCGTCGCGGGGTGGCTCTCCCCATCGCGTTCCTGGCCCTCATCCTGGTGATCGGCATGGTCACCTCGATCTCGACCATGAACCAGGGGCTCAAGAGCCAGGTGTTCCATTCCAGCAACAATCAGTGGTCGTTTCTGCTGGCCTACTCGGCCATGTCCAGACTTCTGGCAAAGATCCATGCCGGCGCCTGGGCCCAGCGCCCCTTCGCCACCGCCCCATACCGGGAAACCGGGGTGCCGCTGCAAGGGGGCACCTACGATCTGTTCGTCGAGAACACTCCCGGTCACCCGTTCCAGGCCGACATCTACGTCAAGACCTCGCTGGCCGGCGCATCGCGCCTGTATTTCTGGCGCATCACCTTCAACGACGATCTGCTCGACGTCTCGAACCGGATCATCGTCGAGTTTTTCAAGGCGGGCGAGTCGGGTGACTTCCCTGCAGCCGCGGGTCCCTCGCGCTTTTCCCGGACCGTCGACGATCTGCTGGCCGAGCGCGCTGCGAACCAGAAGAAATCCGACGAGATGGCCGTGACGCTGGACCCGGTGACGACGGCGAAACAGGCGCTGGAACAGCTCGGGGGCCGGGCACCGACCCCCTTCACGAAGACGTATCCGTCGAATCCCGGGGACACCCCTTACCCCAACAGGCCGGCGCCCACCTTCCCCGTCGTTCCTCCGCCCACCAACGGCGAGGTGCCCACCAGTCCCGGCCCCGGCCCTTCGACCCCGCTTCCGGTTGATCCGTCGTTCCCGACGATGCCCGCTGCCCCCATCCCCACCGACGCGTCGATGTTCGATCTGAACAAGCAGGTCAAGACGATCACGGATGCGGCGAAGCTCGCGAACGAGAAATACAACACCGGCAAGGACGTTGCCGATGAGGGAACGGGAGGCAACTGGGCAGAGGCCAATCCGATCCTGAACGAAGCCGAGGAAGCGCGCTACAAAGCCATGGCCGGCATGAACGAGCTGGTGTCGCTGGCCAGTTCCAACCTTCTGAACGCGCCCAGCGCAGAAGCGGCACGCGCGACCGAGGAGATGGTCTCCTCCACGATGGTCACGGCCTATCAGGATATCGTCGGGGGCGTTTCCCGGGCCTTCGAGGATTTCGGCAAGAGCAAGGAGATCACAGCAGGACTGACGAACTCAGCCGCCGCCCAGGAGCTCCTCGATGGCTGGGTCGGGACGCTGGACGGCCTCACCAAGTCCCAGCAGGCCACGAACGATCTGATGGACAAGATCGACACGTTTTCCAAAACCCCCGAGGTCGCCACGGCGCAGGCCGAGGCGGAAAAGGCTCTCCAGGCCGTGGTGGACTCGGTGAAACAGGCCATCGAGGACGCCAAGGCGAAGCTCGCGGAGTTGAAAGCCAAGGAAGAGGCTGAAAAAAAAGCCCAGGAAGAGGCCGAAGCTGCAGCGAACGGCGGCACACAGGGGGGAAGCTGACGTGATGAACGAGTTCTCCGCTTCTCGCCAGCGTCGCGACCTGTGGATCCGTGCCGGCGTGACGATGATCGAGCTGCTGGTCGTGATCGGCATCGTCGTGTCGGTATCGACGATCGGCATGCGGTTCATGCAGTCGGTCGGCAAGTCGCAGAAAGCGATGTCGGCCCAGACGAACTTGCAGATGGAGGCCCGGCGCGCGTTCGACAAGGCCGTCGAGCAGGTCCGGGAGGGGACGGAACTGGTCCGGCCGTATACCGGCGAAACGCTTCCCTTCCTGATCTTCAAGGACATCGTGAACCGCACGACCATCCTGTATCTCGAGCCGAACAATCCCGCATCGGAGAAGCTGAACCGGCGCGTCTACAAGCTCGTTTCGTATCGCACGAATTATACTGGCTCATATGATTCCAGGAACGAGAAGGTGCTTCTCGACGCGGTTCGCGGCATGACCTTCACGAGCCTTTCGCCCAACGGCGTCCAGGTCAACGCAGCGGTCATCCACGAGCAGGACGAGTTCCAGTTCCTGGCTCACATCGGCCTGATGAACCTGGGAGGGCTCGAATGAACCGTTCCCGCCGGCGCGCCGTGACTCTCGTCGAGATCCTGGTCGGCCTCGGGATCCTGGCCGTGATCGGAACCATGCTGGTTTCCACCCTGCGTTCCGGCCGGAAGGAGATCCAGTTCTCCTCGGATCACCTGAACGCGATCATCCTCTCGCAGAAGGTGCTCGAGGACCTGATCGAGGAGATGGCGATGAATCCCTACGGCCTCGAGACCATCGGGGTGGAAGGCACGTCACCCGTTCCCCAGGAGATCACGGACGGGCGTTCCGTGTTCTTCTCGTATCTCGAGGATCGCAAGGAGCCCTGGGGCACCATCGACCCGGTCGTGGATGGTTCTATAGGCAAGCAGATGCAACCTCTCTATGACGACATCCGGAAGTTCAAGTTCGGCCTGTCGGGGAATCGTATCGCCCCGCCGGGAAACGGCGAAGACAGCAATCTCGTCACGTGCAGACTGGACTTCACCTGGCAGACCCAGACGGGCAAAGGCGAGTTCGGATCGACCTGCCAGTTGTTTTCTCCGGCCGAGGAGAAGAAAGCCGACCTGGCCGCCGCCGTCGACGAGCCGGCCCTCGACGCCCGCATTCCCGCCGAGGTGTATGGCCGGTCGGGCAAAACGATCCCGGAACTGGCCACGGAGATTGGGGAAAACGTCGAGACGATTCGGGCACTCGGCCGAATCGCTCTGCTGACGCAGGATTTCATCGGCTCCGAGGGGTTCCGCCGCCAGAAGGAGAAGATCGCCGAAACGAAGCAGCGGCTGTGCCTGACGCCGGCCACGAGCCTGGACGCTCAGTATGAGCACCGGCTCACCCTCGCCCGCCTCTGGTATGAACTCGCCAAGCGGTGTTTCCAGGTGGGCGCGTATCTGGTGCCCGCCTTCACCGAGCTGAAGCAGCAGGGCAGGTTCACAGCCGGCACGGGAAGCGGCTTCGACCCAATGGCGCTTCAGGGGCAGCTGCAATCCTACCGGATCATCTACGAACATTTCGCGGGCAGCCTGATCCAGTCGCGGTACTATTATTACAGCCTGCTCGAGAGCGATCTGAGCCGGTACAAAGGCGGCAAGCGCCAGCTCCAGACCCTGCAGAAGCTGATGGACATCTACCGGGTGGCCGCCATCCTGCCCACGCGGCCGGAAGGCGCCCAGGAGTACCGGAGCTTCCTCGACCGGATGAAGACGCTGGGCCGGGGCCGCAACCCCTTCCTGGTGCGGCTGGTGGACCAGGAGCTGGTGTTCGTCCAGTCGCCTTCCCTGTGGTTCGACCGCCTCCCCAACCTGAAGCGGATCGCCGCCATCCTCCAGGAAAAGATCCCCGACATCCTCGGGTTCATCCGTGACAAGAGCAACTCCGCCGTCACCGGCAACTCCCCGGCCAGTTCAACCGCATCCACGGGGAGCTGACCGGCTTCACCCCACAATCACATTCCTCGGAGGCACCCATGATCCCGTCGCAGCATTGCTCCCATCATCCTGTTTTATATTATAGCATTAGATATTATAATCAGCGGATTTTTCATCGATGTCTCGTGATCCTGTTGTCCGTGGTCTTGCTCACCGCCGCAGGAAGTCGGACCGCACGCGCGGAGGACGAGGAGGGGGCATCGGAAGGGCCCCTCCAGCAGCTCTCGGCGGGCGAGGCCCAGCCGTTCACGGTGGGTGCTTCCGGCAGACTGGCCCTCGAGTTCGGTCATGACGGGAAACGGTATCTCGGGCTGCGGTTCTCGATACCCGCCTCGGCGGTTCTCGAGCTGGAAGCAACAGCGGCGAAGGCGGGCGACGGAAGCAGCGTCTCGATCCGGCAGAGCGGCACGATCGAAGGGACGGCCGGCCCCTCGACGCTGTTCGACGCGCTTCCCCAGATCGGGGCAACGCAGCGGGTCGTGCTGACGAACAACGCCACGGAAACGGTCGGCGGAACCGTCGGAATCGTCGACCTGGGGCCGCTTCCGAACGCGGATTTCACGGGCCGGAACGGCACGCTGATCGTGCGGAAAGCGGCACGTGCCGGTCTTCGTCCCGAACTCGACCATGCCCCGGGCGACCTCGTCGAGTTCGAACACCCCGAGTTCCGCAGCGACGCGCCGCGGTATGATGTGACCCCCGGGGGCGATGTGGTGTTCACGCTTCCCGCGGGTCTCTGGAAGCTCCAGGCCGATGCCTCGGAGGCCGGCGTCAACATGGCGACCCGCTTCGTCCCCGTGGCCGAGGGGAAGACCACCGTCGTCGAGAACTGGCCGATCCTCGGGAGCCTCGAAGCCACGGGCACAGCCGGCGTTTCGGGGCTAAGGATCCGGTCGGTCGCGACGGCGGGGGCCGATGTGTCGGTACGGTTCTCGACGCCCGGCTGGACCGGGACGATCGCGCCCGCCGACCTGAGCCTGACGGAAGGCGGTTCGCCGGGAACGGTGACGGATGTGCGGCCCGTCGCCACGCCGCTGCGGCTCGTCCTTCTGCTCGACTCGTCGGGGTCGATGAAAGGGGACCTGAAACAGGTGCTCGCGGCGGCGTCCGCCTTTCTCAAAAAACTTCCGGAATCCAGCCTCATCGAGCTGATCGATTTCGACACAAAGCCGAAACCGGTGGCAGCCAAGGGGCGAGCGGCCCTGCTCAAGACGCTCGGGAACATCAAGGCAGACGGCGCGACGGCCCTGAATGATGCGGTGTTGCTGGGCCTCGAACGCGCGGCCGGCCACGACCGGCGTGCCATCGTGCTGCTGACCGACGGGTTCGACGCGAATCACAATGACACCGGCCCCGGCAGCAAGGCCACGCCGGGCGAGATGTTCGATGCCGTGCGGGCGGCCGGGGTGCCGGTCTTCACGATCGGATACGGCAAAAAGCCGGATGTGGCAACGCTGCGACGACTCGCCGAGCTGTCGGGCGGCTCGTTCCACCGGGCTCAGGCCGACACCGTCGGGAGCGTGTTCGGGCAGCTCGAGGAGATTCTCGG
>ENA-UOWO01000302-UOWO01000302.1-activated-sludge-metagenome-genome-assembly--contig:-NODE-302-length-73888-cov-7.120962_pt1 | contig 73888 bp, 68 predicted proteins | sample MGYA00238148_ERZ761564 | MGnify/ENA primary metagenome ERZ761564 (study PRJEB28885, sample SAMN05720194) | activated sludge metagenome | isolation source: Anaerobic digester | place: USA...
CCATTTCCTGCTTTCCTTTTCTTACTCATTGTCCAAGATGTATGGTAATCCTACAGATTTGGCGACCATCAGGTCAAATTTTGGAACTGGTCACGCGGTTGGGGCTATTGAAGCGGTATGAAAGCCGTCCGAAGTGGAGGATATCTCCGTGGTGGATCTCAGCGCCTTTTGTATCTACTGCCTGAAAATTGACGTATGTTCCCGCGATGGTGTGAAAGTCCGTTAAGCGCGTGCGACCGTCGGGAAAGGCGTGAATTTCGGCGTGCAGTGGTTCCAGCGCTTCGTCATTCAGGACCAAATTTGCCAACTGTGGATCTTTGCCGATAAGGGTGACTTCTTTGATGAGCAAAAGCGGCTTCTCGGCACAGGGGGTGTTATCCCGGTCAAGTTTGATGAGGCTGCCATATGTTTTCACCAATACATAACTCTCCGATTCCACTCGGACGGCTGGCGCAGCTGGCTCAACATCGTCAGATTTGACGGGTTTCTTTTTCAGTCTCGTGGGCAGGATGATCACGCCTAATAATCCAAGTGCTGCCAATCCAATCCCGATCCAAAGCCAGGAATTACTTTGCAGTGGCTTGGGTTGATCTGCGTTTGGATCGAACCAAATCAGTTCGATGTACTTCATTTCACTGCGGGTTTCAAAACCGAGTGCGTCTTCGAGCGTCAGTTGCAGACTGAGTTTAGTTTGATCCCGAAGTGGGGTGAGGTCGAGCACAAAGTCACCAAAAGGCGCTTCGTTGTGCTGCTGGACCAGGCTGCCGTTGGCGAACAAACTGGTGCTGAGGACCTCACGCGGAAAGCCATCCGGGAATTCGATGGCTGCCTGGATGGGCAGTTCAGCTGGCTCGATCAACTCATCACCCCTAATTGTTACCGTCAGTTGTTCAGGCAGATTGCTGAAGCTCAAACTGGTGGGCAGGACTTCCAGAGCAACATCACTAACAGCAGATGTCAACACGCCTCCTCCGGGAGGGGTGAGACGCAGCCCAATCTTTTGTGTGCTGCCGGAGCGTACTTCGGACTGCCAGGTGACGGTATATCGATAGCCCTTCCCCTTGAGATAATCTCTCGGATTGGGGGGGATTTGGCTGCCGCTCAGGATGGTCAGGCTACCACCCCAGGTTTGACATGCTGTGTCCAAATCTGTCTGATAAGCTGAACCAATCACCACAGGCGCGGCAGTCATCCAAATGTGCACTGGGATGCCGGCTTCGCCAGCTTGTTTGATCAGGGCTGTCAGCGCAGGAACTTCAGTTGGTTCAATGTAGGGGGTCATATAGACCAGCACGGTTTCCTTGGCTAGCGGATTGCTTGTCAGCAAGCTGATCGCTTCTTCAATACTCTGCAATGAGCTGTTCATCTGCCGCTGGTTTTCGGTGTAATCTTCAAGGGCTTTTTTCCACTCGGTGTAGTTTTCAAGTTGATCGTAACGGATGTTTGGGTTGATGAAGAGGCTGTAGACATCGCCAGTAACGGGGGTGAGGTCTGAGCCAAGCTCGCGCATGGCTGCCAGCATGCGGTCGTAGTTGCTGAAGCCGCTGGCATAGGTGAGTACCAGGGTGCGCTCAGGATTGATCACCAGGCCATAGTGCACACCGACATACTCACTGGCGAGCGAATCAACGGCAATTTGTGTGTCGTTTTCGATGACACTCACCTGGCTGGCTGCGAGGGAGGTTTCTTGTCCCAGCCCGCCCGGGATTGAAAAGTTCATGGTTAATTTTGGAAACTCGCGTGCGTCAAGCGCCTCGATCAGCACTCCCGGTGGGGACTCCTGGCCTCTCGCAGGCACAATTGGCTGAACCAGCATGGCGCTGATCAGGCACAAAATCAAGAAGATTGTCCCCAACGGCTTTTGGTTCATTATTATCGCAGTTTTTCTATCTTACAAAATTGATATCACAGTCACTGAAAAAAGCGCCAATTGCGTTTGTTGCTGGATGAATTTTACCTGAGAATACCAAACCGATTGTGCAAAAAATGGTTTAGATCAAGCCAAAATGCTTAAATGCGTTGAAAATGCCATCCTCTGTTACAGCGTTGGTAACATGGTCGGCAATAGCCTTGAGCTCCTCCGCGGCATTACCCATGGCAATGCCGGTCTGGCAGTATTGCAGCATTTCGATGTCGTTGAAGGAATCTCCAAACGCAAAAGTGTCTTCCCGGTTTAAGCCGAGCCTTTCGAGCAGCACTGCAACTGCTGAAGCTTTGGTGACATGTTTTTGGGTGAAATCACCAAAATCCCGACCTTTTCCGAAGATATTCCAAATACCAATTCGGAAATAATCACCAAAAATTTCTTCGAGTTCAGCTTTGCAGATGCCTGGTCTCATCACAAAACTGACCTTGTTTACATCCAGATGGTAATCCTGGTGATCGAACGTCAGACCGGGGAATGCCTTCTGTAGATTCTCAGCCGCTACTTCTTGAGAGATCCCAAAAGAACGGGCGGTTTCGCTCAGGAAGTAACGATTACCATGGAGCCCACTATTGCTTTCTTCGTAAAATCCTATCTTTTGATCATCAAGGTACGCGTAAAGCCGGCTGATCTGCGCCTGGGGAATAGCGCTTTCGATGATGGTCTTCCCCCTGAATTCTGCATAAGCGCCCTCGCCGGCGATCATGCCGTCAAATCCGAGGTTGAGCAGCCAGGGGTAGATGGAAGGTTTGCTGCGTCCTGAAGCAATCATGAGCATGTGTCCGCGGATTTGAGCGAGATGCAGCGCTTCCCTGGTGGACTGAGAAAGTTGCTGCGTGTAGTCGATCAGCGTGCCGTCAATATCGAGGAAGATAATCTTTTGTGTGCTCATTTTTTCCTTTCAGGCGTCGATGATAACACAGTCAAGGCAAAGAGGATAATTCTTTGTTTTTTAGGATGATTAATTCAGCCTGTTTAGACAAGTATGATTGTTTACACAATATCCAGGGTGATTGTTCACATTTTTCAGGGCAGACACTGGGGTCTGCCCCTACGAAGTTGTTCCCAATTTTACCCCCAAAAGTAGGGGTAACCCCCTGTGGTTACCCGCTTTCATGGCATATATGGGCTTGCCATTATGATCCAGGAGAAACTTAGTGATAGACAAGAGTGAAAACAATCTCTCTATACAAAGAGTAAACCATCATAGTCTTGATGCAGACCTTGACCTAAGCTAAAAATATTAATAACGTTGGGTAACGTGTGAGGATGGCTAATTCTGACCAATTTGCTATGGTCCAATAGGGACTAGTGCTGATTGGTCAGCCTTCTATGGCGTGTCGTGCTTGAACAACACGTCCGAAAACGCAGCATCCTTTTCCATGACGTGTTTTGCATACGAGCAAGTGGGGAGGATTTTGACTCCTTCGGCGCGTGCCGTATCTGCCAGTGTGTCCACCAACTTGCGGGCAATGCTGAATCCGCGATAGTCGGGGTTGACCCAGGTATGATTGGCATTCCAGTATTTTTCATTCATCTCATACTCGATTTTGCCGACTTCTTCGCCATCATACTTGGTGGCAACGATGCGATTGGCATGAGGCTCGTATTTGTAGTGGATCTCTGTCATTTTTCTCCCATTTTTTCTTTAGTTTAATCTGACTGAGGAGCAAAATAAAATTCCAGCTTATGCAAGCGCTAAAAGGGTTATACGAGGGTTTGCGCCGTTACGTTTACAGTTGTAAACTAAATGCTATGAAACGAAAGGAACGAAATATGTCCGAAAACCTGAATATCAGCGACGCGGAATGGGAAGTGATGCGGGTGGTATGGGCGAGTGGAGAATCCACCAGCCAGGATATTACCCAAGTGCTCAGTGGCAAGCGAGGTTGGACCCAGTCAACCGTCAAGACTCTGATCGGCAGGTTAACCAGTAAGGGCTACCTGCAAGCGCGAGAGGATGGGCGCCGTTTCGTCTATACAACGCACCTGGAAGAGCCGGAAAGCTTGAAACTTGAGATTGAGGGCTTGCTTGGGCGCATCTGCAGCCGCAAGAAACCAAACTTACTGGCCTACCTGATCGAGAAAACACCAATGATTGATCAAGATCGCGCGATGCTCATAAAGGTACTACAGAACAAGCAGGTGGTCGCGGAAGTGCCCTGCGATTGCTTCCCCGGGCAGTGCACCTGTCATTTGCATGCAAGCGGCACGATCCTTTCCAGCCTTTCTCTTGAGGAGAAAAAACATGAAAACTAAAACCTTACCAATTGAGGGGATGACTTGCGCGGCTTGTTCAGCCGCTGTGGAACGCGCAGTGCGTAAACTACCCGGTGTGACTGAGGCAAACGTCAATCTAAGCGCTGAAAACTTGCATTTGAGTTACGATGAATCGCAACTCTCGCTCGATAGCGTCGTCGAGGCTGTGGACGATGCCGGTTACAAGGCTGTGATACCCTCCCAGCACGCTCAGCTTGAAGTGCAGGGTATGACCTGCGCTGCATGTTCAGCGACAGTCGAAAGAGTCGTGGGAAAACTACCTGGCGTGCAGACCGCCAGCGTCAACCTGGCTGCTGAAACGCTCACGCTCGATTACGACCCTGCAGAGATTAGCCTGCAGCAGGTGGTCAGCGTGGTTGCGGAGGCTGGATATCAGGCTATTCTGCCTGTCGAGAGTACGATCGAGGACGATCTCGAACGAAAAAAAGCACACAAAGCCAAACGACTGCAAAACCTGAAATTGCGCTTCATTATTAGCGCCATCCTGACCGTGCCACTACTTTTTATCTCGATGGGACCGATGCTCGGGCTCAAGCTGCCTGCTTTTTTGAATCCAGATATCAATCCGTTGAATAACGCACTCGCACAACTGTTACTGACCACCCCGGTAGTGATTATGGGTTGGTCCTATTACGTCAACGGATTTCGCAACCTGGTGAAGTTGCATCCCAATATGGACTCTCTGATTGCCATCGGCACAGGCTCAGCTTACCTTTACAGCTTGTATGCTCTGTGGAATATCACCGGAGGTCACTCCCATTTCGCACACTCGTTGTACTTCGAGTCGGCAGCAGTCGTCTTGACCCTTATTACGTTGGGCAAGTTCATGGAGGCGCGTGCCACTGGCAAAACCTCGGAGGCAATCCAGAAGTTGATGGCGCTCTCGCCCAAACAGGCGCGGGTTATCCGCAACGGGCGGGAAGTCGAGATCGACGCCAGCCAGGTTTTGGTGGGGGATGAGGTGGTGGTGCGTCCGGGTGAAAGCTTCCCGGTCGATGGCGTCCTCCTGAAAGGCGCTACCAGCGTGGATGAATCCATGCTAACTGGTGAGAGCCTGCCGGTTGAGAAAACCATTGGCGATAACGTCACCGGAGCTTCGATGAACATCAACGGGGCGGTGAACTTCAGGGCGACCAGGGTTGGCAAGGATACGGCTTTGGCGCAGATCATTCGACTGGTTGAGGATGCCCAGGGATCCAAGGCACCGATAGCGAAGTTGGCAGACAAGATCTCGGGCATTTTTGTACCGATTGTGATCGCACTGGGCTTGCTGGCGACTTTGGGGTGGGTATTGATCGTCAGGGAGAGCATCGAATTCGGACTGACGATCTTCGTGGCTGTGATGGTGATTGCCTGTCCGTGCGCGCTTGGGCTTGCCACACCGACGGCTCTGACTGTGGGGATGGGCAAGGGCGCAGAACATGGTGTGTTGATCAAGAACGGCGACGCGCTTGAAAACGCGCAACAGGTGGACATGGTGCTACTGGATAAAACCGGTACTATTACCGAAGGAAAACCAGCCGTGACGGATGTTTTACCGCTGGCAGGGCAGAGCGAGCAGGATCTGCTTGCGCTGGCTGGCGCGGCTGAGAAAGGCTCCGAGCACCCGCTGGGCAAGGCGATTTTACGGGCAGCGGAAGAAAGGGCCTTGAGCCTGCCCGAAGTCAGCGGTTTCAAAGCTTTGGCTGGGATGGGCGTGGTCGTCGATTACGCAGGCAAACAGCTGCGCATCGGCAATCAAAGAATGGTTGATGAGTATTTGTCGTTGGACGAGGTTGCCTTAAGGCTGGGGCAGGAGCTGGCAAATGACGGCAAAACACCGATGTTTGCAGCGCTTGAAGACCAACTTTTGGGCATCATCGCCGTGGCAGATACCGTCAAGCCGGACAGCAAGGAAGCAATCAAACAGCTGCACAAGATGGGTATCCAAGTGGCGATGGTCACCGGGGATAACCGCCGCACCGCGGAGGCCATCGGGCGCATGATGGGCTTGGACCAGGTCTTTAGCGAAGTGCTGCCCGATCAGAAGGCTGGGATTGTTAACCAACTGAAATCTGAGGGACGCTTTGTTGCAATGGTCGGCGATGGCATCAATGATGCTCCCGCACTGGCGAGTTCCGACGTTGGGATTGCGATTGGCACCGGGACTGATGTGGCGATCGCTTCGGCTGATATCGTACTGATGCGGTCGACGCTGATGGACGTGCCGGTGGCGATCGATCTGAGCAAGAAAACCCTGCGCAACATCAAGCAAAACCTGTTCTGGGCTTTTGCTTATAACGTGATCGGCATTCCTATTGCGATGGGCGTGCTGCACCTCTTTGGCGGACCGCTGCTTAACCCGATGATTGCTGGAGCGGCGATGAGCCTGAGCTCTGTCTCTGTGGTGACAAACGCCTTGAGATTGAGGGGCTACAAGTTCAAGGTGGTGTAAACGCTTTTTCGGGGAGTGTGGTGGTAAAAAGGACGAATGTCTAGACTCGCAGATCCTTTGACATCACCACGATATCTCCCTCACGGGCTTTTTCCACGAAGCCAGCTTTTTCGAACAAGCGCAGAGGACCGTTGAAGTCGTAAGGCTCACGGTCCTTTTGCACCCTGGGGTAACCTTCGACGGCTGCATAGCCACGAGTTTTTGCATCCTCGATGATGAACTCCAGCAGGGCAAAAGAAAGCCCCTTCCCTCGATACCCTGGGGCGATTGCTAAACAGAGTACCGAAATGGTCCTTCCCAAAGACACTTTGCGGGCAATCTCGGGAATCCAACTTAGATAGACATCTCTGTCACCGGCATTACACCAACCAACAGGAATGGCATTTTCAAATGCCAGATACCCATGAATTCTGCCCTTGGAAAGGAGATTAACGGCATACTTTCGCAGGGTACCTTTAACATCGTCCCCGAATTCGCTGACCATCTGAGCTTCACTGGCAGCGTCCATGCTGGGGGCGGTGCAGTAACACGGTCCGCACGGACTGTCGTCCGAAAAAACCCGGTTGTCAAAGAAATCAAGATAACTTGGGATCAGGTCAGGGGATAAGGGCTTAATTTCAATATTCATTTGATTTTTTCCTTCCATTGGAACCACTGTAGACTGACTCAATGTCCTTCGCATCCTGGCAAGGTTCAGACCCTTTTCATTGCCTCGCGTTTTTTCTCATCAGGCATCTTTTCAATCGCATACCGCAGCGCTGTTCTAGGCATGCTAGCCCTGTGATCGAGTACATACTGGAAGACCTCATCTTCGCAGGCATCCGCAAGCGATTTGAGCATCCAGCCATACCCCTTTTGGACCATGTCATCCGTGTCCAGCAGCAAATTATCTGCGATTTCGAAGATATCTTTCTTGAAGAGACCCTTTCTGGCAGGAAGGATGAAAGAAACAGCAGACGCACGTTTGACCCACCGGTTTTTCGAGAAGGTCCACTCTTTTATGTCTTCGACAAAACTCGGATATTGCTCGAGGAAGGATCCAATTGAATGATTGCACAAAGAATCGCAAGCAGCCCAATTGCTGACATATTTGTTGACCCAGGCTTCGAACATGGCAAAATCCTCAGGCGCGTATTGTTTGCGGATGGAATACGTCCAGTTGCACGCAATGAACGACTCTTCCATCATGCCCGATTTCCAAAGATCCTCGCATAAGGCAAAGACCTCGCTTTTTGGCATTGCCTTGATCAGCTTAAATGCTTGATTTCCGATTTGAGTGACGATTGCGGTTTTAACACCGTAAAGTTGGATTTCTTCCTTGAAGTATCTCCTGCCGCTTTCCCTGGTCTTCTCGTCCGCGTTTTCGATGAGCTGTTTTCGAATCGTGTTGATAACTTCTGCCATCCCGATCCTCCTCTATACAAGCCGTTGTTAATCGTACAGTGCAAAATCCTTGACGGTTTTGATTATATGCCGTCTCAGGAATCAGCGATTTGGATGAACAGCCTTATTTTTGAAGGAGAGGATTGCAAAAAGAACACCCACCATAGCGATAATTACATTTACAGAAAGCATTGTTGTCATACCGCTCAATTCCAATATCCAGCCTCCACTCAGGCTGCCCAACACAGCTCCTACCCCCATCATGCTGGCTAAGTATGCCTGGCCGGTGTTTTGGTCTTCTTTGGAAACCATCTCAGAGGTGTAATATACAGACGAGGAGGCGAAAATGGCATAGCTGAACATTTGGGCAAGCTGGATCATATATATCATGGAGACACTGCCTGAAAGAGCATACATCAGGGCTTTGAAAGCAAAGCCAGTCGCGGCGACGAGCATCAGGGTTTTCGATCGGAAGCGCTTGATAAGCCTTGAAAAACCGAATAACACCGGCACTTCCACCACAGCCTGCAACGCAACAGCGATTCCAAGCTGACTGCTGTTTCCGCCAACTGATTGGATGATCTGTAAAAGATACGTGTTCAAAATACTGTGGGCTGAAAGCATCATCAAGGTTGCCAGCAGCATCAAGTTGAAGGCTGGGTAGCGGTGAATAAATCCTTTTTGAAGCGCCACTTCTTTTGGGGCAGGCTCGACAACTTTTTTCTTGGTTGGCATGCGAAAAACTACGAGAATAAAGAGAAACACTATCAAGATCCCCGAGATCGGAACCATTTCGATGCCGTATTTTTCAGCCAGGAAACCAATCAAGAGGGCCAAAATCGCATACATACCTGATCCAATGCCTCTGGCAACGCCGAAATTGATGGTCTCCCCGGCATGAGTGTAATAGAAATGGGCGCTGTTGATGAACGGCATGATTGTGTTCCCAAGCAGGATCAACAGTCCCATGAAGATCGCGCCTGCCCATGCCCCTGGGATTAGCGGCATGATGATGCAAATCAATAAAAAAGGTATCGCCAGCATCAGGGTCATGCTGCGCCAGGTAAGCTGTCGACTGCGGTCGGTGATCCCGCCCAGGACAGGCTGCAGAAGGGCAGCCATGATGCCAAAAATGGCGGTAACTGTGCCTATGCCCCCGTTGGAAAGACCACGCCCCTGGAGATAGAGTGAAATAAAGGATGCGGGTATGCAAAATAGCATCCAGTAAAGCCCCTGCAATGCCATGTATCGATTATTGATGGTTACTTTCACGCTCGTTTGCCTCGTTCAAATAACAACATCAGGCTCCTGAGATTCTCGAGGTTGACCAAGAATTCAAGATTACCCTTTGAGATGATTATTCGATCAGCTTATTCCCACTCAATGGTTGCAGGGGGTTTGGAACTAATATCGTAAACCACGCGGTTCACGCCGACAACTTCGTTTACAATGCGGTTGGAGACCCTCGCGAGCACATCATGCGGCAAGCGGGCCCAATCCGCGGTCATGAAATCGATGGATGTGATCGCCCGTAGAGCGATTGTCTCGGAATAGGTACGTTGGTCACCCATCACGCCCACAGATTTAACCGGCAGCAAGACCGCAAAGGCTTGCGAGCTGCCGCAGAGGTTGCCTGCTTGATCAACGTAAACGTGTGCCAGATCCGCCTGCTTCAGTTCTTCGTCGAAAATGGCATTAGCGTGGCGAACTATCTCGATGCGTTCCGGGGTCACCTCCCCGAGCACCCTCACAGCCAGACCAGGTCCCGGAAATGGCTGACGCCAAACGAGATCGTGGGGCAGTCCGAGCACTTCACCAACTGCGCGAACTTCATCCTTAAACAAGTTGCGCAGCGGCTCGACGAGTTTGAATTTCAGATCTTCCGGCAACCCGCCGACGTTATGATGCGACTTGATGCGGTGGGCTTCCGAGACCCCGATCCCTTTTGATTCGATCACATCCGGGTAAATCGTGCCTTGTGCGAGAAACTCGTGTTCCTCCAGTCCTGCCACGACTGCTTCAAACTCGCGGATGAAGCTCTCGCCGATTATCTTGCGTTTCTCTTCCGGGTCTGTCACGCCGGCTAGTTTGGTGAAGTACCGCTCTGAGGCATCCACCATGATCAAATGATCGCCAAGGATTGGGCGAAAAACCCGCTCAATTTCCTCCGGTTCACCCAGGCGCATCAAGCCTGTGTTGATGAACACTGCAGTAACCCGATCGCCAATCGCTTTTTGCACCAGGGAAGTGGTGATGGCGGAATCCACGCCGCCGCTGAGGGCGGATAAAACGCGACCTTCACCCACCTGGGCACGAATGGCTTCAACACTTTCTTCGATAATCGAGGCTGAGGTCCAACCAGGCTGGCAATCGCAGATCTTGAGAACGAAATTGCGCAAGGTCTCCTCACCATATTGGGTGTGGTGCACTTCGGGGTGAAATTGCAGCCCGAAACGCTTTTTGTGCTCATCCATCATCGCCGCGAATGGGCTGTTGGGGGAGCTTGCAATACGGGTAAATCCTGCTGGCAGCTGCGTGACGTGGTCTCCGTGTGACATCCACACCGTTTGGTTGCCCTGATGCAGCAGCGGGTTCGCCGAGGGCACGTCCAACTCGGTCAATCCGTATTCGTGTTCGGTACTTTGAAGCACCTTGCCGCCGAGTTTGTGGGTCAGAGCCTGCATGCCGTAGCAAATGCCGAGGATGGGTAAGCCGCTCTCAAGCAGGTAATCCTGGATGAACGGGGCACCATCGGCATAAATGGATTGGGGTCCACCCGAGAGGATGATGCCCTTGGTGTGAGGGTCGAGGGCTTCTTCTTTTTTCGCGTGCCAGGGAAGCAACTCGCAGTAAACGTGCATGTCCCGAATGCGGCGACCGATCAGTTGGGTGTATTGCGAGCCAAAGTCGAGAATAACAATTCTGTCGCTCATAGCTTCCTCTTAGGCTGCAAATTCGTCGGTGAAGATAATTTGTCCATCGTCCATGGAGCTGATTGAGACCAGGGAATGCACTGGCACACCCAGGTAAGCCAACTTGTTGCGCCCGCCTTCGAAAGTTTTTTCGACTAGTGTGCCAATGCCGACCACCTTCGAGCCGGCGGTCTGCGCGAGACGAACCAGCCCGATGATGGTCGCGCCGGATGCGAGAAAGTCGTCGATAATGAGGATTTCTTCATTCCGCAGCAGATATTCTGGCGAGACGATCAATTCGGTGTTGTGACCTTTGGTATGGGAGGGAGCAACGGTGATGTAGACTTCGCTTGGCATGGTGACGGGTTTGGTTTTGCGGGCGTAAACCACCGGCAGATTGAGGTATTTTCCTGCCATGAGCGCAGGAGCGATGCCGGATATCTCAGCAGTGAGGATCTTGGCGGCAGTGGTGCCGGCAAAGAGGCGGGCAAACTCCACCCCACAGGCATCCATCAGGATAGGATCCACCTGGTGATTGATAAACCGGTCAACTTTGAGGATGCCTTTTCCGAGATTCTTGCCCTCGGTCATGATGCGCTGCTTGAGAAGATCCATAATTTCGCTCCTATCTCACTCCAAGTTTTGTAAAACAATCAAGCACAAGAGAAAATTGTTGATCCTTTTGTGCCTGACTGGGAATTATAACAGCCGGTTCCTGCTTTGATGAGCAAAAACCGGCTGCCAGGGAGATTCGGTTGGAATTTTATTGATGCAGAATTTCTCCTGAAAATACAGTCACTGCCTTACCCCCAAGGTAGACCCGATCTTTTCCCAACCTGCACCAGACAGTACCACCGCGGGCGGATGCCTGGTAGGCAACCATCTTATCTTTATTAAGCTTTGCTGCCCAGTAGGGTGTCAGAACACAGTGACCTAGCCCTGTCACGGGGTCTTCGGGAATGCCGGTGTGGGGGGAGAAGAAGCGTGAGACAAAATCGTATTTCCCTCCGGTCATCTGGGCAGTGATGATCAGATCGGTTTCCTCCAAGCTGGCGATTTTTCTGAAGTCCGGGTCAAAAGATTCTACAGCAGCCTGATCCGCAACTTCAGCCAGCAGGATGGTTTTATCTTCGGAAAGAGCAATCGCCAGGGGAACCTGTCCGAGGATTTCCTCGAGAAGCGGGGTGGACTCAGCAGGAACTGACCGGATCAATGGCATATCGAGTTCGATCGTGCCGTGGTCAAAGCAGGCTGTGATCACGCCGCTCTTGGTGTGGAAGAAGATGGTTTCATCCGGGTCGTAAAAGCCTAATTCGAACAGAATATGGGCGGAGGCGAGCGTGGCATGACCACAGAGGTCAACCTCCGTGCTGGGGGTAAACCAGCGCAGATTGTAATCATTACCCTTGGGGCAGAGAAACGCCGTTTCGGAGAGTCTCATCTCATGGGCAATAGCCTGCATCCAGGCGTCATCGCGGGGTTGTTCCAACAAGCAAACGCCAGCTGGATTGCCTTTAAACGGCTTTACAGTGAACGAATCAACCTGAAAGAGCGGAATCTTCATGCCAACCTCCAGTAACTTGGATTAATTCTACCCGTTTTGCTTATGACTGCAAGACATGATTCTAAGCAATCTCTCAATTTGGAACAATGTAATAAGGGCAGATTGAACGATTGTGATAATTTTTCCGTTCCGGGAGATGGGAACCCACACTTTTGCACAACCTCAGCCACCTGCCAAATTGGCACAGAAGCTCCCGGCAGGTATAATGCAGCTTATGAAAACCAAAAACGTTCTGCTTCTTTTGGTGGGGATTGCCTTTGTGTTGGCTGCTTTTCCAGCAGCCACCCAAGCCGCCATACCAGCAGTTCCCCCTGTGCCTTACTATGACCTGCCGCTCTGCCAGCCTGGATATTACCCAGCTGATCCGGGCGACTGTATGCCCCTTGGAGCTTCGCAAACCGTCGCTCAATTACATGATTCTGGATTTCCGTATCCCATAAAAGCGCTGGCAGCAGCCAAGCCCGACCCTTCGCTCTCCGAATTACCAGTGCGCGTAGCCAGAATTACTGGCGGGGAAACACCTGTCTATGCAAGCCTGGATGACGCCATTAGCGGTGGAACGGTCCTGCAGACTATCCCGGATGGCGGCAGCCGCTATGTAACGATGATCGATACGGCTGTATCTGGTGGACGGACCTTCGTGCGGACGATGACTGGTGGGTGGGTGGAAGCGACGCCGTTCTACTCCTGGCCGCAGTGGCAGGGTTTGGAGTTTTATGCCACCCCATTAAACGATTTCGGCTGGACAATCAATCCAACGCCGAGCTACACCGAGCCGAGTTTCGCCGCCGTTCAAACCGGCAATCAGTACGAAAAGTACGTTGAATTTCAGATTTACCAGGTGGTCGAAGCAGAAGGCTATGAGTGGTACGAGGCTGGACCAGGCGAGTGGATCCCCTCGCTGAAGTCGCGACGATTGGTGGTGGATACTACCGTACCAGAAGGCGTGGACAACAACCGCTGGATCAGCATTGATCTTTACAACCAGACCCTGGCGGCCTATGAGGATGGCAAGCTTGTTTTCGCGGCGTTGGTGGCGACTGGCTCAGGAGAGCTTTATTCTGACCCCGGGCTGTATAACATCTATGAAAAGCGCGAACTCGAACAGATGCAGGGCTCCTACACAAGCGACCGCTCCGACTTCTACTCGCTGGAAGGTGTGCCCTGGACGATGTATTACAACCACGCCCAGGCAATTCACGGCATTTATTGGCCGGCTTCACTCGGGTTCACGCAGTCACACGGCTGTGTGAACATGTTCCCTGGCGATGCGCATTGGCTCTTTAATTGGGCCAAACTGGGCGACTGGGTCTATGTGCATGACCCCTCCGGGCAGACTCCCATCCCGACGCCTACTCCGATGGGTACGCCCGCGCAAGAGATCATTTACCCAACCCCGACAGTCCAAAATTAAACAAAAACAGGCCCCAACAGGGACCTGTTTTAATCATATTTCCCCCGTATATAACTACTCTCTTACGATTTTGCTCAGAACGGTTTCTTTGTCCAATTTCTTGAGGCAGAAGAACCAATCCTGACAGTTCATTTCTGATTGGTCTGTCGCCATGCGTTCTTTGGCAACACCGCAGGAGCCGGCAGTGGGAACAATAACGTCGTTGCCAGGGCGCCAGTCAGCAGGAGTGGCAACACCGAATTCGTCAGCGGTTTGTAAGGCGAGGATCAGGCGGTAAAGCTCGTCGAAGTTGCGACCAGTGGAAAGTGGATAATAGATCATTGCGCGAACAATTCCCTTGGGGTCGATCACGAAAACTGCGCGGACGGCTTTTGTGGTGGCATCGTTGGGATGGATCATGCCATATTTGTGGGCAACATCCATTTTGATGTCTTCAATCAATGGGAAGGTAACTTCCACGTCTTTGTGACCATTGAATTCAATCTTTTCTTTGATGGTGCGCAGCCAGGCGATGTGACTATAGAGTCCATCTACGGAGAGCCCAACCAGCTTGGTATTGACTTTCAGGAATTGAACCTGCATGGATGCGAAAGTGACAAATTCGGAGGTGCAGACAGGGGTGAAATCAGCAGGATGGCTGAATAAAATGACCCAACTTCCGGCGTAATCTGCAGGGAAATTGATGTTGCCCTGTGTTGTGACTGCTTTGAACTCCGGGGCGCGGTCGCCGATGCGTGGCATTGAAAAAGTTTCGTTCTGTTCCATTATTGTAAAGCTCCTTTGGTTTTTTGATTGTGTTTAAGTTGACATTCGGGACAAATCCCGTAGTAAACGACGCGAGATCCATGAACAATAAAGCCTGATTTTTCGATGAGGGAGTTGGTAAAGTCCGTCTTTTCGTCGGGCATGTCCGTGATTTTGTGGCATTCGGTGCAAGCGAGGTTAATGTGAGCGTTGGTATCGCCGTCAAAATGAACCTGATTGTCTCCAATCTCACCAAGGGCATTGATTAATCCAGCTCCAACTAGCAGATCCAATGTGTTATAGACTGTTGCCAAAGAAAGGGTGGGATGATCGGGTTTAAGCTGGTCGAATATTTGCCTGGCGGTGGGATGGCTTGAAGTTTTGATAAGATATTCATACACATCCCGGCGTTGCGTGGTGTTCCGAAGCCCATTCTTCTTAAAAAGAGCCTGAAGCTTATCTTGCTTGCTTGTGAATGTGTTATCCACAACTTATTTATAATCATTCTAAATAAGTTTGTCAACATATAACTTGTACAAATTCCATCATCCACAAAATAAAACAAATCTGGCACTGTAGAGTGCCAGATTTCCTTTTTTTTGCCATTTATTGGCATTCTCAAATTAGAGCAAATTAGCAGATTTTCCAGCGCAGTGGATTACCCTGCAGGATGTTCATGACTTCGCTGGCGATATCGCCTGCAACACGCAGCTGGGCTTCTTCGGTCTGTCCGCCTACGTGAGGTACAGCAATTACTTTGGGATGTTCCGCAATGGTCCAATCCACCGGGGGTTCCTTCTCGTAGACGTCGAGAGCGGCACCAGCAACCTTGCCGCTTTCCAGCGCGCGCAGAAGAGCAGTTTCTTCGATGATGCCGCCGCGGGCAACGTTCACAAGCAGAACGCCGTCTTTCATCTTGGCGAAGGTTTCGTCGTTGACCATGTGTTTTGTCTCAGGGATCAAAGGCACGTGGAAGGTGATGATGTCAGCCTTGGCGTAGATGTCCTCCAGCTGGACCGGTTCGGCTCCAGTAGCACGCATCTCATCGATGTTGCGGATGGGATCGTAGCAGAGAACCTTCATGCCCAGAGCCTGGGCGTATTTGCCGATCGTGCTGCCGATGTTGCCGTAACCGACGATGCCGAGGGTTTTGCCATGTAATTCATGTCCCTTGTAATCTTTTTTGGTCCAATTATCGTGCTTCATTTCAGCGTCGGTATGAGGAATATCACGTACCAGCGCCAACATCATAGCAAAGCCAAGTTCAGCAACCGCGATAGTTGTAGCAACGGGGGCATTCACGACAGTTACACCGTGGTCTTTGGCTGCCTGGAGATCGATATTATCCACACCCACACCGGCACGACCAACCGCCTTCAGGTTCTTTGCGGCTTCAAACACTTCCCTGGTGACCTTGGTTCGTCCCCGAACGATCAAACCGTCATATTCCCCGATGATTTGCAGCAACTCATCAGCTTCAATGCCTTTTTTGTTGACGGCTTCACCAGCTGCATTAATGATATCTAAGCCTTCTTTCTCCAAACCGTCTGTGATCAAAACTTTGAAACCCATATTCTCTCCTTTTTATGTGTTTGTAGTTCTAAGGACGCGGACGTCCCCTTTCCTTAGAGTATACCCAATCGAATCAAGATATTCCAGAAAACCAGCAGCATATTTTCGACTTGTTTGAAAATGGTCCCTGAATTGTGCTAATGAGAGACTTCCGTTGACCATGATCGACGCCCTAACCCATGATTTCATAACCTCCATCGTTTCGGGCAGAAACAGCACAGCATCTGATACACGAATCAATCTGTCAGTTGCGATCAAACCTTCCAGCAGGTTGAGCCCAAGCACTGCTTCGGCTTCAATCACATCCGGTGGTGAGAAGGGCGTCTCTTTAAACTTTGCCAGGAATGCCGCAGACTGGGTTTCCTGCTCTGGTGTAAGAAGGATGGAATGGTTGGCTGCCCAAACCAGTGTGCCTCGCTCCACAAGATTCCCTTGTTGGGACATGTTTTCCAAAATCAAGTCGAATGGTTCCTGGCTTAATTTTAAGCCGGACTTGAGAAGTTCTCGGCTGATCCCCGCTTTGAGGGGGTTGTTGCGGTGGAACTCGCTGAGTGTTTCCAAAATGTGTGTCGTGATCGATTTCCAGTTTTGACCGGATATCAGCTGCGTTTTGACTGGATGAGGATGCTTGCTGAGGAAAATTACCTCACCAGCGCTTTCAAGTTCATTGAGCTGTTTTTCGAGTTCCGCCAAAGGCAGGGTGGTTTGAGTCGTGAGGGCGGAGAGATTGGTGACATTGAGTTGATTGAGTGCCTGCATGACCAGATCTGCTCGTTTTCCCACGCGCAGTTGTTCCAGACGGGAGAGGGTTACTTCATCAAAACGGCGATAGCGGCGGGTGGGCTGCGTATCGAGGATCACCCCACCGCCAATCGTGGCGGCAGGGGAGGGCAATCGCAGCACGTAATGATCGCCGCGAACTGCAACCAGTGGTTCTTCCAATTCAAGCTGCACAAAGCCTTCCTCACCAGCTGCCAGGGCTTCAACGCCCAGCAGGCGCACCCGCGCCAGGGTCTCGCTCGCACCGATGAATACCTTCAGGCTCATGTTGTGGGTGACCTCTGTAACGGGGTCCTGAACCAGCCGGATGGAAGCATCCATGCGCGTGGTGGGTTTGTAGGTGCCAGGGATTGCAATCACATCCCCGCGGTTGATATCCTCTTTTGCGAGGTTGTTGAGGTTGATGGCAGTTCGGTAGCCTGGTGTGACTTTTTGCAGCTTGCGATTGTGGTTCTGCAAGCCACGGATGCGGCCTGTCTTGCCGGCTGGCAGACAGACAATCTCATCACCCAACGAGAAGCTGCCATCAAGCAATGTGCCTGTGACGACTGTGCCAAAACCAGAAAGCGTGAACACACGATCTACTGGAAGGCGTGGGCGGTTGAGATCGCGTTTTGGAGGGATTTCGGCTAACAATTCAGCGAGTTTGAGCTTAAGCTCATCCAGACCCACGCCAGTTTGGGCTGAAACGCGCAAAACCGGGGCATTTTCGAGGCTGGTGCCTTCCACCAATTCCTGGGCTTCAAGCTCTACTAATTCCAGCCATTCAAGATCTGTGATAAGGTCGCATTTGGTGAGGACAATCAGACCGCGTGTTATCTCAAGTAAGTCTAAAATGGCGAGATGTTCGCGGGTTTGTGCGCTGACGCCCTCATTGGCTGCAATAACCAGCAGCACCGCATCGATCCCGCCGATTCCTGAGAGCATGTTTCCAACAAAGTCGCGATGTCCGGGCACGTCGATAATGCCGATTGTTTCGCCTCCTGGCAAGACCATGGACGCGAAGCCAAGATCGATCGTCATCTCACGGGCGATCTCTTCCTTGAGGCGATCCGGATTGGTGCCGGTCAAGGCTGAGATCAAGGTCGATTTACCGTGATCTACATGCCCGGCAGTTCCGACGATGTGCATGATCAGCCAGTCTTTTTCTCAAGCGAAGGAGCGACTTCCTGGATGGAATTTTGATAAGCCATCAGGATGGACTGTACATGGCGCAGGGTGCTTCGGCTGAGGGTATCCAGCTGGTCGCGAAGAGAGGATGTGAGATCGTCAAGCTCTTGTAATTGGTTCGTAAGATCTTTGAATTGCTGCGAATTCTCACGGCTTTGTTCTTCCTGGGAAAGCATGTAATTTGTCCAGCGTTTGACGTCATCGGACTTGAAACTTGTCCACTCCTGGCGAAATCGTTCGTCGTTTAATCTCTGGAATTCAGTTATTTCGTTTATGCGGCGCTCGAAACGTTGTGTCACTTCGTCCACACCGCTGACAGCCTTGCTGACGGCCTGACGGGCAGCCTCCAGATCTTCCATCTGTTTGTTCAGGCTGAGGTTCACTTTATCGATTTCAACAAAGCGCTTGTCCCAGGCGGCGAAGGTTTTGTCCTTATCCACGAGGGCATTATTGACCTTCTCAATAAATACCGATTGGGCTTGCTTGCGGTCTTTTTCAAAGGTTTGTAATTCCGCGATGCGAGTGTCCAGGGTGCGAAAGCTGTCGCTAAAGCTGTCGAAGCGACTGCGGGTCTCTTCAAGGCGCTTGCGCACTGAAGCCACTTCCCCTTGCAAGTCCGTGAGGCGTTTGGCTTCCTGACGGCGGCTTTCCTCCAATAACTGTAATGAACGACGGTAATCTTCGTCGAAGCGACCAACTTCCTGGATTTTTGCTTTTAATTCTTCAATCAGGCGAGCGAGGCGTGCATCCTCCACTTTGTAGGTCCGCATTTCAGTGCGGATTGGTTCGAGTGCTTCAGTAAAGGGAAAAATTTCCGCAACCGATTTCCGTGTTGCTTCAATCTCAAGTTTCGTACGCTTAACCGCTTCGTTCAGATTGAGTTCCGCACGTTCGTTAACATCGCGGATCTGCTTGGTCAGGTCGATGTTTAATCGGTCGATGCGGTTATCGTATTTATCGAGAGTCGCGATCTGGCTTGAGTTTTTTGTGATTAGAATCTCAAGCTCTTTGATCTGTTTACGCAAGTTGAGGTTTTCGCCTTCCAGCACAGTCAGGCGGTTTTGCAAAGAAGCCAGGTTGTTTTTGTCGTTGCGTCGTTCGTTGTCGAGCCACTCGACGCGTTTTTCAAGTTGTTCAAATCCAGAATAGTCGTCCATATTTCACCTCTTAGCGGATGCTGATGTGATTATACAATGTTTGGCTGTCTTGTCATCCTAACTGGGCGGCAGAAGGTGGATGAAGGTTTCAAGTAATCCCAGGAATGGGTTTAAGAAAATATGGGGGAAAATCCCAAAGAGTAGCGAAAGTAAAGTGACAAAGCAAAGTACGAAAATTTGCCAAACCGATTCTTCGCGCTTGGTTGGCAATGCATGCGATGGCGATTGGAGGTTGGTGGTTAGAAGAGTATGGATCAGGCGTATGATGAACAAAGCCATTCCAGCTACTGCCAAACCGAGCAAGGGTGTGTAGTGGAAGGTTAGACCAGCGCCACTATTCCATAGCATGCGCTTGGCAGGGAATAGCCCAAGCGCCGGCAAACCAAGCAAACCAAGCAGGCTGATGATCAAAGATGTGCTGTGGATTGGCAGCCTGGCAAACAAACCTTGCAGCGAGGTAAAACTACCGTCGATTTCTGGTTCAATCTGTTGAATGGAGCTTAAAGTGTAGGACCACTGCCAGTAGGCGAGCGCCCTTGGCAGCAGGCTAAGCGCAAATGCTTCCCCTCCCCCTTGACCGATCAAGCCGATTGCCAACACCGAATAACCGGTCTCGATCATGATCATGTACGCAAGTATCCGATTGACTTTGGTCTGCAATGACGCCAGCACTCCACCAGCCAAAAGTGTAAGAACTCCAGCCCATTGCAACGCAGGGAAAACGCCAGCAAGGTTCCTTAACCAGGCAAATTGGTCCAGGACCTTAAGCAAGAAAATCGACAGGCTGGTTTGCTGCATCAGGAAAATAAAACTGAAAACCCACGGGTGCGATTTCTCTGCGAGCATCGGCATCCAGGAATGAAGGGGAAAAATCGCCAACCATAACGCGAAACCAATCAGAATTAAGACCGCACCCCGTAAGATCAGCGTGCTGGCACTGGGAGCTGATTCGATTCCCGCAACCATCCAACCACTCAGCAGAATAAAAGGCATCGCAATTGTTTGCGAGACCAGGTAACGCATAACGCCACTCCCGGTTTGTTCTCCGCGCGGCGTCAGGAGGAGAACGCTGATCAGAACGATCAACTCCACAATTAATGCCGCGTAAAGAAACGGGTCCACTGCCAGAGTGCTGACCCACAACGCAGTGATTGCCAGAGAGATCGATGGAAACCACCGACTGACTGAAAAGCGTAAGCCGGCGATATTCCAAAGAAAGCTGAACAGGTACAACATCGCTACTGTTCTAAGCTGACTGCCAGTTAGGGTCAAAGAACGATTAAGAATAAGGAAGGTATCGTCAAAAAGAAAATTTCGTCCACCCAGGGAAAAGTCAAGGTTTTGCGGGAAGATAAAGGCAGCCACCGCCAGGAGCAGACTGCCCAGGCAGGCCAACCAAATCGAGAGTTTGTGCAGGCGATGAATTGCTATGAGCAAAATGCTGAGCAGAAGAGGGAAAAGAATCCAGATAGTGGGCGTGGTCATCAGATTCATGCTGACCTGCTTTCTACGTCTTTGACAATGAAGTAGCTGCCAACAAGCGCCAGGCTGAGATTTACAGCGGTAAAGAGCGCTTCCAGGACGCGCGAGAATTCGAGGCTGGCATAGAGTAACTCAAAACCGGAAAGGAAGGTTAGCAAACCAATAACCAGGTAGAGAGGCTCAGTGATGGTGCCCATCTGAAACAAGCCAAAAAGGATCAATCCCAGGCTGGCAGTGAGCAAAAGTTGACTGCTCTGAGGAAATGCTGATTGTTGAAGCCCTGCACCTGCCAAAAAACTGATCAAGACGAGCAGTAAGGCGATCGTGCCACGAAAAACCTCTCCAGCGGTGGGTCGTTGCGGTCTGAGGAGGGACTCGATCAAGCCTGATGAAACCACGGTCAGGTAGAGCATTAGAGTAACCATCAAGCCAACGATCAATTTGATTGCAGCCAACAGAGGGGAACGAACATCAAGAATGATCAAGAAAAAACAAATATATTGGAGCCCCAACGCAAGGATATTGATTGCCCATTGTCGTCGGACCAGGTTGATTGCTGTCGCCAGTAAGAGGACAACTACCGTGATGGTGCGTAGTGTTTCGTTCATGGCTGACCTACTTGCGTGTATATCAGGATTGCCATGACCAACAGGAAAAAAATCGACCAAAGCTCACCCGCTTCGCCCTCCAGCACCTGGCGGAAAAAGCCTGCGAAACTACTGAGACGGGCAAAAATCCAGCGAGCTAAAGCGTAGAGCCAATCCAGACTGAAGACAACGCGCAAGGTGTTCAGAGCTCGATGACCCAGACGGTAGAAGGGTATTTTCTCCTTGAATTCGGTGCTGGAGAAACGGAGACCGAGGATTTTGCTTAGTAAGCCGCCTAATAATACCAAACCGAGACTGGCTAAACTGCCCCACCACGTCCCAACTGTCACAACATCTGGCCAGCCAACCAGGTTGAGCACCAGCATGGTTTGAATTATTAGGATCAGACCAAGAGGAAAGGTAATACGAGCGTACTTTTCAAGCCCTGTAACGGTGCTGTTTGCTTCGAGGATATAGCGCAGGTAGCCGCCAACCAGCATGGCATGGCAGAGGATCATCATAATGCCAGCAAGGCTGACCCCTTGCCCCAACAGAGCACTCCAGCCTGAAGCCGCAAGAGTAAATGGGATGCCTGTGATGCCGATCAAACCCAAAAGGGGGATGAACCGAATTCTTCGAATTGGAGGGTCGAACAGGAACAGGACTCCACCCGTCAGCAGGAGTGCCAATCCCCATACACGGCTGTTTTCAGGCTGTCCGTTGAGGGCGGACTGCAAGGCAAACGCGGAAAGTGCCACAATCCAGTAAGGTCTGCCCTCGTTCGCATCGGCGCGGGTTAGCCACATAGCTGAGGCATAAAGGGCGGCCAATACCGTCAGAATACTGATAACTGAGACCAGGCTTTGATTTAAGACCAGGATTTCAGAGGGTAGATGGGCTATCAATACCAGGGCTGAAACCACTGGAGAAAACCGCAACAACAAATTAGTGCCGCGTTTGAATTCAGGTAAGTTTTGCATTGGGAGGTTCAGTGGGAGTACACCCAGGCGCAACCCAGCCGCCACCAGAAAAAGCAGACTGGCTGTGGGTGGGATTTGTGTAAAATCCAATCCAGCAGTCACCTGCCAGCCAATAGCAGTTGCAGCCACCAGGACAAAAGTGCTGATAAGCCTAACACCATAGACGGTAGTGACTCTCCCCTTGGATTCAGAATTCCGAAGGATACTGAGCACGTAGATCAATTCCACCAGGTCTGTAACAGCCCATGCGATTGACATGGTCAATGGGTCTCGCGACATGACTGAGATCAGGTTCAGACCCGTCAGTACCAAAGCAGCGGCCCAGGATGTGGGAGTCGTGGAGGTGGAAGCTCTGCTGGAATCAGTCAGAATCACCGCGATACACAAAGCCAGGATGGCGACCATGTAATGCCAATTGATGTAATCAATGCGAAAGGCAATGGAGGTGTGGTAAAGCGTTTCAGGCAGCCAGCGGATCAGTTCTAGGTCCATTGGCAAGTAAAGGCGAAGGAAAAAGATTCCAATCCAAGCCAAAGAAGCTCCAGCAATGGCAATGAACCAAGACCGGGCAAAGTTGGGTTTAATCGCCTGACTGATGGTCAGGGCGATGGCTGGAAGCCAAAGTAAGCCAAGTATGCCAAAAAGGATCATGAAATCAAATCATTTCAAAGATCAGAGGATTTCGCCAGCCTGGCGATGAATAAAGCGCCCTCCGCCGGCTTTACCAAGCCAGTTTTGATCATCAACAATCAGCATGCCGCGTAAGAACACTTTCACAGGGTAGCCGCGCAGCTTCCAACCCTCATAAAGGTTATAGTCTGTGCGGTGATGAGCCCATGCCAGCCCATAATCCAACTCCTTATTCGGGTCCCACAGGGCGATATCGGCGTCCGAACCCTCAGCAAGCGTGCCTTTTTGTGGGTAAAGCCCAAAGATCCGGGCGGGATTGGTGGCGGTCAATTCCACAAAGCGGTTCGGGCTTATGCGCCTGGTGTTGACCGCATGAGTCCAGAAAACAGGCAGGCGGTCCGCAATCCCGGGAAGACCGTTGGGAATGAGGGTAAAGTTCTGCTCTCCAAGTTCCTTTCCAGGGATGGCAACTTCCCGACCTTCGTAAATGATCGGCTTTTTCCCGTTGAAGAAGAAGGGGCAGTGGTCAGTCGCGAGCACCTGGATGGTGCCATCAATCAGTCCTTGCCAGAGTCCTTGCTGGTCTGCAGCTTTGCGCATAGGCGGGGAACAAATCCACTTTGCGCCATCAGGACGCTTGAGGTCGTCTTCGGTGAAGAACAAATACTGAGGGCAGGTTTCACCCATAGCCGGGATGGCATGCCTGCGGGCGTAAGCGAGTTGATCCACCTCACCCCCCACGTTCATGTGGACGAGATAGAGCGGCGAGTCTGCCTGGGCTGCCAGGGCGGCTGCCCGCAGGCTGGCTTCCACTTCGCCCCAGGCTGGGCGGGTGTGGGCATGATGGATGGGGGCAGTTTTGCCAGCAGCAAGCGCTTCTGCCACCAGGATGTCAATCACATCCCCATTTTCGGCATGCACCATCGTGAGTAGATTGTTTTTCCCGCCGATGCGCATCACTTTGAAGATGTTGCCATCATCCAGCCGCAGACGACCGTTGTAAGCGGTGAAAACCTTCATGCTGGTGACTCCCAGGCGGGGAAGGTCAGGCAATTCTTCCGCCACCTGTTCGTCGAAGTGAGAAATGTTCATATGAAAGCTGTAATCGATACTGGTTTTCGGGTCCGCCATGGCGCGATGCCGGGCGATATTATCCGCCAGGCTGACAGGCTCCTGAGAGACAAAATCGATCATGGTGGTCGTGCCACCAAAGGCAGCCGCTTTTCCGCCGGTGTAATGGTCATCCGTGGAGATTGTGCCGAACATTGGCAGGTCCAGGTGCACGTGGGGGTCCACACCCCCAGGGAGGACTAACAAGCCGCTTGCGTTGACAAGAACGGCATCATGATCTTCGATGTTTTCTTCAATCCGGTGGATGATTTCATCTTCCACCAGAATATCCGCCTTGCGGGTCTGATCGGCCGTGATCACAGTTCCATTTTTGATGAGTGTTTTCATAAAAACCTCACTTTTTGCCTGTTGCGATGCCGCTTAGCAGAGCTATCAAGGCTGGGTCGAGAGGGATTTCCGGTAGTGGAGCGGCATTATAGGTCTCATTGCGTGAAGCTCGCTCGCGCAGCGCTGCCCAGAGGACTGGCCGTTCCTGGTCGTGCACAGGCAGGTCACCCAGTTCGTTAGCCTCCCGCACATGCCGTATGGTTGTGTAGAAGAAGGTCACGCGTTTCCAATTCCCGGCAGGAATGGGTTTGGGCAGCTCAATCAGGCTGCCTAATTGGAGCTTGAAGTACTCCTCATTCGCCCTGGGATGGTCTGGTTGGTCGCGAAACAGTTGTTCGCGGGTGGTCAGTTCGTGTCCAACGATCGGCGCCAGCCATTTGATCTGCCAGCGTTCTGCGGTGCCGAAGCTGCCGGTCTGGTAAAGCGCCAGGTAATCAACAGCAATTACCTTGGGAGCGTTTTTCAGCGGAATGCGATACCAGCCTAACAGGCGGGCAATGTCGAGATCCCTCTGATTTAGGATGATTGCCACCAGTACCAGGCTGGTATCGTCAATAGCTTCCAATGCGCTCAAATGGCTCCTTTAGAGCTCCACTTTTGCTTTATGGTTGAATTCCTCAATCAGGGCATCAATTTCGGGCTGTTGGGTCTGGACTTCGAGCCAGTAATCGGGATCGTACCACTGGGCCATGATTTCTTCGTATGTGCGTCCCTGCTGTTCAACCCAGGTGTAATACTTCAGGTTATGAATGCGCTGGCGCTCGCGATAACCAAGCTCTTCCATGTAATCGGTGGTAACACCTTGCAGGTAGCGGGCTTCGTCGGCAATGGCATTTTCCTTGCGATACTCACCGAACTCCTCGTGCATCTCGGTCAGGCGGCTCTGATACAGTTCCATCGAATCGGTCAGGACGGTAAGAACGATGTCATTCTCGTTCAATTCGTTGTACTTGGCGAATTTGATGGCGGAGAGCAGATTGGAAATGCTTGAGAAGCCAAGCAAATCAAGCTGGTTGACGAAGTCTTCTTCAAAACCAGAATCGATTAAATGCTTCTTACCTTCCGGCTCATTGAATAATCGGGCAAGGTTGACAACAGCATTGTCATCAATGGCAGTTACGAAGTCAGTGTTTTTTGAATTGTGGATCCAGGGAACATGTTTATCGCCGATGCCTTCGATGCGGTGAGCGCCAAAGCCGTTGTTTAGCAAGGTGGGGCATTGCAGCGCTTCACTGGCGATGATTTTCATGCCAGGAAACTTCTGCTTAAGGTAGTCGCCAGCGGCAATGGTGCCGGCGGAACCAGTCGCGGATGCAAAACCGGCTACCTGTCCTTTTTCACCCAATAGCCTGCGCGCCACTTGCTCCATGGCGTTGCCGGTGATCAGGTAATGCCAGAGGTAATTGCCAAATTCCTCAAATTGGTTGAAGATCATCAGATCCTCGCCACTGCGACGGAGTTCCCAGCACTTGTCAAAAATTTCCTTGACGTTCGATTCGGTGCCGGGTGTGGCGATGACCTCATCTGCCACTTTGCTCAGCCACTCAAAGCGCTCCTTGCTCATGCCTTCCGGGAGAATCGCGACCGATTTGCAAGCCAGTAAGTACGAATCATAAGCGCCACCGCGGCAGTAGTTGCCGGTGGAAGGCCAGACAGCTTTTTGGGTGGTTGGATCAAATTGACCGGTCACAAGCCGGGGAACCAGGCAGCCGAAGGCCGCGCCAACCTTATGCACGCCGCAGGGGAACCACTTGCCCACCAGGGCAACAACCCGGGCTTTGGTGCCAGTGAAGCTGGACGGAAACTCAAGGTAGTTGACGTCCCCATATAAGCCACCGAACGGCTTGGGCTCGTTGTGCCAGGTGATGCGGAATAGATTCAGAGGATGCAGATCCCAAAGCCCGATCTCCTTCAGGCGTGCCTGAATCTCAGCGGGCACCAACGAGGGGTCACGCTGCTGCGCAAGGGTGGGGATAATGATCTTGCGTTCACGTACACGCTGCAGGGTGCGTTCAAGTCGGTCTTGCATTACGGTCAAATCGATTTTTGTCATGTTTGGGTTCCTCTGATCTGTTATTTTTCTTTTTCCCGATCCAGCCGGGTGGGGTCGAGAGACTTATCAGGTCCCTCGGCGACAATGTAAAGTGGACGACCTTTGGCTTCGTCGTAAATGCGGCCGATATACTCCCCAAGTATTCCCATACCGATTAGCAGAACTCCAGCCAGGAAGATCATCGTCAACCAGGTTGCCAGCACATACGAGAGGTCGAAGCCGTTGAAAATTGCCAGGCTAAGATAGATTAGCAGGAGCAACAGGCTGAGCGCTACCAGGGCAACACCGCCGCTGGTGAGCATTTGAAGCGGAAAGGTCGAAAATCCGGTCACGGCGTTCATCGCCAGGCGGATCATTTTCTTAAGCGGGTAGTGGGTCTGACCAGCATGACGGGCGGCGCGTTTATACTCGACGCCAATTTGCCTGAAGCCTACCCAGGCACCCATGCCGCGCAGAATGCGGTTGCGTTCACGCATCTGGTTGATGATCTCAAGCGCCTGGCGGTCGATGAGGCGAAAATCGCCGGTGTTGAGCGGCATTTTTACGTCAGTGATCTTGTAAATAAGCTTGTAGAAGAGCGAAGCGGTGGTTAGTTTGAACCAGCTTTCGCCTTCACGCTCGGTTCGTACCGCGTAGACAATTTGATAGCCTTCGCGCCACTTCTTGATCAGGTCGAGAATCACTTCAGGCGGGTCCTGCAAGTCAGAGTCAATAATGACCACGGCCTGACCGCGGCTGTAGTCCATACCGGCAGTCACGGCAATCTGGTGCCCAAAATTTCGGGCAAAAATAACCGGGCGCACGCGCTCATCCTGCATGGCAAGTTTGCGCATGATGTCCGTAGAACCGTCAGAACTGCCGTCATCCACCAGGATCAACTCCCAATCTTTGCCGGTTTGGTTCATCACTTCGCTGACCCGGGCGTAGAGCAAGGGCAGGTTCTCGAGTTCATTGTAGATAGGGGCAATGATGGTGAAAACTGGTTCAGACATGAAGCGCCTCCTTGAGTTGTCTCAGCGTCGGCTCAATGATGGGGGCGGGCTCAACGGCTCGCATGGCTGCATTGACATCCTTCAATCCACTGCCAGTGCAAAGTACCAGGGCGGGTTCATCGGGCTGATGCAGACCCTGCTTGATGGCTGCTTGTAACCCCGCAAATGCTGCTGCTGCAGCAGGTTCCACGAAGAGCCCGGCTTTGCCGAGTGTCGGGATTGCCTGCAGGATTTCCTGGTCCGAAACGGTCAAAAAGAATCCGCCACTCTGCCTGACGCGCTTGAGTGCCCGCAGTCCATCTCGGGGTAGATCCACGCTGATGCTGTCTGCTACGGTTTTTGCGCTCACCGGGATAATTTCATGGATGCCGGCTTCGAAGGCATTGTAAATAGCGGCAGAGCCCTCAGCCTGAACGCCAACCAACCTGGGTAATTTTTCGATCCAACCCAAGGCAAGCAGGTCAACAAAGCCTTTTGCCACACCGCTGAGGATGTTACCGTCACCAACGGGGATGAAAACCGTCACCTCTTTTGCGAACTTTTCGCGATTTCGCAACACCTGCTCCCAAATTTCCAGTCCGGCGGTTTTCTTGCCTTCCACAGTGTAGGGGTTGTAGCCTGTGTTGCGGTTATACCAGCCCAGTTCATGCGATGCTTCAATGCTTAGATCAAAGGCCTGATCATAGCTGCCGTCCACCAGCACCACCCGTGCGCCAAAGGTCAGCAACTGCGCCACCTTGGCGGGTGGGGCACTGCGTGGGGCGATGATGACCGCGTGTTTGCCAACGCTGGCAGCCATGCATGCCATCGCTGCGCCGGCATTGCCGGTAGAAGCTGCAATGATTGTCTGGATATCAGATTCAATCGCGCGGGCAACGACCAGCGCACTGGCGCGATCCTTGAAGGACGCGCTTGGATTGCGGCTCTCGTCCTTGATCCAGAGTTCCCGCATGCCGAGGCTTTTGCGCAGCGTTTCGGGTTGGTAGACTGGGGTCCAGCCTACCTGGTGGAGGGGAGTTTTATCAAAACCGGGATCTGGAGCGGCAAGCAGCGTCGCGTAGCGCCAGATTGAATTTTCACTGCTTTGTAAAATAGCAGTCTGGTCGATCTCATGCGGATTCTTTTCAAAGCTGAAGTGAGCATCCAAATTGCCACCACAGGTCAGACAATTATAGGTGACCTGGTCGGGCTCAAAACACTGCCCGCATTCAGAACATTGAAAATAGCTAAGTGGCATAACGGTTCCCATTAAGTTACAAAGAGATAAGGGGTGAGTCCTTTAGCGTTCGAGCCCAACTCACCCGCTTATCCTGTGCAAAATCCAATTATCGTTTATTCTACCCGTAATCCGCCTAAGGCAGGATCCAGGTGCCGGTTTTACCTTCAAGCGCATCCTTGATGTGCTCAGGATCAGTGATGAGGGCTTTTTTGCCGCCCTTGTCCATGAATTTCAGGATGGCCTCGATCTTTGGCAGCATCGAGCCTTTGGCAAATTGCCCTTCAGCCAGGTACTGCCGGGCTTCCGCGACGGTCATTGTGTCCAGCCATTTTTGATCAGGCTTGTTGAAGTTGATGGCCACTTTTTCAACCGCGGTGCTGATTAGGAAGAGGTCGGCATTGATCATGCTCGCAAGGATGGCTGAGCCAAAATCCTTATCGATCACGGCTTCCACGCCGGTGAGATCGCCATTTTCCAGTTGCATCACAGGGATGCCGCCGCCGCCAACAGCTACGACCACAAATCCCTGGTCAATCAAGCTGCGGATGGCATCCGCTTCCACGATGGTCTGTGGAATGGGGGAGGGCACCACACGGCGCCAACCGCGTCCGGCGTCTTCAACCATGGTCCAGCCTTCTTTTGCCATTTTTTCTTTGGCAGCTGATTCATCCATGAAGGAGCCGATAGGCTTGGTTGGGTTTTGGAAAGCAGGATCGTTGCGATCGACAATGGTTTGGGTAACGACCGTCACGGCTTGTTTATTGATCCCACGCAGGTGGAATTCATTGTGCAGGGCTTGCTGGAACATGTAACCGATGGCACCCTGGGTGTCGGCGCCGCAATAATCCAGCGGAACTTCATGCAACTCGTGGGACGCGATTTCAGACCGGCGCAGGATAAAACCGACCTGTGGGCCGTTTCCGTGCGTGACCACGACATCCCAGCCTTCTAAGATCATGCTGGCGATGTGTTTCATCGTCTCCGCGGCAGCCTGGTACTGATCTGGAACGGTTTGATGGTTTTTATCTTTGATTAATGCGTTCCCGCCTACTGCAACTACTGCCAAACCTTTGCTTTCCATAAAAAAGTCTCCTTCAAAATCCTTGAATGTGATTAATTAAATTTGCAACAGGCGTTTGGTCGCCAGGTTGTGTTTCTCAACTTGTTTTTGAACATCGAGCGTGGTCAGTTGACCTTCCCGCACGATGACCTCGCCTCCGACGACGGTCCAATTTGCCTTGACTGGCTGGCAGAAGAGGATGGTTGCAAGAGGATCCGCGATCGCGCCGGCGTAGTCCAGTTGGTTTAGATCCATGGCGAAGAAATCCGCGCATTTTCCGACCTCAAGTGAGCCGATGTCTTTGCGTCCGAGCACTGAAGCGCCGCCGCGAGTTGCAATCGAGAGCGCCTGGCGGGCGGTCATGATTGGCGGGGCGTCTGGCGCGGAACGTGACGCGCCCTTGATGCCGCTGTTGACCCGCGCGAGCAGAAACGCCTGACGCACTTCATTGAGCATGTGCGAGCCGTCGTTGCTGGCAGAACCATCCACGCCGATTGCCAGTTTCACGCCGCGTGAAAGCATGTTCATCACCGGGGCAATGCCGGATGCCAGGCGCATGTTCGAGGAGGGGCAGTGTGCCACACCGCAACCATGGCGGGCGTAAAGATCCATCTCGTCTTCGTTAACCCAAATAGAATGGGCAAACCAAACGTCATTACCGATCCAATCGACCGTCTGCATATAGGCGACCGGTTTGTGCCCGAATTTTGCCAGGCAGAAGTCGTCCTCATCTTCGGTTTCCGCAAGGTGCGTATGGAGATGTACACCGTATTTACGAGCCAAAACAGCCGACTCGCGCATCAATTCACCCGTAACACTGAAAGGCGAGCATGGTGCCAAAACAATCTGCAGCTTGGAACCGGGTTTGGGATCGTGGTAACGCTGGATCAGACGCTCGCTGTCTTTGAGGATACTTTCTTCACTGTCCACGACGGAATCCGGTGGAAGCCCGCCCTGGGACTGCCCCAGGCTCATTGAACCGCGGGCTGCATGCAAACGCATTCCCATTTCCGCTGCCGCTGCGATCTCATCATCCAGTTTACTGCCATTGGGGAACAGGTAGAGGTGATCTGACGAAGTTGTGCAGCCGGAAAGTGCCAGCTCTGCCAGGGCGGTTTGGGTGCTGATGTAAATATCTTCCGGGTTCATACGCGCCCAAATCGGGTAGAGCGTGGTCAACCAGTTGAAGAGGTTGGCATCCTGAGCGGCAGGTAATGCGCGTGTCAGGGTTTGATAAAAGTGGTGATGGGTGTTGACGAGACCGGGCAAAACGACATGATGGCTCAGGTCCAGAACTTCATCCGCGGTTTGCGGCAGGTCAGCCTGGCTGCCAATTTGCTCGATGAAACCATCCCGGCAGAAGATCGCGGCATCTTTCAGTTCGCGATCTTGTCCGTCCATGGTGACAATCAGGTCAGCGTTTTTGACGAGTAAGGTCGGCAAGGGAATCTCCTGGGATTACGACTGGTCAGCCAATTCGGCTGCGCGGAGTGTGTTTTGGAGCAGCATCGCAATGGTCATCGGTCCGACGCCGCCAGGAACTGGGGTTATAGCGCCGGCTACTTCCGAGACTTCATCAAAGGCGACATCGCCCACAAGGCGGTAGCCACGTTTGGCACTGGCGTCTACTTTTCGATTGATGCCGACATCGATCACGATTGCACCCGGCTTTACCCATTCCTTCTTGACGAATTCGGGCTGACCGATGGCTGCCACCAGGACGTCCGCTTGCCTGACGACGTCAGGCAGATCGCGCGTGCGGGAGTGGCAGATGGTGACAGTGGCATTGGCTTTGACCAGCAGCAGGGCTACCGGCATACCAACGATGTTGGAGCGGCCAAGCACCACGGCATTGGCGCCGCTCAACTGCGCGCCAGCCTTTTCTAATAGCACCATGCAGCCGGCAGGCGTGCAGGGCACAAAGACGGGCTCGCGCCCTTTTTGCGCCAGGCGTCCGATATTGATCGGATGAAAACCGTCCACATCCTTATTGAGGTCGATGGCGGATAGTACTTTCTCTTCATCCAGATGGCGGGGAAGGGGCAATTGAACCAGGATACCATTGACTGCGGGGTCGGCGTTGAGTTCGCGAACCAGGGCCTCAACTTCATCCTGGCTGGCATTTTCGGGTAGATTATGACCGAATGAGTTGATGCCAGCTTCGGCGCAGGCTTTTTGTTTGCTGCGTACATAAACCTGCGAGGCGGGGTTTTCGCCAACCAGCACTGTTGCCAGGCCTGGTGCTGGAAGTCCTTTTTTTAGGCGATCTTCGACTGCCGCCTTGACTTCGTCACGGATTTCCTGCCCGATTTGTTTTCCATCAATGATATTCGCGCTCATGTTTGCCTCCGTGGGTCATTATACCCGAAAGGAATGTATAATTCGTGTATGCACACATCTTCGACCTCATTGATTATCGGCATTGCAGGCGGTTCCGGCTCCGGAAAAACCACCCTGGCAAGCAGCATTCTCGAAGCAATAGGCGAGGACCGGATCTCGTTTTTACCACATGATGCCTACTACCGGGACCAAACCAACAAAACCTTTGAAGAGCGATTGCTGGTCAATTACGACCATCCGGATTCACTCGAGACCGAGCTGATGATTAAGCACATCCAGGCACTTATGCGAGGAGAAGCAGTTGACTTACCGGTGTATGACTTCAAACAACACACCCGCGCCACAGCCACAGTTCACGTTTTGCCAAAACCGATCATCCTGGTGGAGGGCATCCTGATATTCGTTGAACCGAAGCTGCGCAACCTGTGTTCGATGAAGCTCTTTGTAGATACCGACCAGGATATCTGCTTCATTCGTCGTTTGCAAAGGGACGTCACTGAACGCGGTCGCACGGTTGAATCCGTGATCAATCAATATATGAATACTGTACGTCCGAGTTTTATTGAGTTTGTGGAACCCACGAAGCGATTTGCGGATGTCATCATCCCCGAAGGTGGTATGAACACGGTAGCTTCAGATATGGTGATCGCGCGCCTAAAAGCGTTGCTGCCAAGTTAACCGTGGAAGAGAAACCCAAGTTTACAAAAACACAGCTCTTCTTTCGTATCCTGCTGTTGGTTTTGTTAATGGCGGGCACGGTTCTTCTAATCCTAAATCGCGACAAAATCCAACACCTGGAAGTTTATGGCTATCCGGGAATTTTCCTTGTCTCACTGCTCTCAAACGCCACCATCCTGGTCCCACTGCCCGGTGTGATGATCACCTCGGCGATGGCGATGGTGTTTAACCCGTTCTGGGTGGCGATTGCTTCCGGAGCAGGGGCAGCCTTGGGCGAACTTTCGGGATACCTGGTGGGCTTCAGCGGGCAGCCAATGCTTGAAAAATCCGAGAAAGTTAAAAAATTGACTGCCTGGATGCAGCGCAATCAGTCCTGGACGATCTTCCTGCTGGCATTGGTTCCAAATCCGTTATTTGATATGGCCGGGTTCATTGCGGGTGCTTCCCATATGCCTGTCTGGAAATTTTTGTTCTTTTGCCTGCTGGGAAAAATTGCCAAGATGCTTGTATTTGCTTACTTGGGAGCAGGCATCTTTAGCGTTTTTGAGTGATGCTCTTCTGAAATTCAGCTTGTAACACTTTCAGCTATTAATTAATCGTGCCTGTGTATAATTAGGCAATGGAAAAATGGATAAAATTGGCAGATAGGCACCTTGGAATCGCCTTGAGTGATCTACAACGTTGGCAGTTTCAGGTTCTACAAGAGGAATTGCTGAAATGGAATAAAAAGATAAACCTGACGGCAATTCGTGATGAAAAGGGAATCCAGGAGAAACACTTTTTTGATTCCCTGACCTGTTTTATGGGCTTTGAGGAGTGGCCTGAAAGCTTGATTGACATTGGCAGTGGCGCGGGTTTTCCGAGACTGCCAGTCAAAATTATCATCCCGGAATTGCGGTTGACCCTGGTGGAATCTGTCGATAAGAAGGCCAATTTCTGCCGGCATATTGTTAAGACGTTGGAATTAACGGATGTTTGTGTGCTTTCAAAACGCGCCGAAGAAGTCGGACATATGCCTGAACACCGTGAAGCTTACGATATCGCAATCGCGCGCGCGGTTGCCCCAGCCCCTACTTTGGCGGAATATCTTTTGCCTTTGGTCAAGGTCGATGGAAGAGTTTTGATGCAAAAAGGAACGCGTGGTCCGCTGGAAATTCTGGAAGCCGGAAAGGTCATTGATCTTTGTGGTGGAGAAGTAAGCGATCTGCTGCGCTTGAATTTTGATGGGATTGAGGGGGAAGGCAATCTGGTGATTATCGACAAACTTCGCCATACTCCGCAGGATTTTCCACGCGCGGTTGGTCTGCCTGCCAAAAAACCGATCCTAACTTCTGATGACGAAAAGTACCGGAAGTTGTTCAATGAATTTCTAAATGGCTAGATTTACCACTATATGAAAACACAACTAACGTTCTTTTGTGAATTGCAGGCTGCGGAGTTGAAGAAACTTTTCGAAGACCGTTTTGTGTTCGACGATCTGAAAACACTCAACGCCGGTATCTCACTGGGCATCCTGGACTTGTCCCCTGAGCGTGCCAACGTGGTGCGAAAACTTAATCGCCTGGAAATCCCGGTGACTGCCTGGTTGTTGCTGCCGGAGGAGGAAGGTTATTGGTTTAACCTTGGCAACTACGCTGAGGCAACTGCGCGTTACCTCGCGTTTAGGGCTTGGAGCGAGGAAAACCAGCTCGAGTGGGCTGCAGTGGGATTGGACATTGAATCGGACGTCAATGAAATGAAGCGTTTCAGCGATGAACGTGGGGCCGTCATCCAAAAAGCCATTAAGCGACTGAGAGATACCAAAGCTTATCGAGTCGCCAAAAAAGCCTACGAAGCCTTGGTCGCGCAGATCCATGCGGATGGATACCTGGTAGAAAGTTATCACTTCCCATTGATCATGGATGACCGTGAAGCCGGTTCAACTGTTCTGCAGCGTGTGGCAGGCTTGGTGGAAATTGCGGTGGACAGGGAAGTGTTGATGCTGTATTCAAGCTTTTTCAGACCGCACGGGCACTCTGTTTTATGGAGTTACGCCCAAAATGCCCAGGCGATTGGGATTGGCAACACCGGGGGAGGCGTACAGGCAGGGGCACTCGAGAAGGTGCCATACTTGACTTGGGATGAATTCGCGACCGATCTGCGTCTCGCGCGGCGCAGTGGAAAACCGATTTACGTTTTTAGCCTTGAGGGCTGTGTGAAACAGGGATTTTTGCCGCGCCTGGTTACCTTTGACTGGCAGGCTGAAGTTGAATTACCGAAAACTGCTCTCGTCTCTGCTGGCAGGAACGGCTTAAAGGGACTGATGTGGGCAATTGAACGTCCGTTAGTGGTTTTGGCAGGCCTGGCTGGCGTGATTGGGACTGTGCTGATGATCAAATCTCACGGGAAGTCGAAAAAGACCGGCAAGCAATAATTTCAGCAGGTTTGCTTCAATTAAATTTTGTCACCAACCTGGCCCATTCAGCAACGCTGAGCGTTTCAGCACGGCGGGAAGGGTCGATTTCCGCTTTGATCAGCCGGGCTTCCACCTCACCTGTGGGCAAGCTCAAGCCAGAAGAGAGCGAATTGCGCAAAGTTTTGCGTTTCTGCCCAAAACCCGCGTGCGCCAATTTAAAAAACTGATCCAGCTGTGGAGCGGGGATGAGCGGCTCTGGATGCAGGCGAATGCGCAACACCGCGGAGTCCACATCCGGCGCGGGGAAAAAGCTACCGGCAGGGATGGTGCCCACGATCTCAGGTTCACCAAATATAAATACTGAAAGTGAGAGCAAACTCATCTTGCCGTCGCGCGCCACGATGCGTTGCGCGACTTCTTTTTGAATGGTCAGGATCACGCGCGAGGGCTTGAGTTTGGCTTCGAGTAAATGGCGGATGATCGCTGAAGTGATGTAGTAGGGAATATTCGCCACAACCACGTAATTTTCCTGGTTCACAAGCTTCGCAGGGTCAAGTTCCAGGATATCTCCAGGTACGATTTGAACGTTGGAAAAAAGCTTCAAAGCTTCTGCAAGCGGCTCGAGCATGTGCCTGTCTATTTCGACCGCGCTCACGCGCGCGCAAGTTTGAGCCAGCAGATAAGTCAGGCTGCCCAATCCCGCACCGATCTCAAGCACTTCCTCGTCGCCGCAGAGTTCGGCGGCATTGATCACTTTCATCAGTCCAGCTGGTTCTACCAGGAAATTTTGCCCGAGAGATTTCTTGGGCTGGATGCCGTATCGTTTCAGCAGGGGTTGGATGTTCAGAAAATTAAGGCTCACGGCAGGATCGCTTGAACAGTTGCTGGCACGGGCGTAAGGAAGTAAATCACGGTCCATTCGTGCCAGGAGATATAGTTTTCATCATCATACCCCAGATCAATCCAATATCGACCCGGTATGCCGTAACCGGAGTCAGCGATGATGCCGTGCCCATAACCGGGGACGTACACCGGCTGCATCTCCAGTCCGTTGTACCAGGAAGCCGCCACTGCCACAATGCCTTTGGTGAGTGGGATTCCGGAACGTGTCAGTGCGCCATTGCTGAACTCGGAAGGATGGTAGGCGGTGGCATATACGCTCACTTTACGCCAGTATTCAAGCGTCTGACCGTCCACCACTTCGGTTTTGACGACTACTTTGGTCCCCGTTCCCAACACCGCATCCGATGGATCAGACGCCTTCCAGGATCCTTCATCCGCAGTGTGAACGACCATGTCGTTTTCAATGCGGCTGCGCTGGCGCGTGACAACCAATCCCAGCTGACCAGGGGTCATTACAGAGGTTGTATCCAACTCGGCATCAGGGTCAAGCTTATAGGTGTAATTGAAGGCGCTTTCATCCTTGGTCAATGCGATACTTTCCGCGGCTCTGATAAGGGTAACCTGTCCGTTAATTGGGAGAGGCTGGTCCTGCGGCGGAATGGAACGGTCCAGGTTTTGGGGGGAAAGACCGAGTTCTGCCAGAGCTTCACCGACCGTGGGAGCAGCAGACATTCCGCTGATAGTCTGGCTGCCAACAGTGATCGCCAGGCTGCGTGCTTTGGCAAGCGTGAAGGTGTTTTGCGCTTGTGGCAGGGTGTCTGGTGAAGCGGAAAGGTGGTCTTCAGGTTGCAAGTGGATACCGGCTTCGAGCAGAGCTTCCGACAGGGTGGCTTTTTGGGTGTAAAGTACGTGGGGCTTGCCATCAATTTCCAGCGTGATTTGTTTTGCGGGAATGAACTGCAAGCTTGCGTCCATGCCAGCAGCCAACGGCTCGTTTGGATCGATACCCGCGCCATCCTGCTTCACAATATCTTCGGGGAATAGCAAAATTCCTGCTTCCTGGAGCAGGTTCGAAGGCAATAATTCTGAACTTTGCAGGGTAAATTCCTCACCACCGTTTTTAACTTCCACCAGCCTGGTACGCTGAACGCTCAAGCGCTTGGGTAAATTCAACGAGAAGGTGTCGGGGTCCATTGAGGTGCGGTCGTCAGCCTGGAGTTCGTAATTGAGCTGGCGCAGCAATGCGCGCAGACTGAAAGCAATGGTTCGCACGTGCAAAGTCTGCCCGTCGACTGTCAGTTCATAAGGGTGCCATAGGTGGGCAAAGATCAAGCCGAGCCCGCCTAATACGAGGGCAATACTCAGCAGAACCCATGTTTTTCGTTGCTTACTCATCAGAGCTTAAATGTATCATATGCCTAAAAAACGACAAACCAGGTGTAAATCTACTCCAGCTTAAGCCCCTGTTGCAGAATTTTCTGCAGAACACTAAGAAGTCTTGCTTTCCATTCATCCTTGCTCAAATCAGTGATGTTCACCCAATAGCCATTTTTACCAGTCCGGATTGTGGGTTCGATCTCCGGCAATCCGCGGTCCTTGACGCCATTGGGGAGGGCAGGATAAGAAAGAAGGGCCTGGTTATTGTTAATGCTTATGGCTTCGATGCCGGCTGCCTCACCGCGTAACTTGACCTTCATCTGGTAAAGCAAATCCAATACTCCCTGGGGGATGGGTCCGAAACGATCCGCAAACTCGATTTCGGTCTGAGCGATTTCAGTCTCACTGCGCAGTGACGCAATGCGTCGATAAAGTTTGAGCCGCAGTTCCTGGTCGGGGATATAGCTGGCTGGGATCTCACTCGAGAGGGGCAGTTCAACGTTGATGTGAAGGCTTGGGGCATCGACTGACGTTCCGACTGGCAGGCTCGAATCGCTGCGCATAGCCTTGACAGCCTGGCTGAGCAGCTTGGTGTAGAGGTGGAAACCGACTGCTGCAATGTAGCCCGACTGGCGTGTGCCCAGCAGATCGCCCGCGCCGCGCATCTCCAGGTCGCGCATGGCGATGGAGTAGCCTGCGCCAAGCTGGGAATTATCTGCCAGGACCTCCAGGCGTTCTTCGCCTTCGGGGGTGGGAGCACGCCGTTTATCGCGGAAAAGATATGCAAACGCCCGCTGAGCGCCGCGTCCGACACGACCGCGCAATTGATAGAGCTGCGCGAGACCGAACGTGTCTGCCCGGTCGATGATCAGGGTGTTGGCGTTGGGGATATCGAGACCCGATTCGATGATCGAGGTGCACAAAAGTACGTCAATCTGACCGGCGGTGAACTGCTGCATCACCTCAGCGAGCTGCTCTTCAGGCAGCCTGCCGTGCCCGATGCCAATGCGGGCTTCGGGCACGAGGGTGGAAAGATGATTGTAGACCGCTGGAATGGATTGGATGCGGTTGTGGACAAAAAACACCTGTCCACCGCGATCCAATTCGCGCACAATCGCTTCCCGTACCAGTTTCTGGTCATACGGACCAACGTGGGTGATGATTGGCAGACGTTCTTCTGGGGGTGTATTGATGTTAGAAATATCCCTAACGCCGCTAAGCGCCATGTAAAGCGTGCGCGGGATCGGCGTGGCAGTCAGGGTGAGCACGTCCACTTCTGAGCGTAGCTTTTTAAGATGCTCTTTGTGGGTCACTCCAAACCGCTGCTCCTCATCGATAACGACCAGTCCAAGGTCCTTGAATTTCACATCTGCCGAGAGAAGACGATGCGTGCCAATCAGGATGTCCACCCGTTTTTCGGCCGTCAAGCGGATGATCTCATCCTGGGCCTTGTTCGAACGGAAGCGCGAAAGCATCTCGACGGTGATTGGGAAGACGGAGAGACGTTGCCTGAAGGTCTCATAATGCTGCTGGGCTAGAACGGTTGTCGGCACCAACACCGCCACTTGTTTGCCATTTGTCACCGCTTTGAAGGCAGCCCGCAGTGCAACCTCAGTCTTGCCGTAACCCACATCGCCGCAAAGCAGTCTGTCCATTGGGCGTTTGGATTCCATGTCGGCTTTGACCTGTTGGATGGCAAGCAGCTGATCCTGTGTTTCGATGTACGGAAAAGAGGCTTCCAGTTCCTTTTGCCAATCGTTATCCGGATCAAAGGCATATCCTTCAGCGGTCTGACGCCTGGCATAGAGCTCCAGCAGATCCTGCGCCACTTCCACCACAGCGTGGCGGACGCGGCTCTTGGTCAGGTCCCATTCAGCGCCCCCAAGGCGGCTTAACGAGGGGGGGCCACTATCAGGTCCGATATAACGGGTTACGCGATCAGCCTGGTGGATCGGGACGTACAGCACGTCGTTGTCCTTGTAGGCGATTGAAAGATATTCGCGCTGGACACCTTCGATGTTGGGGGTATGCAGCCCAATGAATTGACCGATGCCGTGGTCCACGTGGACAACCCAGTCTCCCGGTTTGAGATCTGCATAAACGGTCTCAGGGGCTTTGGTGCTGAGCATGGGACGCCGGCGCGGTTGTGGGCGGCTCCAACCGAAAATCTCACTATCGGAAAGCAGATGCTGCTGGAATTCACCTTGTTTTAGTACCCAACCGCCTGAGATGGATCCCTCGATAAAAAGCTGCTGGATTTTTTCAGCGCTGACGTCCGGGTGAGTCTCAGTCCAGAGCTGCTTCAGGCGAGCTGCCTGGCGGGATACTACCATCCAGGTGAAGTTTTCATTCCTGAGGGTGTCAATGTGGTACTGAAATTCTTTGAGCCGTCCAGCAAAGCGCGGTCCTGACCCAAAGCTGGCTGAAAGTGACGATCCCCCCTCAGCATTGGTATGACCGAGTTCGAGCATTTGATGCTGGCTGAGACTGTCAGCCAGTTCAGACCAGGTCAGGTAAGGAACGGGTGCGTCCTGAGCGAGTGTCTGATTGGCAATTTGGTTTGCCCTGCGTTCACTTGACTCTTCTTCAATGTCGTTGGCAGCCGCTTCAATGAATTCCTCTCCGTCCAGGAGAACCAGGGCGTCCTGGGGGAGAAAGTCGATCAGGCTGGAAGGAAACCGGTAAAGATCAGGGATTTCCAGTTCAGTAGGCTGGTAGGGAAGCTCTCCATCTGCTGCCGTGTTGAGAGCAAGCGCTTCAGACGCCGGGAAAAGAATAGCCTGTTCGAGTTTTTCAGTAGTACGTTGGGTGGTTGGGTCAAAAAGCCGCAAAGTGTCGATTTCCGGACCGAAAAACTCGATCCGAACCGGCCACGGACTGGAGTGTGACCAGGCATCAAGGATACCGCCCCGGCGGGAGAATTGACCCGGTCGAACGACGATGTTGCTGTATTCATAACCCAGCCGCACCAAGCTCGCGCTGGTTTCCACCAGGTCGCGCTGCTCTGCCAGTCGGATGCGCAGAGTGCTTCGCAGAAAGTCCCGGCGGGGAATCGTGCGGGTCATTGCTGCCCGGATTGGTGCAATCACGACGGAATGGTCCTGGGGGGCGCTACTGCCCGGCAACCAATAGCGGCTGAACTCCGTTAGAACGCGCAAGCGATCGTGGCGGGCGCCTTCCGACCAGGGCAGATCTTCGTAAAAGGAAGGGTTGGGTTCAGCGTAGTAGAGGTTGGTACCTTCCGGAAGCCAAAAACCTAATTCGTCAAAGAGGGACAAAGCCCGATCTGCACGATTTGTTAGCAGGAGAATAGGCTTTTCGAGATCGTAGTGTAAAGCAGCCAGAACCGCCAGACGGACAGCGCGCGGCAATCCCAGCCCACGCAAACTGCCGCCGGTGAAATCGCCTTCCTGGAGCCTGGTCAGCAGATCCTGGTAAGCTGTCAGGCTGGCGAGTGGTGCGAGCAAAGGATGGTTAGCCGACTTCCCCATTATATTTGTTCATGGCTGTCGTAAGCCCCTCGTTGATGAAGGTCTGGCTGGCTTCTACTGCTGTTTGCAGGACGATCTTCTGGAGTTCGTGTTCGGCAGGGAGAAAATCTTTGAGCACATAATCAACTGGGTCCATCTGACCAGGCGGTCGTCCGATACCCAGGCGCATACGCGGGAAATCCTGCGTTCCGAGCTGGGTAATGATGGACGCCATGCCGCGCTGACCGGAAGTGCCGCCGCTCGGACGCAGACGCAGCACGCCCAGGGGAAGATCAAGATCATCATGAATGACAAGCAGGTTGGAAAGTGGAAGCTTAAAAAAGCGCAGCAGGGGAGCAACTGCCCGGCCAGACTCGTTCATGAAGGTCAAAGGTTTGACGAGAATGACTTTGTGATCTCCAAATCTGCCCTCGCCAATCATCGCTTTGAACCTCAAGCGCTTTACCGGGATGTTGAGAGCGTCTGCCAACTTATCAATGGCAAGGAAGCCAAAGTTGTGGCGGGTATGACGATATGCCAGACCTGGGTTGCCCAGTCCGACGATCATGACCGGATGCTCATTGTTTAATTCTTCCATGGTCTCTCTGTTCTCGCAATCTTGTATTTTAACACGGAATACGAGCGACACTCATGATCCCCATTGTGACTTGAACCTGCATATTCCAGCGGAAAAATCGTCAGGTCAGGTTAACAAGCTGGGGTCCAACACTGCAAAATTCAGCCGGGCTGTGTTCTTCGATCCAGTCCGTAGAGCAGGTTGGATTGAGATACAAGCTCTGGCGGAAGAAGTTGTTCCTTTGCTTAAAACACAACAGACCGCCCGGGAGCAGCCTGTTGCTTGATTTCTACTAGGTTTATATGAACAACATTGGCAGGAATGTAGAGACGTTCCTCATTAATCCCCAAAAACCAAGACCTAACCCAACGAGCGGCAGGAGGATGCAAATACAAAGCACAAGCAACACAATCAAGATGATTGCCCAGACAGGGAATTTATCTTTCTTCACTGGTTGCGCAGGAGGCGTTGCGACGTAATCAACCACCTTAGGGGCTTCTTCGGCTTTTGGAGCAGCAGCTGGTGTGGGTTCCTCTGTGCCGGGGGTGTAGAGATTATCATTCCAGCGACCAGGATCATCAGCAGCTTCGGTTACAGGCGCGCCCCAGCGGTCTGCTTCGGGTTGCGGGGGAATGGGTGTTTGAGGAGTCTCAGGTGAACTCCATGTTTCGGCAGAAGCCTGTTGAAAGTCATCTTTTGCTTCGCTCCATCCACCCTCAACACTCTCAGCTGCTTCCGCAACTTGCTCCTGCGCAGCCTCGTGGGCTTCTTCGATGTGGGTTTCTGCTTGTTCGGCAGCTTCTTCCACAGGTTTCCATGCGTTTTCTGCAGCGTTGTTCAAATCGCGTTCGAACTCCTGGGCTGCATTTTCAAGGTTTTCGTCCATTTTTATCCTTTCACAACAGGTCCAATGAAAACTTTCTCAGATAATTATACAACATAGAATGATGCTGAATAAGAACAACCTTGTTTACAGAGACCAGTTTATCCAAGCCATAGGGGACATTTTTCAGTTATAATTGCGACATAGAAAGAGAGGTATATATGAAGAAATTTTTTGGAGAATTTAAGGAATTTATTACTAAAGGCAACGCGCTGGATTTGGCCATTGGTGTTGTCATCGGTGCCGCATTCGGTGCCATCGTCAAATCGTTGGTTGAAGACTTGATCATGCCCGTAATTGGATTACTTTTGGGGAATGTTAATATTGCAGACCTCTTCATCCAGTTGAATAAAGCAAAAGTAGCAATTCCTGCTGGTACCACTCTGGCTGCTGCCAGGGAAGCTGGCGCTGTGGTCTTTGCCTACGGAAATTTCTTGATGGCAATTGTTAACTTCATTATCATTGCTCTCGTCATTTTCTTGCTTGTCAGAGCAATCAACAAAGCCCGCAAACCAGCAGAAGAACCTGCCGCGGCTCCAACCACCAAGGCTTGCCCCTTCTGCAAGACTGAGATCCCGCTGGAAGCAACCCGCTGCCCTCACTGCACATCCCAGCTGTAGTAGGCAAACCGGAAATCAAAAAAGCTGTCCAACGGACAGCTTTTTTGATTCAGGCATGCTACAATTTGCGAATGCAAAATCAAATCCACTATGGTGATAACCTGCCATTCTTACAAAGCTTGCCTGACGGCATGGTTGATCTGATCTACATCGATCCCCCGTTCAATACCGGCAAGTTGCAATCGCGCAGACAACTCAAGACAACCCGCTCAGAATCGGGTGATCGGATTGGTTTTGGCGACCAAAGCTACACGACCGAAGTCGTCGCCCGGCGTGATTACCGCGATAATTTCACGGATTATCGGTCCTTTCTCGAGCCCAGGCTGCTGCAAGCATACCGTGTGCTCAAGCCGTCTGGCAGCCTGTATTTCCACATCGATTTCCGGGAGGCACATTACTGCAAAGTGCTGCTGGATGAAATATTCGGGCGCGAAAACTTCCTGAACGAGATCATCTGGGCTTATGATTTTGGCGGGAGAGCGAAGGACCGCTGGCCAGCCAAACACGACAATATCTTTTTTTACGCAAAAGATGCCCAGAATTACACCTTCAACAGGGAGGATATCGACCGCATTCCTTATATGGCTCCAGGGTTGGTGGGGGAAGAGAAGGCTAAGAAGGGCAAACTCCCGACGGACACCTGGTGGCACACGATCGTAGGAACTAACAGCAAGGAAAAAACCGGTTATCCGACGCAAAAGCCGTTGGGTGTGCTTGAACGCATCATCCGCGCGTCCTCAAACCCGGGCGACCTGGTGTTGGATTTCTTTGCCGGCAGCGGCACAACTGGCGCGGCTTGCCTCAAGCTTGGTCGGTATTTCGCATTGGTGGACAACAACCCGCAGGCGATCGAGGTCATGCAAAAGCGGTTTGTGAATGAAGATATCAAGTGGACACGAGATGACTGACGAAAAACTGTATCCAATCATAGATTTTGACCCCGATAGAGAAGCGATCATCAGACCGTTTATGACCGAAACTCCCCCTGACTTCCCGGAGTTGGTGGTGATGTGTTTTTTCAAGGAAGTGGTCGAAAAGGTCGCCGAGCAATACTCAGCTAAAACGGTATATGTCGGCAAATCAGAGGTGGGTCCGGTTCCCTATTATGAGATTGACTACGAAGGCGAACGGTTAGGCTTCTTCCAGGCATTGGTTGGGGCACCGCTGGCAGTAGGATTCATGGAAAAAGCCATCGCGATGGGCGGCAAGAAGTTTATCGCCTGCGGTGGATCAGGTGTGTTAAATCCGGAATTAGCGGTTGGTCATTTGCTGATCCCTACCGCTGCCGTTCGGGATGAAGGAACTTCTTACCATTACCTGCCGCCTGCCTTCGAGATCCAGTTGAACCCAAGAGTGGTAGAGCGAATTGAGAGCGTTGTGAAGGGGGAAGGTCTGGATTATCTCCTGACAAAAACCTGGACAACAGATGCGTTTTATCGTGAGACCAAAGCGCGTGTCGCCCGCTACAAGCAGGCAGGCTGTGATGGCGTGGAGATGGAAGCTTCTGCCCTGGCGGCGGTGGCTGAGTTCCATGGTGTCGAGTTTGGTGCGGTGTTCTACGGAGGCGATTTGGTTCAAGCCGATGGTTGGGACCATCGCGGATGGAACAATCGAACAGAGATCCGTGAGAATTTGTTCTGGCTGGCTATAAAAGCTTGCCTGAGTCTGAAGGAGTAGAGGGAAAATGCCGATTTTTAATTCACATCTAAACCTTTTACAGGAACGCCAATATTTGCCTGGTCTGGCAGGTTCCCCGGATATTCTTTTGCCCGACTATGATGGATTTGGTCTGGCTAATCTGACCCCCAGCATCAGCCGATGGCTCGGAGGACCAGATCTGCCTGCGCCAGTCTTTTCAAATGCTATCCTGGAACAGTTTGCGCCGAAATACAAGCGGGTCGTACTGCTTTTGGTGGACGCGCTTGGTTACAACCAGTTGATCCGATTGATGGAGCGAGGTCAGGCAGATTTCTGGCAGCGTAACCTTGAAAGAGGTAAGTTATTCCCCATCACCAGCATCTCTCCCAGCACAACTTCCACGGCTCTGACCACCCTTTGGACCGGAAGTACCCCGCTGGAGCACGGCATTATTGGTTATGAGATGTGGGTCAAATCGCTCAGCATGGTCGTCAACACCATTTTGCACTCACCGATCACCTTCACGGGAGACATAGGCGGCTTGGCAAGGGCAGGTTTTGATCCAGTGAGTTTTCTGAATATCCCGCCATTGGGCGAGCTTTTTGCTGCGAGGGGAATTGATTCACACGCCTTTGTTCCTGCTACTATTGCCAATTCCGGGCTGTCAAAAATGCACCACGTTGGCACCCAACTGCATGGCTACACTGCTGAAAGCGATTTTTTTGCGAACCTGCGCGATCTGCTAAATTCGCGTCCAAATAACCGTAAGTTTGTTTATGCCTACTGGAGTCATGTGGATAGCCTGATGCATCGTTATGGCACTTACAACGAGCGCGTGACAGAGCAATTTACAAGTTTTAGCGATGCGTTTGAACGTATTCTCCTAAACAAGCTCGAACCCTGGGCACGTGAAGATACACTTTTTTTGTTGACAGCGGATCACGGTTCGGTTGAGACGCCTTTCAATCCCTCCTACGAATTGACTTCGCACCCGGAGCTGGCTAATATGTTTGTAATGCAGCCTACCTGCGAGGGTAGATTGCCTTACCTCTACTTGAAACCGGGGCAGGAGCTGGCCGTGAGGCAGTATTTTGAGCATGCCTGGCCTGGTCAATTTGATTTGCTAACACGCCAGCAGGTGCTGGATTCAGGCTTGCTCGGTCGCGGAACTCCTAATAGTGACATTGCCAATCGTATTGGCGATCTCGTTGCCATCCCGCACGGAAATACCTATCTCTGGTGGGTGAATAAAACCAACGTGATGCTGGGACGCCACGGCGGTCTTCATCCGGATGAGATGCTGGTGCCGCTTTATGCCCTGCCGCTCGATTGAGAGAGATCCAAGCTGACTTCGCGGTGACCGTAGCAGTTGATCACGCGGGTTTCACCAAGCATTGTTTCACGTGCCTTTAATGGATTGTAGAGGTGAACGTGCCCGTGCAAGTGCAACGAGGGCTTGAAAAGTTTGATTAGCCAGCGGAAAGCGTCTACTCCCCTGTGAGCTTGATCATCCTCATCGTGAACTCCGGTTGGCGCTGCATGGGTAACAAAAACATCCAGGTAACGCCCGTATCGAACTTTGTTGAACATTAGCCGGGGCACCAGTCCAAAGACCATTTGCCACATTTGCAGTTGGGTGTATTGATAGCCGCGTCGGTTATAGCGGAGGCTGCCTTCAATGCCCGCCAGGATTAAGTCCAACTCGGGATCGTAGATCACCTGGTGGTGGAGATTGATGGCACCTTGAGGATGATGGCGCACTTCTCCTTCACCATCTTCAATGTCGAAGACATGGTTGCCCTGGACGTAATAGAGGGGCAAATCGAGCATACTAACCACGAATTCCAGATAATGCCAGGGCAGATCGCCGCAACTGATGACTGCATCCAGACCGGGAAACCGATCGCGGATGTGGGGGCTGTATACGGCAGGTACCTCCACGTCGCTAAGGCAAAGCAGCTTCCTCTGGCTCACGTGCTTTGAGCTACAGCAACTGCTGCAGCCATTCCACCTTCATGTGTGATTGAGACTGCCCACTCAGTCAGCCCTTTGGCTTGCGCAACTTCCAGGGCTACTCCGTGCAGCAGGACGCCAGGCTCGCCACTTGAGGCGTGCAGAATTTCGATCTCCTGCCAGGCAACCTTGCCAATCCCAGTGCCAAGCGCTTTGGAAACGGCTTCCTTGGCAGCGAAAATCCCTGAGAGTGTTTCATTGTTCTCCTGCGCCTGAGCGATTTCCGCTTGGGTATAAACCCGGAGGATGAAGCGCGCTCGGATGGCAGGATTTACGTTTGCCAGGCGGGAAGTTCGCAGAAGGTCGATGCCGCATTTGATCATGTGAGTGCCTTTCCGGCAGAGGTGATAATTAACTTATCCAGGTCCCAGTAACGCTGAGCAGTAGTCAGGATTTCCTCAGTAGTGATGCTCTCAATGATTGCAGGCAACTGACGCAGGTGATCCAGTCCGTAACCGAAGCGTTCGATGCTGACCAGAATGGAAGCAATGCCAGCATTGCTTTCGAGCGAGAGAGGAAGCCTGCCCAGAGCCTGGGTTTTGACATCCTGCAGCTCTTGCTGGGTGACAGGTTCAGTGGTAAACCGCAAGAGTTCCTGCCTAAGCAGCGCGATGGTTTTTTCGAGGTTTTCGGGGTTCACGCCTGCCGAGATCGTCCAGGCAGTCGGTCCTATTCCGGCACCCAGATGACTTGAAACCTCATACGCCAAACCGGCTTTTTCGCGCACAGCCTTGCCGATGCGCCCCATCATGCCGTATTTGCCGAGGATCGAGTTGCCGATGGAACAAACATGGAAGTCACGGCTGACGGTCTTTGGGGCTGGAACGCCGATGATCAGATCGCTCTGATTCTTCTCTTCGAGCGCCACATGGCTTCGGATGGAGGCGGTGGGAGGGATAAAGGGCGGGAGCTCCTCAGGAGGGGATTGAGCATCGTATTGCCAGGCTCCCAGAGATCTTGAGAAGATTTCCTGAGCCATTTCGGGTTCAATCCCACCGCAGACAGCTATTACCAATCCGTCAGGTCCATAATGGGTTTCGTGGAACAATTTCAAGCGATCTAATTTAAAAATTGACACGCTCTGCGCATAGCCGATATCAGGATGGGCGTAGGGGTGGGATCCGTAAAGGGCTCGATTGAAAGCCTGCGAAGCCATTTCTGCCGTGTCCTGGTTTTGGATTGCAATGCCGGTCAAAATTTGATTGCGGACTCGCTTGAATTGCTTTTCCGCGAAAGCAGGCTCCTGGATGACCTCCACAAGTAAATTCCAGACCGTCTCCAGGTCTTCCCTGAGACACTGACCGAAAAAGGTGGTTGAAAGATGTCCTGTGCCCAGTGAGAGCGATGCGCCAATGCTTTCTATCTTGTCGTGAAGGCGTTGGAAGTTCAACTGCTTTGTCCCGGTCATCAACATATCGGTTGTAAAGGATGCCAGACCGAACATTTCTTCAGGATCAGCAATCGCGCCAGGCTGCATGTAGCCAGTAAAATAAACTGCTGGACTGGTCAGATTGGGGTAGGCGAGCAAGGTTGTGCCATTTTTCCAGGTTTCACGCAGAATGGTTTTGGAATCGGGCATTGAGGTGTTCACAAATCCCCCTGCGTTTTGGTCGCCCGGTAGATTCCAACAACCCGCTGGTCTTCCCGCAAATAATTTTGGGCAGTCCTGAGAACCTGGCTGGGGGACACTGACCTAAGGCGGGTGAGGTACTCGGCAACCCATTGGTAGTCTGCAAAAGAGCTGGAATAGCCCATCCAGAAACCTTGGTTGGTAATATTGTCGCTACCATACGCGAAAAGTGCGCTGGCTTGCTTAATTGCCCGGTCAATCTCTCTCTGACTCAACTCATGTGCGGTTATCTGGCGTATCTGTTCATTGATAATCTTGAGCGCTGCCCAAGGGTCGCCGTCGGGTCGGATGGTGGCAAATATTTTGTAAACACCCGGGTCGATATTGGCGGAAAGGTCACCAAACACGGAGGCAGCAAAATCCTCTTCAACCAGGGCTTGATAAAGCCTAGAAGTGCGGTTATTGATATCTCCGCTGCCAAACATATTCAAGGATGAAGGTCCACTTAGGAGGCTTTCGATGATGGTGTAGGCAAAGAAATCCGGGTCCCTCGCAGCTGGGCAGCGCCAGGCAATTTCCAAGTAGTGTGCCTCTCCAGGACCCTCCAGTTCGAGCTGATTCCCGGGATTGAGCGATTTTTCAGGGGTTGGAATACTCTTGGAAAGAGGAGATGAAGGGATACCGCCAAACAGATTTTCAACCTCTTCCAGGACTGAATTAGGTGAAATATCGCCAGCGATGCACAATATCGCGTTCGAAGGTTGATAATGTTTACGGTAGTGCTTGTAGAGATCATCCCGGGTGATGCCGAGCAGATCCTCTTTGGAGCCCAGGACCTCATTGCGGTAGGGATGCTGCTGGAAGGCATGCATTTGCACGGCTTCATCCAGTCGAAATTCAGGGTAATTCTCGGAGCCTTCGCGTTCGGAGATAATGACAGTGCGTTCCGTCTCCACGTCCTCAGGGTCGAACAGGCTGTTGATCATGCGGTCGGCTTCAAGCTCGAGGGTGGCATGCAGATGGGCTGACGGCATTGTCTCAAAATAGGTTGTCCAATCTGGGCTGGTAAAGGCGTTGGCATAACCTCCAACACGTGCTACCAGGCTGTCGATATCATCACCTGTGAACTTGTGAGTGCCTTTGAACTGCATGTGTTCCACCCAATGGCTCAATCCAGTCTTTTCCGGGAGTTCATTCCTGGAGCCAATTCCATACCAAAGCCAGGTGCTCGTCACCGGGACGGTGTGGATTTCCTTGAGCATCACCCGCAATCCGTTTTTAAGCTGTATTTGTTGAAGATTTTGATTTAGATCAATGGGCATGGGGATCAGGATCTGTGGTGTTTACGCACACTTTGTACTTTGGAAAGATACTTTTTGGGTCGAATGATCAATAAAAGTCCTACACAGATCACAAATATGCCAATCATCACACCACGTGACTGCAGTGTGCCAAGCAGCACATAAGGCAGTGGGTTTGTGCCAAAGCCGAAGGCATCCGCCAGCGCGGTAAAGGAACAGATCACGTAACCTGTGGCAATGATGCGCGTGCCGAAGTCCGCCCGGAGTGACTTTGGGCCACCATTCCAAAACGCGATCAGCAAGGCAGTGGCGGAAAGCGTCATCAGTCCGATTCCGAGCAGGATGACGATGATCTGAACAAAACCGATGTACCGTCCCCGGTCAAGTCCGAAAAGATCCGGACGCAATCCTGTCAGGAGGATCAAAAAACCTGACAATAAACCGGTGAGCCCTGCCCTTACCTGGAACTTCGGAAAGGTTCCGGCTTTCACAGTTTTCCTGGGGTTGTTGGGGTCTAGCAAAACATCTGGTTGGTTCAAAAAGTTTCCTTTGCCTTATTCCGGCAGTGTGGTTTGGATCATTTCGAGGAAGTTACCCGAAGAGATCTTTTCAATTGCTTCTGAATCATACCCTAATTCTTCGAGGAAGGGGAACAGGAGCGGCAGATCAGCAATAGTGTCAATTTCTGCGGGTACGTCTTCAAATCCAAGTCCGCCGTCAAAATCAGTGCCGATGCCTACGTGACGGACATCGCCTGCCATTTGACAGATGTAATCGACTTGTTCTGCCACCAACCGAAGCGATGTGGCAGGTTTGCCACCATCTTTTTTCCAATCGGCGTTGAGAAACGCGTTGATCGGAGATACTCCAATGATTCCATCGCGAGCGATCAGCTTTTCAATCACCTCATCGCTCAAGAGTCTGTTCGAGTTGTATCCTTTCACCAGTTTTGCAGCGGTGGCATGGCTGGCGATGATCTGGCCGGGGAAAAGATCAAGGCAGTCAAGCGCTGCTGGCTCGTCCATGTGGGAAAGATCGAGCACAAATCCGACCTCTGCCATCGCGTGGATAAGATCTCTGCCTTCAGCGGTGAGCTTGCCAGGTTCCCGGGTTCCGCCACAAAAGCGATTGCCAGCCCAGGCTAACCCGATAATCCGCAGACCGTGTTCCCACCAGGCTGGAAGTTCGTCCAAATCGACGATGCCTTCTGCTCCTTCCATCAGGGGAACAATACCGATTGGCTTCAGTGTGTCTGGTTGGGATTGCCAAAGTTCGAGATGCCTCTTGAGCTGTGGTTTGGTGAGCACAAGGCGATAGGCGTCGGGTTGGGTCTCCGTAAGTTTATGGTAGTAATCCAGCTGGTTCCAGTAGATGCGATGGGCTTCAGCCGGAGTGCTATAGTACTCTTCGCCAAAAAAGTTCGGGTTGCAACGGCGTTCTGGCGCCGAAAAAAGTGTGCCAAAAACCAGTCCTACGTTGGCGGCGTTGTATTCAGGCAAGCCAAGCAGAGACGCTCCGCCATGCTTGTCTATGCCGGTCTGCCGGTCGTGTAAACGGGTCTGGGCATTCGGCAGTCGATAATCACGACCGAGAACGGTCATGTTATAAGCAAGGTCCTGGTGAGCATCGAGGATAAAGTACATAGGTATCAAAAAGCGCCGGCAAAAACCGGCGCTTCTCCTTGTTGAAAAACTAGTCTTCTTTGATTTCCTCGTCGGCTTTGGGTTCAACCGTCTCGGCGGCTTCTTCCACGACTTCCTGTACTTCCTCAACGGTCTCAACGACAGCTTCGGGAACTTCAGTAACGATTTCGTTAGCTTCCTGAACTTCCTCAACGGTCTCTGCGACAACTTCGGGAACTTCAGCAACGACTTCTTCCACGACCTCTTTCACTTCTTCGACGGGTTCAGGGGTTGCTTCGCCAAGCATGGTGGCGATGGTCTCGCCTTCAGTGCTGGGGTTCAGGTCGAAATCGGCAGCCAGGGACTTCCAGTCGGAGTCTGCATAAGCGGGTGAGTCCACGCGGCGCATGCTCAAACCGATGCGATGATCTTCATCCTCGATTTTTAGAATGCGTAATGTAACCACATCACCGACTTTGACGACTTCCTTGGGGTGATCCACGCGGCGGTCACTCAGCTCGGAAATATGGATCAAACCTTCCAGATCTCCAGGAAGGTTCAGGCGGGCAAAAGCGCCGAAACTGGTCAAACGGGTAATTTCGCCTTCGACCAATTGACCAACCTTCAGATTTTTAACCTGCTCTGACCATGGGTCTCCCAGCAGTTGGCGAATGGACAAGCCGATACGGCGTCGTTCGCGGTCAATGCTGATGATTTTTACCTTGACTTCTTCGCCTACCTTGAGGACTTCATTGGGGTTGACCACGCGGTCCCAGGAAATTTCGGACATGTGGACCAGTCCATCTGCTCCGCCGATGTTGACAAAAGCACCGAAATCAGCCAGGCTGGTGACACGACCCTTGCGGACTTCGCCTTCAGCCAGTTCTTCGAGGACCTTGTCACGGATCTGGTCGCGCGTTTCGGTGCTGGCGGCACGTTCGCTGAGGATGAGGCGATGGCGCTCACGATCGACTTCGATGACACACACTGAAACGGCATCACCAACAAAGCTCTTGTATTTAGCTTCGGGGGTCTCACCGGTCATGGTTAACCTGCGGCTTAGACTGAGCTGGGATGCGGGGATGAAACCACGTATTGTAGACAACGGGACCAGCAACCCTCCCTTGTTGTAACCAACAACAGTTGATTCAAAGCTCTCGCCAGATGCCAGCGCTGCTTCGGCATCGATCCAACTTTGCTCTTCAACTGCGCGAACAAACGAAAGAATTAGGTTGCCTTCCTGATCGTGTGGGGTGACCACAAAAACAGGGATGGCTTTGCCAACCTCGAAAGTAGCCAGCACTTCTGCGGGGATCGCCTCAAATTCTTTTCCGACGATTAATCCCTCTGATTTGGCACCAACACTAACCAGGATCTGTGATCCTGAAATGCTGGCGATGATGCCGTCACGGATTTCGCCCGCGACTGGCATTTGGAAAGAGAAGTCTTCAGAATTGAGATATTCTCCCATCAAACTTTCCATGGTTTGTTCTTTTTCGTTCTCCTGGTTTTGCTCCTGCATACTAATGGCGTCGTTGTCTGACATTGATTGAACTCCGAATTAAGATTTGGCACTGATTATAGACCCAGAATCAGAATCCCGCAACCCAAATTACCATAATGGGTCGAAGAAACCTTCGACTTTGCGGTGATGTTGACCTTTTAGGTCTATTCTTCCTTTAGTGGGGGATAATCGCCCCAGTCCAGGACCTCTCGCGAGCCCGTTTGAGGATGGGCTTCACTAATAATACCTTGTTCTTCCAACTTTTCAACCAAACGCGACGCGCGTGTATATCCAATTCGCAATTTCCGCTGCAGCATTGAGACGGAAGCACGTCCTTCCTTGCGGATGATGCGAAGAGCTTCTTCGGTAATTGGATCCTCATCCGGATCCTTTTGAAGTTCTTTCCAAAGTGGTTCCTGGGTCAGTGGAAGGCTGTTACCGCTGGTGTACAGTGCTTTATCCGGGCGTTCTGGGGCACCGTTGGCAACAGATTGTGCCTGCCAGAAGCGCGCCAGGCGGGATACTTCCTCTTCAGAAACGTACGCACCTTGCAGCCTGACAGGGGCAGGAGCATCCGGCGCCTGGAAGAGCATGTCGCCACGACCAAGCAGCCTTTCCGCACCGGGCTGGTCCAGGATGACGCGGCTGTCAACGTTGGAAGCTACCGCAAAAGCAATTCTTGCCGGGAAGTTGGCCTTGATCAGACCAGTGATCACATCCGCTGATGGGCGCTGAGTGGCGATGATCAGGTGGATGCCCGTGGCGCGTGCCAGCTGAGCAAGCCTGGTCAGGGAGCGTTCAGTCTCGTCAGGCGCAAGCAGCATCATGTCTGCTAATTCATCGATCACCACAACAATGTAGGGAAGTGTTTTGCCGCCTTCAGTGCTGGTTTTTTTGTTGTATTCTTCAAGGTTGCGTACGCCAAAATTCTCAAAGATGCGATAGCGCAGGTCCATCTCACGCAACATCCACTGCAAGGCACCCACGACTTTTTCCGGGTCCATGATCACATCTGTCAAAAGGTGCGGGATGCCGTTGTAGACCGAAAATTCCACTCTTTTAGGATCCACCAGCAACAGCCGTAGTTGGTCCGGGTTGAGAGTGAGCAAGTAGCCAGTGAGAATCGCATTCACACAGACCGATTTGCCTGAGCCGGTGGTGCCAGCGATCAGGAGGTGCGGCATGGCGGTGAGATCCGAGGTGGTTGGAATGCCTGTTACGTCCTTGCCAAGAGCGAATCGGAGGGGAGATTTGTGGTTCTGGAAGGGCAGGCTTGTTACCAGTTCCAGCATGGATACCATGCTGGTTTTTAGGTTGGGTACCTCAATACCCACGTAGCCCTTACCTGGAACTGGCGCCTGGATGCGAATTCGCGATGCTTTGAGCGCCATTGCCAAGTCATCACCCAGGCGGGTAATATTGCTCACACGTACCCGCGTGCGCCCTGTGCGGCCTTCGTTGTATTCCGGTTCCACGCCGAACATGGTGATCGTTGGACCTCGCCTGATCTCGACGACCTTGCCTGGCGCGTTGAAAGAACGCAAGGTTTCTTCGATCACGCGCGCCTTGTCCTCATCGGACTCCTCATCAACCGGAGCCTTTTGGACTGGATTAAGAATCTCTTCTGGTTCAGGCAATATCCAGGTTTTTTCAGGCGTTGGTGCTTCTATCTCCAATGGACTGGAAACAGAATGGGTTGGACCGGGCTCAATTGGACTCGCCTGTGGGTTTGAAATTTCTTGTTCTTCAAAGTCAGTAGACTCGTTTCCTCTTTCAGCTTTCTGCCTGTGTTGCTCGGCTTTATCACGGATAAAATCCGCGAATCTGGAGTGGCTGTGCTTGAATTTCTCTGCCAGCCAACTCACCAGGTCCGACATGGAGAGGTCAATTAGAAGAACCAGTGCCACAAGCAACCAGGCAATCAGGACGATACCTGTGCCGGCTTTGCCAAGTCCGTTTTCCAACGCATTGTAGACCGCTCCGCCAAGTAGCCCACCACCAGGAGGGTCGGACACGCCCCCAAAACTGACGTCTATCAGTTGGAACCACGTCAGTAAGTTGAAAAAGATCAGGACGACACCGATGACGCGTTCTGATGAAACATTCGGAAACCGATCCATCTTGGAAAGAAGAAACCAGGTGCCGATCAGCAGCAAAACTAGCGGCAAGGCGTAAGCTCCCCAACCAATCCAACGAAGCAGAAAGCTCGTCCAGGACCGCGTTAGACCGCCTGAAGAGGAGGTCATAAGGCTCATGAGAGTCAAGAGACCTATCACAATAAGAATAATGCCAGCGATATCAACTTTTCGTTCAGCCGAAAGTGGTTGTGGTGCAGGTGGGGTGATCTTATTGCGGGGAGATGAGGTTTTTCTCGCCGTAGAAGTTCTGGATCGTGTAGATTGTGAGGTGCTTTTCCTGGCACGGCTCGGAGCAGGGGATGAAGTGTTGGTTTTCTTTTTGTTTCCAGTCGTTTTCCTGGATTTAGATGTGGTCGTACTCCGCGCCATAAGGATATTGCTCACTTTCAATTGGTCTACAAATTATAGCATGCGAGAAAGGGAGCTGTAATTGTCTGAAATGGGGACGGGCAGGGAGCTTCTGTGCATCCCTTAGTGAAATTGTGACTTGCGCAATCGAACAAAACGGTTATAATCACCATATAATTGAAAAATTCTATTTAACAACCCCGCCATCCTCTATTACAATCCTTGATAACTAAATGGAAATTGTGCTTCTCTAGTCTTTTGGAATTGTCGGTCCCTGATTTGTAGTACGGGTCCTATGCGAGGGTGGAAACATCGTAACAATCGTGGTGAGTGAGACATGGACATATTTGAGCTTGAAAAGAAAACAGTCAAACAACTTTCAAAAATTGCAAAAGATCTGAATATTCCGAACATAAACAGGCTCAAACGTGAAGGGTTGATCATAAAAATTGCTCAATCCCTCGCTGAAGCCGAAGGTCTTGAGATGCGCGGTGGCGTGCTTGAGATCATGAATGAGGGCATCGGATTCTTGCGCGCGAACTATCGGATCGGCTCGGAAGACGTGTATGTATCTCAGGCTCAGTTGCGCCGCTACGAGTTGCGATCAGGCGATCTTGTTATTGGGCATGTCAGACCGCCCAGAGAATCCGAACGTCACCACGGTTTGCTGAAAGTTGAGTCGATCAATGGTTTGACCCCTGACGAAGCCCGAAAGCGCCCAAAATTCGAGAACCTTACCCCAATTTTTCCAAATAAACTTCTCAATCTGGAATATGACCCACTCAACCTGGCCACCCGTATGATCAACCTGGTGGCTCCGATTGGCGGCGGTCAGCGTGCCATGATCGTTTCACCTCCGAAAGCGGGCAAGACCACGATCCTGAAAGACATTGCCAACGCCATAAGCGTCAACAATCCGGAAGTACGCCAGATCATGTCGCTGATCGGCGAGCGTCCTGAAGAAGTCACCGATATGGACCGTTCTGTTGAAGCGGAGGTTATCGCCAGCACCTTTGATGAACCTGTATCCTCCCACGTGAGGATGGCAGAAATTTCGCTGGATCGCGCTAAGCGTTTGGTCGAAAATGGCCTGGACGTGGTCATATTGATGGATTCCCTCACTCGTCTGGCTCGTGCTTATAACATGGTGGTTAATCCCTCCGGGCGAACGCTTTCTGGTGGAATGGATCCTTCAGCTCTCTATCCTCCCAAGCGTTTCTTTGGCGCAGCCCGCAACCTGGAAGATGGCGGCAGCCTGACAATCATTGCAACCGCGCTGGTAGATACCGGCTCGAGGTTGGACGACGTGGTCTATGAAGAGTTCAAAGGCACTGGCAACATGGAAATGATCCTTTCCCGCCGCCTGCAGGAGCGCCGCATCTTCCCCGCGATCGACATTGAAAAGTCATCCACGCGACGTGAAGACCTGTTGATGAGCCCTGAAACCTTGCAAAGAGTCTGGTTGATGCGTAGAATGTACTTGCAGATGGTTTCCAATCCTCCCCAGGGGGCAGGCATGGATACCGCAGTCGCTACCGAAGCGATCCTGCAAAAAATGGAAAGAACCAAGACGAACGCGGAGTTCCTGGAGAACCTGGCGGACATGTAATTTCTGCCATAGGATTTGTGAAAAGCTCATGACACAGAAGGATTATTCGAAGGCGCCATCATCATCGGGGCGCTTATTGGGGGCAATTGGTTGGATTTTGGCCGCAGCAGTGTGTGCTGGCCTGATTTCATTCCTTTTTTGGCAGCCTGAAATCGCCGAGTCTATGGCGAGCTACCAACGTGTTGTGGAAGTCGGCAGCTTGCCTGCGGATGATCCCGAAGTGCTGGAGGTGCCGCTACCTGCCTTCTCACCAACTGAAGAAACGAACGGTTTAATTCGCGGCTCGGACCCCAACACCCAAATCTCTAATGAATTACGCACAGTCCCGACCACTTATACTGTCCAAAGTGGAGATTCTGTCTGGGGCATCGCGGAGAAATTTGGTTTGAGCGTCGAGTCAGTGCTCTATTCAAATTATGACATCCTGCAGGATAAATCCGACAATCTTATGCCCGGGCAAACCCTCACCATTCCCCCGACCAATGGAATTCTTCACACCTGGCGCAGCCGCGACGACCTTAGCTCAGTTGCTTCTCGCTACGGTGCTGATATCGAAGATATCCTGCTTTTCATTGGCAACGATCTTGACCTTTCCAACCCCCAGATCAATCCGGGCACAGTTGTTATGGTGCCGGGTGGAAACAGGGAATTGGTCAATATCACCTTTGCTGCGGTCACAACCGATGAAAGCGGCAATCTCATCAGTGGTTTTTCGGGACCTGGAGCTTGTTCGCTCGCAGGGGTGGGGCTCACGGGGAGTGGCTACTTCATCTGGCCATCAGCAGTCCACATGATCTCGGGCAACCATTTTGGTCCAGGGCATAACGGCATTGACATTGGAGCTGGGATTGGTTCAGCATTATTTGCTGCCGACAGTGGAACGGTCCTTTACGCAGGGTGGCTTAATGGCGGGTATGGAAATTTTGTGATGATTGATCATGGTAATGGCTTCACCACCTGGTATGAACACCTTGAAAACGTCCGTGTCAATTGTGGCGATAACGTCTTCCAGGGCAGCGTGATAGGCACAGCAGGCTCAACCGGCAATTCAACTGGTGCCCACCTGCATTTTGAGATCCGTTATGGCGGTATGCCGGTCAGCCCATGGGACTATCTGCCTTAGCAGTGATATAATCTCTGCGCGCCCCAGTGGCTCAATGGATAGAGCGAGGCACTCCTAACGCCTAGACTGGGGGTTCGATTCCCTCCTGGGGCAAAAAAAAACCACCAATAAGGTGGTTTTTTGCTTTGTGGGAAGATAAGACTAATCTTCCAGATCGTTAAAGTCGACAAAATCACTGGCGTGCTCAGTATCAAGCTCGCGCCGGACCCACAGCAGCAGCATGTCCCCTTCTTCCACGGTGAGTGCCCGTGCGGCAATGATGGGATCTTCTTTGCGCAACCCAATTTCATCCTTATACTCAAGGAACATGGTCTGTTTGGCTTCCCAGGCTGCCTTGCAGCGTTCCAGCAGTTTGTTGCTGTCAAAGGTGCGCAACGTGGTCAGAAAGGTGTCGTAAAGGAACGGACCTTCCAATATTCCGACTGCCCAGCTGAGTTCTTCTCTATGTTCAGGGTCGCCTGAGAGCCTCTCAAAAACGGGGGTCGGTCCTTCGATGATAGTAATTTTGTTGTTCATATTCGCGCAAAATCATACCACATTGTCTTGTCAAGGTAAAAAATCAGGACCGGTTTTAAGGCCGGTCCTGAGTCCCTTTAGGTGACTGATTAGTTATCGGTTGTGTTGTTCCAGAACCAGTTGTAAGCGTACCAACCACCGGTTTTTGCCTGCAGGCGGATGGAAATCCTGCTATAACCCGCCAGTGCCGCTGGAATATTGAACGTGGCTGACATGTCGCCACCGGTGCCGCTGCTGAATGTGCCAGCTTCTGTGCCTTTGATGCCCATGGTCCACATTTTGCCCATGAGAACGGTGAATTCTGTGTTCGCAGGGAAGTTTTTACCTTCCACTGAGACAGTCTTGTCCTTTTCAACCGCAACAATGTTGAAGTAAGGATACTTCACAGCAGGAGCAGGTGTGCTGGTTGGTGCGGGAGTTGTGGTCGGAGCTGGGGTTGTCGTAGGGGCAGGTGTCGTTGTTGGTGCTGGGGTTTCGGCTGGCCATGTGCCATTGTCCTTATCATTCCAGAACCAGTTGTAATAGTAATAGCCACCAGTTAGGCTTTCAATCCGGATTGAGATCATCGCCCGACCTTTCAGGGCAGCGGGGATGTTGACAGTAGCAGACATGGAACCGCCAGCACCAGAATTGAAAGTGGCAGCTTCGATACCCTTTTCACCTTTGGTGTTGTATTCGCCCATCAGAACTTTCCAGTCGAGGTTTTTGGGCATGTCCTGGGTCAGAATAGTGACTGACTCGTCTTTCTTAACTTCGCTGATAGTAAAACTTGGATATGCTGCCTGAACTTTACTGATACCCACAACTGCCGGGAAGAGCATAGCCAGTAGCATAACGATCACTAAAATGTGTCTCTTTTTCATTTTTACTCCTTTGCTAGATCAAAATCATTGTTTTGCATTAATCAAGACGTCGTGTTCGATTAATTTGTTCCATTTAGTATTGTATGAAGTTTGAGATTGGGATTCAATGACTGATTCAAGGTTTGCCAGGACCAAACTCAAAACGACATTATAATCAGCGGTTATGGAAAACGAGGCAACTACCAAGGCGCACAAACTCCCACGGAAGGCTTGTCTCCTGGTTGTTTTGGTTATGGGCTTGATAGGTTTGGCTGGTTTGTATCTGCTTGGGCGAACTTATCTTGGTGGACGAAATAAGATGGTGATCGATTACATTCGCAATCCGGAGCGACACCCCGAGTTTGAAGCAGATGCACTGACCCGATGTGGTGACGCACCATTTTTGTTGCCCAGCAAAGGCTTTATTGGTTACCTTTGGGGCGATTCTTTCAAACCCTTTCACCGGCACCAGGGAATTGACATCTTTGGGGGAACTGAGCCGGGCAAGACGCCCGTTTACGCGCCTTACGACGGCTTCCTGACGAGAGAAGAGAGTTGGCGGTCCAGCCTGATCATCCGCATCCCGCAGGATCCGCTTGACCCAAGCCGGCAAATTTGGCTTTACATGACCCATTTGGCAGATGCTGAAGGAAATTCCTTCATTGAGAGCGCTTTTCCGCCGGGAACGTATGACAAGCCAATTTATGCAGGTGATTTATTGGGGTTCCAAGGTGATTATTCGGGCGATCCAGATAGGCCAGTGGGTGTTCATCTGCATTTTTCGATTGTCATGGATGATGGCAGCGGGAATTACTTGAACGAACTCGAGATCCGGAATACGCTCGACCCGACTCCATATTTTGGATTCGAACTCAACGCAAAAGTCCAAGACATGTCAGAAATTCCCAGGTGTGACCCGTAAAATGTGAGTGATTGGCGATTAACCCTGACTTTGGCTATAATGGGCAGAAGTAAAAAAGGAGTCCCTATGCAGGAATTAACCCCAACTGTCTCGATCCAGCAAAACGCGTTAGGTCTTTATACAGGCGTCATTCAAACGAAAGAGGGCAACATTCTGATCGATTCCCCTTACCGCACCGATGATCACAAAGCCTGGGGCAATCGCAGCGCAAAATCCGATTCCATGTTTTTGGTCCTGCTCGACACACAGTACGACCGTACCTTGAGCGCCAAGGGCTGTGACTGCATCATCGTTTCTCAATCCGATTACCTTCTCCCTGCAAGACCACGCCAACAGGCTGTCAAACTGCAGGAAGAGCTGCTGGGTTCTGGTGAGGGTCATGAGCAGATCAGCTCCTCCAGCCGACCATATTCCCCCGAGATCAGTTTTGATCAGAACATGAATCTCTTCTTCGGCGGTGCAGAAGTCTTTTTGGAACATCATCCTGGTTCAAACGTGGCGGGGATTTGGGCGATATTACCGCAGGAAAAAGTGATTTTCGTAGGCGACAGCGTAATGGTCAACCAACCGCCATTTTTAGCCTATTCCGATCCCACTGCATGGGCAACAGACATGAAACTGCTAGCCTCCAGGGCATTCAAAGGTTACCAGATCGTATCCTCGCGGGCTGGCTTGGTCACGCAGGAGCAGGTGCGGACGATGGGCAAATTGATGACTTTCATCCAAAACTCAATCGCCGTCCTAAAAGAGAAGAATGCCGATCTGGATACTTATCTCGAACTGATCCCGCGCATATTAAAACGCATCGAATACTCACCCGCGGAAGGCGAATTGTTCTTCAATCGTCTAAGATGGGGTCTGACAACCTATTACGAACTGAACCAGGCATAGGGAGAAATGTGAATGGCAGAAACTTTAGCAGGTTTTGAACCGGTTGTTGAGTTGACAAGGGGCGATACCGTGGAATGCGTCCACTTTGGGGCTATGGCTGTGGTGGATCCAACTGGTAATCTGCTCGCGTCTCTCGGAGATCCAAACCTGCTCACTTATCCGCGCAGTTCCATGAAGCCTCTCCAAGTACTCCCGTTCGTGGAAGATGGCGGTCCGGAACACTTTGGATTGAATGAAGAAGAGCTTGCCATTCTGTGTGCCTCTCACCATGGAACCGATGAGCACGTGCGTGTTCTGCGCTCAATCCACGCGAAGGTCGGTCTGCAAGAATCCGATCTTCAATGCGGGGTTCACTGGCCGTCGGATAAGGCAACTGTACTTGCGATGCGCGAACGTGGCGAGGAACCCACACCCTATCGTCACAACTGTTCAGGAAAACACAGCGGCATGCTTGCGCAGGCGCTCCTGCATGATTACTCCAAGGAAAATTATCTTTCCATGGACAACCCCTTGCAGCAGAGAATTCTCACAACTGTCGCAGAAATGTGTGCAGTAGAGCCGGAAGATATGCATGTTGGAATTGATGGCTGCAGCGCGCCGGTGTTTGCGATGCCTTTGAATCATTTTGCCCTGGCGATGGCACGCCTGGCAGAACCCGTTGGATTGGGAGAAGTACGCGCGAATGCGTGCAAGAAGATCACCCATGCCATGATGGCTTATCCGGAGATGGTGGCAGGACCTGGAGCCTTTGACAGCGTTTCGATGAACGTGATGCAAGGGAAAGCGGCGGTAAAAGGTGGGGCAGAGGGTTATCAGATGGTCAGCCTGATGCCTGGTGCTTGCGGAAAAGGCTCGCCTGGAATTGGCGTGGCAATCCAGATCAGCGACGGCGATCCAAACCGGCGGGCGACCTACGCCTTGATTGTTGCCCTGCTAACGGCACTCGGTTTTGATGAGGAGATGGCAAGCGAAGCTTTCCGCAACTTTAATATGCCAGTATTGAGAAATTGGCGCGGTCTTGAGGTTGGTGAGATCAGAACTACACTGCCAATAGAGATCAAGAAGACCTGGTAAGGGGCATGGATCAGTTCCAGGAACACCGTCAGCGCATGGCCCAGGTGCAGGAGCGACTGCGGAATAAATTTGGAGCACCGACCTGGCATGTAGAATTGCCAGCGGTCGATGAACTGGTCTGCACGATTCTTTCCCAAAACACAAACGACATCAACCGCGACAAAGCCTTCCAGGCGTTGAAGGAACGCTATCCTGATTGGGAAACTGTGCGGGATGCCGACCCGGCCGAACTGCAATATGTCATTCGCGTAGCCGGCTTGGCGAACCAAAAAGGTCCGAACATCCAGGCTGCTTTACGGGATATCAGCGAAGAACGCGGCGAGATCGATTTGGATTGGCTGAAAGAAAAAGACACAGAAGAAGCGCGCGACTGGCTGGTCAGGCTGCGTGGGGTGGGTCCCAAAACCGCCGCGATCGTAATGGTGTTCGCGTTGGGGATGCCCGCCTTTCCGGTGGACACGCATATCTACCGCGTTACCGGGCACATCGGTTTACGTCCAAAGGAGCTGGACATCACAAAGACACACGCTTACATGGAACAGATTGCTGACCCCGCTGATTTTGGCAGTTTACATTTGAACTTGATCGATCTCGGGCGTGAGATCTGCCAGGCTCGCAGGCCGAAGTGTGCCATCTGTCCGATCCTGGATTTATGCCAATACGATAACAAAACAGAATGACGGTGGAGAGGTGCCAGGCTGAGGATTGACTCTTATTCGTACAATTGCCCAAGCAAGGACCAGGGACCGGTCCAATTGATCTTCACATCCAATTCCTGACCCAATAAATCCTGATCAGTTTCGACGAAAACAAGCCGGTTGGTGGGGGTTCTGCCGCGCCAGCGGTTCTTGGATTTTCCTTCAAATAGCACGGGGATGGATTGTCCGAGATAGGCAGCGTTGAGACTGCCCACAACCTCTTTTTGCAGGTCCTCAAGCGCTCTAAAACGGCGCATTTTCTCTTCAGCAGGGACGTCATCGGGAAGTAGACGGGCTGAATATGTTCCGGGTCGTGGGGAGTAGCGCGCGAGATGGGCAACGTCCAGCTTGAGCTCAGCCAGCGTGTCGTAGGTGTTCATAAAAGCCGCTTCGCTTTCGCCTGGGAAACCGACGATGATGTCGGTGCCGATCGAGACTCCGGGAATACGCTCGCGAATCTGGGTGACCAGTTCGCGGTATTGGTTGTTCGTATAGCCGCGATGCATCATCTTGAGGACTTCGTCATCGCCTGCTTGCAGCGGAACTTCAATGTGCGGCATGACCTTGGGCAGGGCAGCCACAGCGTCTATCAGCTCTTCGGTCATCCAGTTGGGGTGTGAGGTCAGGAAGCGCAACCGGAGCAGGTCCGGAATTTCCGAAAGATCTGCGAGCAGTTGGGGAAGGTGGTAGTTGCCTTCAAGATCGAGACCAAAGCGGTCAACGATCTGCCCTAAGAGAACCAATTCCCTGGCGCCGCCAGCAACCAGGCTTCTGGCTTCCTGGAGAATTTTTTGTGGGTCACGGCTGCGTTCCTTGCCTCGTTTGCTTGGAATGACGCAGTAGGTGCAAGCGTGTGAACAGCCAAGCACGATGGGCAAATTTTCTGAAACGGTGTGGGCTTCTTCCAGCCTTAGGCCGAACTCGTCATCCAGCACTTCGTCCACTTGTCTGCGCCAGGCTTCCGATCCATCCATCTGTAAACGCTCTTCGAGGGCGCGCAGAAAGGGCTCGGGGTCAGAAGGAGCGGCAAAGATGTCCACCCATGGGAAGCGCTTTTCAAGCGCCTGGTTGCCATGGATGCCGATCAGGCAGCCCATTAAACCGATCAAAAGGTTGGGGTTTGCAAGCTTGAGCGGTCTGAGCGAGTTTAGGCGACCCAACGCACGGTCTTCAGCGCTCTGACGGACCACGCACGTATTCAGGATGATCAGATCAGCCTGATTGACGTCTGTAGCTACGCTCAGACCGAGAGAATCAAGCGCCCTTGAGAGGCGGCTTGAATCCGCGACATTCATTTGACAGCCTTCTGTCCAGATGTGGTAACGCATAGGCACCTATTATACATGAGACAAATGCTACAACAAGCCGAAGCGAAGCCGGAAGATGTTATAATAATTGTTATTAGTCGATTAGCGAAAACGAGGTGATTATGGACTTCAAAGTAACTGAATATAAACGCGCTTGTGTGGTCAAGGGGCTTGGTCGGATCGATAGCGCTGTTGCTCCAGACATTGAACGGGTTCTGACAGATTTGATCGACAAAAACAAGGCGATCATCATTGACATGAGCGATATTGATTTTGTTTCGAGTGCTGGCTGGTGGTCGATTATTCGCGTCCAAAAAGAGCTAAAAAAGCGCGGAAGAGGTAGTTTGACCTTGGTTGGCTTATGTCAGAATGTGCGTGAGTCGATGGATCTTATTGGTATCCTGCCTTACTTCAGCGTTTATGATGAGCTGGTAGACGCGATCGGAAGCGTTTAGTTCAACCGATAAAATGAAACAGAGGCTGAAAATTTTTCAGCCTCTGTTTTTTTTCTCAAGATTTGTTACTCAAGATCAATCGTGTAATTCGCTTTTTCCCTCGTGAAGGGGGTCGTGCCGGAGATTACCAAAACGATTTTTTCGACGTCATCTCCGAAAATGTCAGAGCCTTTGATGACGAATTCACCTTGGAATGCAAAATGATTCACGGAAACGCCAGTGTTTGAGTAGGTTACGACGCTGACATTCATTGTTTGGGGCAGTCTGTTCTGCACACGTACAAAACCCTCAGCCGTCCAACCTCCCAAATCAGTTTCGAGGTCCGTGGCATAGCCCATCGCCGCTATTGCAAGATCGTCGATTGCCATGCCCTTGCCGTTGACCGCGGCATCCGTTACATAGTCAAAACGGAGTGTCACCTGGCCGCCAACAAATTCCGTGAGATCAACTTTCTCATCGATCCAGCCTGAAGTCTGTCCGTTCCAGCCACAGCCGTAACTGTTGCCTGAGGGGTTGGCTGTGGTGCAATTCTGGGAGTCCAGAATTTCCCAGGTGGTGCCATCTGTGCTGGCGCTGACATAAATGTAATCGTAATCTTCTTCAAGGTCATACCAGGTCTTGAATGTTAGTGCTGCATCACCGGAAACTTTGCTGAGATCGAAGGTCTGGGAAAGGGATGCATTGGACTCATCACCCACGTTTGACCAGAAAAAGTACTCGCCGGAGCTTGGAGCGGAAAAGGGTAACAAATTGACTGCTTCCGAGGCGTTGAGCTTAATGCTTTGCAGGTTGTCACACTCGATTTCGATATAATCCACTCCGAACTGGTAAACGCTGCCATTCACAGTCACCGGGCAGTCAAGAACGGATTTTTCCATGTCCACATAAGTCGGGTTGTAGGTTTGGTAGTCATAACGTTCATCTTCGATACCGGTATCCTGCAGCAGATTCGCCACAGCCCAGTCGGCAAAGATTTCTTCCCCGGTGTAAGGTTTACCAGTGGTAGCGTTGGTCAGAGCGAGTTCGTTCATGACTTTCTCAATCCCAACAAAGCCGTTTTCATCCTGGCGTACCAACGATTTGGTCGCGTCTTCCCCGAATCGATCGAGGAAATAGACCATAAATAGGTAGCTTGCGCCGTAATGCGGTCCGTTGTCTCCGATTTCTCCGCCCCAATCGTTGAGCTGCATGTCGGTGTTGGCCATGTAAGACCAATCAAAACCGCCCGCATCATATTCATTTACATGTTCGGCCAGCATTGAAAAGCCTTCATTGACCCAGGTTTCTTCGTTTTTATCCTGGTACCAGTGGATCATATGTTGGAATTCATGAGCCATCGTGCCGTAGATGTAACTGTCACCGAGGTCAACGTTATCTGAACTGATCATGAACATCTCGTGCGCATTCGAGTAAGGGTGGGCGTCCGGGTGGAGCTCGTCGGCGGAGGAATAATAACCTGCCAGGCTGACGCCCAAATTACCGGCATAGAGAATATAGAACCTGGGATCACCATCCACACCCGGATTCCATTCCCTGCCAAAAAACTCGCGGTTGGTTGGGATGATTTCCTGGTCAAAGGTGTCAGCAAGTTCCTTCAAATCGTTCTGATCAAACCGTACGCCGTTCTCGATCCAGAAATAGATGTTATCGCCCACATAGCGCAGGGTGGCGTTGACCTTAAAGTTATCATTTGTGTCCGTATTGGTCGCCCAAAATGACTTTTGAGTGCCAACCGAATAGGGTGCCTCTGTATCAATCAACATTTCAGGCACATTAGGTTTTCCGCCCAATCTGGCTGCCAGGTCGATCGGATCGTTGATTGGGACCGTATTCTGCTTGAGCTCCTCCAAGCTTTGGGAAGCTTTATCCTGCTCCATTGGATCCAAAATCTGTGAGTTCGGATCGACAAATGGAGTGGGAGTGGCTTCCAAAGCGCTGAAAGGCGTTTCCATTATGGGCATCGAAGTTGAAATGACGCCGCGGGCAAAAAAGACACCTGTGCCAATCATGACGAGGCACAAACACACCACACACAATATTAAAATGGCTGCGATAATCAGCACGATTTTGGTTGAACTTTTCATTTTTAACTCACAATTCCGATTGTTGCCTTCAATGCGCAGCAATCTAGTAAGCATTTTACCTAATCTGCAGGTTTTATGAAACATATTATCTAAGGTCTTTCAGATTATGCATGGATTGGTAAGCTTGGAAAAGGAATGCTTGCAAGTGTTAGAATCGCCCTATGTTTAATGATAGCTCTCTGGACAGGCTGGCAAATCGCTTACGCATTCTGGTATTGTTGGTTGCGATTGCGTTACTGGTAGTGGCTTCCTCCGTCGAATCGGTCAATCCCCTTGATGGACTGCGCAAGTATACGAGGGGTGTTGAATTCGACTTCGTGGAATGGGAGGTCAGTGCTCTCTTCAACAAAGTTGTCAGTGCATCTCTCAAACTCGAGCGTTTTCTTGATGATGACCAGCAAGTTAACGTTGTTCTGACCTGGTTAGCAGAAACAGAGGAGGTCATCAATCTCGAGCAAGATCTGATCGCTGCCCAAAATGATCTTTCTTCCGAACGGGATAAATTGGTCCAGGCAGCCAAATCTGTTCTTGACCAGAAGAAGACTGAACAGAATCGACTTGCGAAATTAGCAGAAGCTGTTTTGCAGAACCAGACTGAAGTTACTCTTGCAGAGGCTGGATTTGGGCTTGGTGGGCAGATCCTGCCGCCTGTCCTTTACCAGGTGTCTGACCTTCCTCTCAACCTGATCATCTCTCCCCGCACAGAAATCAGGAATGAACTCAGCATCAGCCTCGATGCCGGATTGGATGCGGTTGAAAAGGATGAGATCGAAACAGGCATTTATTCGGACTATGACCTATCCGCACTGGTCGAACCTGTGGGAGGGATTGGGGCTTATCCCACGATGGTCATGCGCACCACCAATCTCAACTGGCTGACCGAAACCGTCGCCCACGAATGGATCCACAATTACCTGACCTTCTTCCCCCTGGGAATGCGGTATTACATTAATGACCAGATGCGAACGATCAATGAAACTACCGCTTCACTGGCGGGCAAAGAAATCGGGCTTGATTTGATCATCACCTTCTATCCCGAACGAACACCGCGCTACCTTCAGCCAATGCCCACCCACACTACTGTTCTCCCTGAAGGCGCAGAAACGCTTGACCCCTTTAATTTCCGGGCAGAAATGCGTGAAACCCGGCTGAAAGTGGACGGTTTGTTGGCTGAAGGCAAGGTTGATGATGCAGAAAAGTACATGGAAGCCAGAAGGAGCTTTTTCTGGGAGAATGGCTACCGATTTCGAAAGATCAACCAGGCATATTTTGCATTCCACGGCTCATATAATGACACGCCAGGTGGTGGGGCTTCAGGCGCTGACCCGGTTGGACCAGCTGTGCAAGAGTTGAGAAAACGTTTTTCCAGCTTGAACGAATTTCTCCTGGAGGTTCGTACTGTGCGTAGTTTTGATCAACTTTTGGTTTTGATAGATTAGATTCCGTAAGGGCGAAAACCTGCAAGGTTAATCAACATGATAGGAAATCCTTTTCTAATTTATAATGGGTAGAACTAACAGCAAGAAGGGATGGCCTAACCAGCTATGCAATTTGGAACCCCGCCTACCAATCCACTCCTGATCGTTATCTCCGGTCCTTCTGGAATCGGAAAAGATGCAGTGGTTGGTCTTTTGCGAAAAACGAACCCTGACACCCACTTCGTGATCACGATGAATTCGCGTCCACCGAGGCCGGATGAAGTAGATGGTCGGGATTACTTCTTTGTCTCACGTGAGACCTTCGAAGCCATGATCGAAGCGGATGAGCTTTTGGAACATGCCAATGTCTATTCAGATTACAAAGGCATCCCTAAATCGCAAGTGCGTGAAGCGTTTGCCTCTGGGAAGGATGTCATTATGCGGCTTGATGTGCAAGGCGCGATGACCATACGCAAAATCTGCCCTGAAGCCATCCTGATCTTTCTGACTGCAAGTTCGCGCGATGAGTGGGTGAACCGTTTGCTCGAACGCCGTAGTGAGACCCCCGAAGAACTGGAACTCCGCTTTAAAACCGCGGCGTTGGAATTTGCCATGATAGATCAGTTCGACTACCTGGTGGTTAATTCTGAACATCACCTTGATAAGACAATTGACGACATCCAGGCAATCATCCGTGCCGAACACATGCGAACGACTCCGCGTAAGGTAGATTTATGACCGAACAAAATAAACCAGAGGCTGGCTCTGAGTTTCAATTCCAGTCTGAACCACCACGCCCGGAAGATCTCGGGGAAAAGCCAGGGCGCGTAAAGAAACCCTGGCAGTTGCCAGGATTTCCCTTGCTTACTTATTCGCTTTTGGGTCTTACGGTCCTCTTTTATGTTGTTCAGCAAGTTATGGAACGGGTGTATGGTTTCGATCTGCTCTTTGTGTTATTGGGTAAGATAAACCCTGCAATTTTGGCAGGCGAATTCTGGCGGTTTCTAACGCCAGCTTTGCTGCATTCCAGCTTGATTCATCTGATGTTCAATATGTACGCTCTGAGTATTCTCGGCCGTCAAATTGAGCCGTTCTATGGCAAGGGTCGTTTTATCCTGCTTTATGTAATTGGTGCATTTGGGGGCAATGTCCTCTCATTTGTCTTGAGTGGATTCAATTCTCTCGGAGCTTCCACGGCGATTTTTGGGCTGCTCGCCGCAGAGGGTGTGTTTATCTGGCAGAACCGACAGGTTTTTGGCAAGCAAAGCCAGGGAATCCTGATGAACCTGGCGTTTGTATTGGTGCTAAACCTGTTTATCGGCATCTCACCAGGTAGCAACACAGATAATTGGGGGCACCTTGGTGGCTTGCTGGCGGGATTCTTCTTCGCTTATATGGCAGGTCCGCTGCTGGCGTTTCGCCGAACCGATGCAGGCACACGGCTGGAAGACAATCGGTCTAAACAGCAGGTATGGCTGGCTGCTGTGATGGTGCTGGTTGCCTTTGGGGTTATTGCTGCCATTCCGTTTTTCACTCGCTAAGCAGGCAAGCATGAAATTGAAATTACTTGAACGTATCCAAAAAGTGGATGAAGAAATTTCAGCACGTCTTGTTTTGAAAGATGAAAAAAGTGTCGCTCATAAGTTAGTCGCCCTGATTGGGCACAGCTGTGATTCTTGGTATTGGTTGATCGGACTGACCCTGGTCTGGTTTTTTACACGGGGAGCCATCCGCACCACCGCCATTCTTTGGGCATTTGGGCTTGCCAGCCTGGCAGTGATTGTGCTTGGCATCAAATTCCTGTTACGCCGCCCGCGTCCTGAGGGTGAATGGGGCAGCATCTATCGGGTCACTGACCCTCACTCTTTTCCATCGGGGCATGCCGCCCGCGCGATGACGATCGCATTCCTGGCGCTGGAATTCCAGAATCCATTGTTGTTCCTTGGGCTAATTGTTTGGGCTGTCCTGGTTGGTTACTCAAGGGTGGCATTACGACTGCATTACTTCTCAGACGTCCTGGTGGGTTGGCTTATCGGAGCACTAAGCGGCATCCTGGCGTTGAAGTTTCTTCCATTAGTTATCGAGAAACTACCAGAATTTTTTCCATTCCTGACCTGACTATTAAAGTAAACTGACCCCAGGTTGGGGTCAGTTCCACAAAAGCAAGGGGGTTATGCGAAGATCATTGCCCCCATGGCAGGCACAGCAAGGTCGTTGATTTGCTGTTGCTCAATGATGACATTTCTGTCGCTAAGCTGATCCTGCAGCTCTGTGCCATTTTCGTAGGCATCACCTGTGGCAAGCGTGAGTTTTACTGCAGCATTGGTGTTGTTCAGAACAACCAGTACTGTGTCCAATTCATCTCGTCGCAGGTAAGCTAACACGCCGTCCTGAGCATAGATGGGCTCGTAGGATCCTGTGCGCAGGGCAGGGATAGCATGGCGGACTGTGATAGCTTCCTTGATTGCGTCACGAAGACCGACATTCCAATCTTCTTCACGCCATGTGAAACCCTTGCGGCAAAGAGGATCCCTACCACCTTCGAGACCAATTTCATCCCCATAATAGATGCAGGGCGCACCAGGGTAGGTAAGAACGAAATTGTAGGCAAGCTTCAGTTTGTCAACGTTGCCATTCATCAGGCTCAAGAAGCGGGGCATATCGTGGCTGTCGAGGAGGTTCATCTGCGCATAGGCAAACTCCTGGGGGTAAATCTTGAGCAGTTCACTTGTGCGGTGGGCAAATGCCTGGACGTTCATTGGTTGGGGCTGTGGAAGACCCATCATGCCCTCAGCAAGTTTGTGGTCAATCGAATCACCGCCAAAGAAGCCAACAGCAGCGTGTGTCAATTGGTAATTCATGACGGCATCAAACTTCTCTCCTGAGTTGAGCCATTCCTGGGCTTCGGTTGGTACTTCGCCAACGATGTAAGCATCAGGGTTAGCAGTCTTGACCACGTCGCGGAATTCTTCCCAGAAGCCATTCGAGGCAATCTCAAAGGGTACATCCAACCGCCAGCCATCGATGCCCTGGTCCACCCAATAGCGCGCGATATCCATGATGTAGCGGCGCACGATGGGATTCTCAGTATTCAATTTGGGCAAGGCGGGGTTGTTCCACCAGCAGTGGAAATTTGGTTTGCCTTGATAGGCATTCAGAGGGAAGCCCTGAACGATAAACCAATCGATGTAAGGTGAATCCTTGCCGTTTTCAAGGATATCGCTAAAGGGCAGAAACCCTCTGCTGGCATGGTTAAAAACGCCATCCAGCACGATTCGGATTCCACGTTTGTGGGCTGCATCCAGTAAGGTCTTAAAAGCTTCATTCCCACCAAGAAGGGGATCAATCAGATAGTAATCGTGGGTGTGGTACCTGTGGTTTGATGCTGATTGGAAGATCGGATTGAAGTAGATCGCATTAATACCAAGATCTTCGAGATAATCCAGCTTCTCGTAGACTCCCATCAAGTCGCCACCTTTGTATCCGTGGATGGTGGGTGTGCTGTCCCATTTTTCAAATAGACCCGGTTTGTTAACCCTTGAACTCCAGGCAAACCGGTCAGGGAAGATCTGATAAAAGACGGCGTTTTTCACCCAGTCCGGTGTTCGGTTGTTGTAGTCTGTCATATTTCCTCAATAATGCACAAAATATAGTTGATGCGCCAACTAATTATTATACTCAGTGGATAGGGTTTCGTCACCGTTTTATCAAAGGTATAACAGCTTGTTAATAATTTATTAGCAATAGTTGTCATTTCAGGTCAAATCAGTTGCCAATTTTCATAGTGAATCTTCATTTATGTAATGCGGGAGGGTTGCAAGGCAGGTGATTTTGAATTATCCTTTTACCGGGAATGGTAAAGTCCCGGTGGGCTTCCTGGTCTTCAAAATCAGTGTCGGGTCGGTAAGAGCCGTCGTGGGTTCGACTCCCATCCATTCCCGTTTTTTATGGGAAAAAATATGAGAAAAAACGGATCCATTTCATTGCTGTTGCTCTGCCTGCTCATTTTGGTCAGTGCCTGTCAGGCGGTGACTCCTACACCAACGCTTCCTCCAACCCGTACACCTACACCTGTGCCGCCAACCGCGACACCTGTGCCGACCAGCAAGCCTACCCTGGAAGTAGATCTTCAGGACCTACGCGGTAAGGAAGTCAAGGTTGCCTATCCTTGGGTCAAGGACCAGAACCGGGTTAACCAATTGATTGATGACTTCAACCTGACTAATTCCTGGGGAATTCGGGCAGTGGCTGAGTCCTTTGGCAGTGATGATGAGATGTCAGTTGCATTGCAGAAGGGAGATCTGGACGCGAACGTTTTGATTGGAAAAACTTACGATCTGCTGAATCCAGACAATCAGATCGTTTTTGTGGATTTAAGTAACTACATTAACGATCCTACCTGGGGAGCATTGGACAAGTACCGCCAGGGTTCACCATTTGAGGCTTTTGCTCCCAAGGCGAATGAGGTCTCCATGCGCTTTACCCTCCCGTTGGCGTTCGATGCGGGATTGATTTACTATCGAACGGGTTGGGCAAAAGAGCTCGGTTTGGAGAGGGTACCGCTATCCTGGGATGATTTTTCGATCCAGATGCAGGCAGGTTTACAAGCCAATTTGAGTGATAACGTCTGGGTCAATAATGGCACAGGTGGCTTGCTGCTATCTAAATCGATCCTTTCCGCCCAGAGCTGGTATGCTGCCTTTGGTGGAACCTATTCGCTTGAAAACCAGGTTTTAAGCTTGCAGGATGATGCTCTAGATGTTTCCTTCCGAACCTTGAAACAGGCTTTTGTCGATGACACTTCGTGGGTCGGATTGGAGCCCACCCCTTATCAATATTTCGTGGATAAATATGCGCTTGCCTATGAAGGTACATTGAGCGAACTTAATCAGCAAACGTACTACTTACCCGAAAAAATGACAGTGATCAACTGGGAGACCATTCCCTATCCGACGACTGATGGAAAAGGATCAATCTCGCTGGAATCGATCAGTGTTGGCATCAACGCTGCTGAACCTGAAATCAGCCTGGCATCCTGGTTCTTCGTCCGATGGATGCTGCAGCCCTCCCAGCAGGCCAGATTGGTTGACATAACCGGTCTATGGCCTGCCACAGGGCATCCTGCCGTGGTTGCCGCCGATTACGCGGCTTTTCATCCTGCCTGGGCATCTGCCCTGAAGGACGGCGTCCACCTGACACTGGCACCTGAGGCAGTCTCATGGGGAATTAACCGTTACATCTTACAGGATGCCTACATGAGGATTTACGGTCTCGAACCAGAATATTTCTCCAGCATTATCGACATGCTCAAGCAGACTCTGCCGGAGTATCCCGCGAGGCAGCCTTGAGCGATAAACCTGCAATAAAAATTTATACAGATGGGGCTTGTTGGGGAAATCCCGGACCAGGTGGTTGGGCGGCAATTTTGATCACACCTGGGCATAGAAAAGAAATCAATGGCGCAGAGCCGCAAACAACGAATAACCGCATGGAGATAACCGCTGCGCTTGAGGGGTTGAAAGCGCTAAATCAGCCTTCAATCGTTCAGCTGTTCACTGATTCAAGTTACCTGGTCAACGCAGCGACCGAGTGGATACCAGGCTGGAAAGCTCGCGGCTGGAAGCGAAAAGATGGCGTTTTGCTGAACGCGGATCTGTGGCAGGAACTTGATCGCGAAATGGCAAGACACGAGATAAACTGGACCTGGGTCAAAGGGCATGCGGGCAACCGTTACAATGAACGGGCGGATGAACTGGCGAATAAGGCTATCCGAAGGCTTAGGCTTTGATCAGGCTGCGGGATAACCGATTTCAGCCAGAACAGCTCTCAGTTGTAGC
>ENA-UOWO01000303-UOWO01000303.1-activated-sludge-metagenome-genome-assembly--contig:-NODE-303-length-73779-cov-21.232529_pt1 | contig 73779 bp, 61 predicted proteins | sample MGYA00238148_ERZ761564 | MGnify/ENA primary metagenome ERZ761564 (study PRJEB28885, sample SAMN05720194) | activated sludge metagenome | isolation source: Anaerobic digester | place: USA...
GCACCTCTTTTGATGAAATGGTCCGTCTGGATATCAAATATGCTGAGAATTGGACCTTAAAAATGGATTTTAAAATTATCCTGAAAACAATCATGGTCGTTCTTTCCGCCGATGGTGAATGATTGGATAACACGTAAGCCCCCTGTCAGGCATGAAGACGGCGGCATAGCCAAGTGGTAAGGCTGCGGCCAGCAAAGCCGTATGAACTGGTTCGACTCCAGTTGCCGCCTCAAGTCGCAGGAATTAAACAGAGGTAAAAGAGACCAGCTGGAGTCCTCGATGTTGAAACGTGGCAAAATGGTGGCGATTCGAACCTGGCCGGAGATACAGACAACGCTGGATGAAAACGGGACTGTGGAAGGATTGCCCTTTATGCCCGAAATGTTGAAATACTGTGGACAACAATTCCAGGTCCGCAAAAGGATCCATTTTGCCTGTGTCGAGCAACATGGTTACCGGAGATTTCACAACATCGTCTCCCTGGATTCCTTGCGTTGTAGCGGAGAATATCATGATGGCTGTAAAAGAGCCTGCGACCTCTTCTGGAAGGAAACCTGGCTAAGTGAAGACAAGCCATCCCTGAACTTCAGGGATAGCATCCTTGAGCCGTCTCACGATTTCCCATTCTCTGTCCGAGATGCTTGGGGAGAGAAATACTATTGCCAGTCCACGCAATTACAGCAATCTTCCAGTACTTTACGCAGCGTTGACAAACCAGCCCTTTTATACAAGGAGTTCATTTCCAGAAACCAGAATTTCCACGAACTGACCTGTAATGTTGTGCGTTTTGTCTTCGCAAAAGCAGTAGAGCGATTATCAGGCCGCACTTTGCGCCGCAAAAAGGGTACCTTGCAAAGGACCCCTACTTTTTCACTCGCACTGAAGGCAGGAGAACGGGTCCGGATCAAGGAGATGAGGGATATTATCCAGACGCTCGACCGGCATGGCCGCAACCAGGGACTGGATTTTTCCCCAGAGATGTACCAATACTGTGGTCGGGAGGCCCTAGTCAAGGATCAATTAGACCGGATAATCGTGGAAAGCAGCGGGGAGATGAGGATATTGAAGAACACTGTGCTTTTGGAGAATATCACCTGCGAAGGAAGATGTAATCTGGGCTGTCCCCGGGAGAATTATCATTTCTGGCGCGAAATCTGGTTGGAAAAGATTTAAACACACGCAACGCTGCACCGAGCGGATCTAAAAGTGAATGAAGATCGAGCCGGCCGGCATGGGCATCATTCCGGCAGGTCGCATCATCGCTACTATGGCTTGACGCTTTAAGAGATTATTCGGATATGGATCACAGGATATGGATCGATTTGGACAATTCTCCTCATGTCCTCTTTTTCAAGCCGATTATCACATCTCTTCTCGACCGAGGATACGAAATTCTGATCACCGCCCGGGATGCTTTCCAGGTAATCGAGTTGCTGGAAGAGTTGCACTTGCATGCCCGTGTAATTGGCCGACACCATGGCAAGAACAAATTCCGCAAAATAACCGGCCTGATGCTTCGTGCTCTGGAATTATGGCCAGCCGTGCGTAAGTTCAAACCCAATCTGGCTGTATCGCATGGATCCCGATCGCAAATGATATTGGCGCGATCACTTGGCATCAAAACCATCCTGATCCTGGATTATGAGTTTATCCGCCTTATCCCTCTGTTCACGCCCCAATGGATCATCTTACCAGAGATCATCGCTGAAGAGGCATTTGCCCGCCGGGGGATTAAAGTTCTGAAATATCCCGGCATCAAAGAAAATGTCTATATCCCGGATTTTGTACCCAATCCGGCCTTGATCTCTGAACTTCATCTCAATACAGCAGGCCGTGTAATTATAGCCATCAGACCGCCCGCGACCGAGGCTCATTATTTCGTGAAGGAAAGCGAAACAGTCTTTGAAGCCCTCATGAATCATCTTTCTCAGCGCGATGATGTTGTTGCCGTCTGTCTGGCCAGAACACGTCGAGAATCGGATTTTATTAAATCTTGCTGGCCGGAGATGTACCACCAAAAAAGACTAATTCTGCCGGAGCAAGCCTTGGACGGATTGAGCCTCATATGGTATTCCGACCTGGTGATTAGCGGCGGTGGCACCATGAACAGGGAGGCAGCCGTTCTTGGCGTACCGGTTTACTCCATCTACCAGGGTGCCACAGGCGCGGTCGATCGCTACCTGGCCAAACAAGGAAAATTGATTTTCATCAGAGATCAGGAGGACATCAGATTTAAAATCAAAATCGAAAAACGCATTATCAGACAAAATCCAACCTCCCCTGTCATTCCAACCAAAGCTGCCATTATCAGTGCCATCGAGCAAATACTCTGTGAACCAGCCGCTGGATCGTCCCCCTGCTAATAGATGAGAAGCGATCCTGCCCAATTATTAACGTGATCGTGCAGAAAAAAACCAACCGAGTTGCATTGCTGAGTATCGTTATGAGCCCCCTACTGGATCACTGCCGTCAGAATCAGTGGGCAGGTTTTGATCCCTATGACGGACTCGGCAGCCGTCTTTTTTCGGCTTTGCCTCTGAAGAAAAGCCGCATGGCACGTCTTGTTTTTATTCAGGCGGTAAAACGTTCGCCCATCAACCTGCGACCATTCCTTCTTGTTCCCAAGGGACAAAATCCCAAAGCGCTCGCTCTTTTTATCTCTGCGCTCGTCCGGTTTATTAAATCAGGTTTGTATCATGATGAGACCAGTATACACGAACTAGTGACTACCCTGATCGCATTAAGGAGCTGTAATGAATCTTTTTATTGCTGGGGATATAATTTTGATTGGCAAAGCCGCTATTTTATGGTATTCCGCCATGAACCTAATATCATCGCCACAACTTTTGCCGGGAATGCCCTGATCGATGCATTCGAAATGACTGGCATCCCGCGTTATCTGCAGATAGCCGTCAGCGCCGGCCATTTTCTCTTGTACGGCTTGAACCTTATGGAGAGCGAAAGCGAACTCTGTTTCAGCTACACACCAGTGGACAAAAGCCGCGTGCACAATGCCAATTTACTCGCTGCGGCCTATCTGGCCCGCTTGTTTACCAAAACCGCTGGAAATGAGTTTTATCGTGCCAGTCTCAAGGCTGCACGTTTTTCTGTCAACAGGCAGAACGCGGATGGCAGTTGGTATTACGGCGAAGATATATCGCAGCGTTGGATCGACCATGTACACACGGGTTTTAATCTGACCGCCCTCAACAATTTTCATCTCTTCATGAAAAACGATCTGTTTGCTCATGAACTACAAAAAGGATATGTCTATTATCTTGAACATCTGTTCACCCCCGCCGGTCTGCCCAAATACTGTCATGATCAAATTTATCCCATTGATATTCATGCTATTGCCCAGAGCATCATCACCCTGGTAGAGTTGGCCCACCTTGACCGGAGGTCGAATGAGCAGGCCGATTTTATCTTCAAATGGGCCACAGCCCATATGAAATGCAAGGCCGGATACTTTTATTATCAGAAGAAACGCTTGTTGACCATAAGAACGGACTATATTCGCTGGTCGCAGGCTTGGATGTTATACGCACTTGCCGTCCTCGCGGAAAAAAGTCTTCCGGCCGGAGTTGACAGCCGATGATCGAGTGCATCTTTACCCTAGATTATGAGATCTATGGAAATGGCAGTGGCTCTCTGGATAAACTGGTTTTTGAACCTGCCGAGAGATTAAAAGAATTATTTCGCCACTATAATGCACAATTCGTCATATTCGTTGAGGTGGCCGAACTGGAGAGGATCGAAGATGTAAAGTCAGACCGCGCTATCGATCAGGTTAAAAACCAGATACGGGATTTCTATGCGAGTGGCTCCGAAATTGGACTGCATCTGCATCCCCATTGGTACAACGCCCGCATGGAGAGCAGCCGCTGGCTGCTCGATTATAACGAATACAATTTATGCCTCTTGCCGGAGGAACGCATCGAACAAATCATCCGGCGCGCAATTGCCTATATCCGGACCACATTGAATGAACCCTCTTTCACCCCTTGCTCTTTCCGCAACAATAACTGGTTATTCCAGCCGGCGCAGCCTCTGGCCGCAGTGCTAGCCCGGCATGGCCTTGTCCTGGATTCCTCTCTCTTTAAAGGCGGCCTCCAGCATAAACACGGGCTGGATTACCGCAGATCGCTCACGAACGGCTATTACTGGGCTTTCCAGCAAGACATCAACATTCCGGATCCCCAAGGAACGTTGCTGGAAGTCCCCGTTTATAGTAAAATGGTCTTCATGGGCAAACTCTTGACTAAAAAACGCATACGGCTGCAACAGGAGATCTCATCAGGCTATGCAGTTCGGTCGAAGATGGATCGCCTCAGCGACTTTTTCCATTTCAGGATGCCCCTTAAATTGGATTTCTGCCGCATGACATATAATGAACTAGTCCTTCTTTTCAAGAGCGTGATCGATGACGAGAAAATGGCGCCAGCCTCCTATAAGCCCATCGTCGCGATCGGCCATACCAAAGATCTGGTCGATTTTAATGCGATCAGCTCGTTTCTCGATTATCTTGGTGAGCATGATATCCCTGTATCGACCTTCATGCAGATAATAGATCAAGACCGCCTTGGATTCGCACGCCATTGACGCCGCGTTATGATTCTGGCCAGACCCATACCGATTGAGTGGAATCCGGAACTGTCGATCTATGCTTCTGAATCGTTTTTACAAGCCGTCAGCGATGAATATGGCTGGATCGGCGGATTTGACGAGTCAGACGAGCTACGGTGCATACTACCCTATACGATCATTAAAAAGTCATTTTACCGACTACTGCGCTTCCGAGTCGCGACCATCGCTTTCGGCAAGGAATTGAGTATATGGGAGGAAAAAGACTTTTTAAACCGCACTATTTCTCTATTTCGGATAGCTGGTGTTGATATGCTTATCCCGGCAACCACCAATACCATTTTCCGCACCTATCCTGATGGCGCCGATGCTGCACCGTATGGCACCTATATTGTCAATCTGGACCTCCCTGAGGAAGTTCTCTGGCGGGCATTCAGTTCGAGTCATCGCCGCAAAGTGCGCCTGGCGGAGAAGAGGGGCGTGGCGGTTGAAAGCGACATGGAATTTTTACCAGTCGTCTATGATCAAGTCAAGAGTACATTCAAACGATCCGCCCTCCCTTTCATGAATTTTCCCGCCTTCGCACGCATGATAACGGGACTGGGCACAAATGTTAAGATTTTTGTCGCCAGTTCTCAGGGGATAATCCAAGCCAGTCTTGTGCTTCCATTCAGCAATTATAGCGCTTATTTTGTCTACGGTGGCAGCAACATTCATCCCGAATACGGCGCGGCCAATCTGTTGCACTGGACTGCCATGCAATGGTGCAAAAACCACGGGATTCATCGTTACGATTTTGTCGGCGTCCGCATTAACCCGAAAAAAGGTTCAAAACAGGAGGGGTTAAAGATATTTAAGGAGCGATTCGGCGGCAACCTGGTACAGGGATACATGTGGAAATACGCGTTTCATCCATTCAAGTGTGCCGGGTATTCTCTTGCCGTCCGCCTTTTACGCGGCGGTGACATAGTAGATCATGAGCGGCACAAAATGTCGCAGTCATGACACGGCGATTTTCTTCTTAAAGGCCTCTCCCAAGGAGTACGCGGACATGACCGAGCAGCCGAATATGATGAATGAGCCGGTTTCCTTGCAGATTTCTCAAGACTTTGATGAACTCGACACTATGCAGCAGGAATGGGATGCCTTTGTTGACTCCTGCGATGGCGATATCTATATGACCTTTGACTGGCTCAGGATCTGGTGGCGTTATTATGGTAAAAACAGAATGCTGAGGATCTTCATTTTCAGATCTGGCGCTGGTTTGATTGGCATTATTCCCCTATTCTTCGAAACCCTTGGAATAGGACCTTTTCGGATCAAGACTGCAAAGATTGTCGGCGCTGACTTCATGTCGGCCTCTCTCTCTCTGCCGATCCATGATCTATATTTGGAGGCCATCGCCGACCGCCTCATTCATGAACTGACCAGGATCTACCCTTTTGATGTCCTATGTTTGGGGGCCTTCAGCGGGCTTTCCCGCAAGGTTGAGCCTCTTTTCTACACCTTGAAAAAATATCTCGATCATTTTTCGATAGAGAAAAGAGAAACCGATGTACAATCCTATATCCAGGTATATTCCAGTTTTGAAGAATATACCGCCCGTCTCAATAAAAGAGAACGGGAAAAAACGCGACGGGTTCAAAAAGAACTGCAGAAACAAGAACTCTCTCTGCATTCCCGCTTTGCATCGGATGTAGAATTCTCAACCTTCTTCGAATCCTTTGTCGAGATCCATCAGAAAAAATGGCAAAAGGAAGGCAATGCGGGCTATTTTATCGCCTGGCCACTTTCCTATGAATTCAACAAGGAGGTCGCGCTCAGGCAATTAAAGCTCGGAAGACTTCGCCTGCAGGAAATTAACCTGAATGACAAAGTAGTGGGATACATCTACGCCTTTCGGTTTGGCCAACTCTTCACGGCTTGTCTGGATGCAAGAAACGATCTCGAATTATCATGGCATCTTCCCTTCTATCGGCTTGCATTTACGGAATTGATCAGGGAAGCCATCAAGGAAAAAATGGTTTGGATCGACCTCGGAAGAGGCAGATATGAGCACAAAGTCCATCTTGGCGGGATAGAATTACCGATCTACACTATTTTTCTAAGTTCCAAACATGGGACAGCGAAAATAAGGATAAAACTGTTCCGCACCAGCGCCCGTGTCCTCCATCTCCTCTATTACAAACTCTGGCGTGCCCGGCTGGCACCGGCTCTCAAGGTCACACCCAAGCCTTTTAAATTACTTTGGATCCGTACGCATCTGCTCTCCGACTGAAAAGAGTATCTCTGCAGTGGAATGCGACGGAAAAGGTCAACTTCATGCCCGACCATACAACTGAAAAAACCGCCCTTGACGGGCTGATAAGGCCTTCCGACCGGATCCTGATCACCGGCGCAAACGGCTTCATCGGTCTGAAGGTACTGGAAAATTTGCTGCAGCGTGGTTTGAGGAACGTTCGCTGCTTCATCAGATCAAGCCGGAACGCTGACCAGCTGCAAAAGATAGCTGCGGCTTTTAAGGCAGATCTGCATTTTTATCATGGCAATTTGTTATCACAGGCTGACTGTAGTAAGGCGACCAAAGATGTGACCCTGATTTATCATCTTGCCGTCGGTCCGGGCGGCAAATCCTTTCCCAACGCTTTCATGAACACTGTAATTCCAACGCGGAATCTGCTGACAGCCGGCTGTGCCCATAACACCCTCAAACGTTTTGTCAATGTCAGTTCATTTGCCGTCTACTCCAACCAGCACAAGCCACGGTTGCGGTGGATGGACGAGTCCTGTCCGCTCGATGAACATCCCGAACGCCGCGGTGATGCCTATGCCTATGCCAAACTGCATCAGGATCGCCTGGTTGCGGACTATTGCCGGAGATCCCAGGTCGAATATGTGATCGTAAGACCGGGGGCTGTGTATGGACCCGGCAAGAAATCGATCACCGGCCGCGTTGGTATCGACACCTTCGGGATATTTATGCATTTGGGTGGGTCCAATCAGGTACCTTTTACCTATGTAGATAATTGTGCAGAGGCCATTGTTCTCGCAGGACTCGTCCCGGGAATTGATCAGGAAATTTTCAACATCGTCGACGATGACCTGCCTACAAGCAGACGATTCCTAACTCTCTACAAAAAAAGAGTACATCCCGTGCGATCGATCTATTTCCCGCATGCGCTAAGTTATTTCTTGTGCTTCCTATGGGAAAAATACGCCCAATTATCCGAGGGACAGTTGCCACCCGTTTTCTCGCGGGCGGAGTGGCATGCTTATTGGAAAAAAACCCGCTACAGCAATGAGAAGATCAAAAAAAAACTGGGCTGGACTATGAAGGTCTCCACAGCAGAAGGCCTGGACCGTTATTTAACGAGCTGCCGCAACGGAGATTGACATGCTTAAGGTCGCTATTATCGGCTGCGGCAAAATCGCCGACTCGCACGCCGCACAAATAAGCAGAATCGCCGGCTGTGAGCTGGTCGCTGCATGCGACCGGGAAGAATTGATGGCGGTTCAGCTGTGTGACCGATTTCAAATCGCGCAGCATTTTACCGATGTAAACGCACTGCTCGCAACGGTGCGGCCGGATGTGGTGCATATCACCACTCCGCCGCAATACCACCTGCAAATAGGAACCCGCTGTTTGGAGAACGGCTGTCATATTCTGGTGGAAAAACCGTTCACCCTCCATTCTGGACAAGCGTCCAAACTTATCGAGCTAGCCAATCACAAGCATCGTATACTGACCGTCGGTCATGATGCCCAGTTCAGTGATGGGGCGTGCCAACTGCGAAAGCTGGTAAAAGAGGGATACCTCGGCGGTCCGCCAGTGCATATCGAAAGCTATTGGGGATATGATTTTGGGGACGCCACCTATGCTAAGACGCTTTTGGCTGACCGACACCACTGGGCACGACGGCTGCCCGGTGGATTGATCCACAACATCATCAGCCATGGCATGGCTAAAATCGCCGAGTTTCTCGCCGGCGCAAAACCGCGAATTATCGCGCTAGGTTTCATCAGCCCTTTTCTGCAAAGCCTCGGTGAAAATTCATTGATTGACGAACTCCGTGTCATCATCCATGATGAAAACGATACCACCGCCTATTTCACCTTTTCTTCACAAATGTCCCCTTCCTTGCATCAATTCCGAATTTTCGGTCCAGAGAACGGCCTCCTGCTCGATGAGGACAAAAGGATCCTGATAAAGCTGCCGGGGAAAAGCCGCAAAAGTTATGCTGAACATTTCATTCCCCCGTTCGAGTTTGCCGGCCAATATTTTGCTAACCTGAGGCACAATATCAAACTGTTTTTAAAAATGGACTTTCACATGGACCTGGGCAAAAAAAATCTTTTTTCGGATTTTTACAACTCAATTAAAAACGATGCTCCGCCGCCAATTCCATATCGTGAAATTCTCCTGACCTCTGTCATGATGGATAGTATTTTCGCACAAATTGACAGCGCTCCCGCCTCTTCCGGCAAGATAGCGGGAGGAGAGATCGCTGCAGTCCATGCCATGTAAAGCTTAAACTGGCACCCGGCAATGATCATTGTCACGGCCGACGATTACGGGAAAACCAAAGCATGCACTGACCGGATTCTCGCATGTTACTCGCATGGATGGATTACTTCGGCAAGTGCTATGGTATTTATGGCCGACTCGGAGCGTGCGGCGGAGCTGGCAAAGGGTAGTTCCCTCGAAGTTGGCTTGCATCTCAATTTTACGCAACCCTTTGTTTACAAAGCGCTCCCGCCACAACTCCGTCGAGACCACAATCAGATCCTCTCCTATTTAAGCCGGCACAAGATTTTTCAGGCCCTTTATCACCCCGGCCTGTCGGAATCCTTCCGCTATATCTTTCAGAGCCAAGTCGAAGAATTCGTCCGCTTGTATGGCCATAGGCCCGATTTTTATAATGGTCATCATCACATGCATCTCTGCGCGAATATGCTAACCGCCGGCCTAATTCCCCCCGGCTCCCGGGTACGCAGGTCGTTCACCTTCCGGAACAAGGAAAAAAGCATATTCAATCGGCTTTACCGGCGCCTGATCGACGAATTTGTCGATAGGCGGTACATCTCGACAGATTACTTTTTCAGTGTAGCGCCGATTCACAGCACGGAACGCTTGTGGAAAATCTTCCAACTCGCCATGCAGCATAGCGTGGAGTTGGAGGTTCATTTAGACAAAGCTGAAGAAACCAACTTTTTGGCTGGTGATCTCTATCGTTCTCTGATCGCTAAGGTTCCAGTCATGGGATTCCGGCATTTATGCTCCCAATCGCCGCGGAAGTATTTTGAACTTTAAGCCACGCCCTCTTGGCGATGTCTATCGCATCGCCATCGATAGCATTGAACGGCAGGAATGGTATAATGTCATTGGCCGTTTTGCCGATGCTAACCTGTACCAGGCTTGGGACTATGAGAGCGTTCGCTGCAGCCCCACGCATCTAAGCCACCTTCTCCTAATGACCAACGGCAGGATTGTTTCCGCTGTTCAAGCCAGGATCGTTCGCACGCCATTCCATGATTGGGGAGTGGCCTATATTCGCTGGGGCCCCTTATGGCAGCTTCGCGATCAGAGACTTGATCCCGGCCTCTTCCGAATTATGCTCCGTGCTATCCGAAATGAATACGTTTGCAACCGCGGAATGATTCTCCGTATTTTCCCAGTCGTCTGCGAGGAGGAAGGGAGTGCCTATGCAGATCTATTGTGCCAGGAGGGATACACTCCTGCTCCACATGAGGAGCGTTCACGTACACTGATAATGGATATCGATCAACCGCTTGCGCTGATCCGCCAAAAAATGGACCAGAAATGGCGCAATGGCCTGAACAAATCAGAACGAAACGGATTGGAGTTATTCCAGGGTAGCGATGATGCCCTCTTTGCCGATTTCATTGCCCTCTATCAGTCACTGCTGAGAAGGAAAAAATTCCGACCGCCGAACAATATTGACGAATTCAGGGCTATGCAACAAATACTGCCCGTCCAATGGAAGATGCGGATCATTCTGTGCCGTGACCAGGGGATCAACACGGCTGGAGTGATCTGCGCGGCAGGTGGAAACACCGGTATCTATCTGTTTGGCGCCACAAACGAACAGGGGATGAGGAACAAAGGCTCTTATCTGCTCCAATGGAAGGCCATCGAGTGGTTGAAAATGAGGGAGTGTACTGCTTATAATCTTAACGGCATCAATCCGCAGAAAAATCCGGGCAGCTATCATTTTAAAGCAGGCTTAGCCGGCAAAAGTGGCAAGGATGTATTCTATCTGGGCCGTTTCGATTGCTATCCCGGGCACGCTAGTGCTGCGCTGGTTCGCGCCTACAGCCTTTTCAGCAGCAGGGGGCACTAGCGCAGATGGACGATAGTAAAAATCATATATCAGTCAATATCTGTACCTATCGGCGAAACCACCTGCTGGAGCGGCTGCTCAGAAAACTGGCCTTGCAGGAGACAGGGGGGTACTTTGATTTTTCGGTGGTAGTGGTGGACAATGATGCGGCAGGGCCGGCGCGTGAAATTGTCCGCACACTGCAAAGGGAACTGAGCTTGGAACTCATCTATGACATCGAGCCGGTGCAAACCATCCCCGCTGCCCGGAATCATGCTTTTCTTCTATCAAAAGGGAATTATATCGGCATCATCGATGATGACGAATTGCCGCTCCTCGATTGGCTGGTCACTCTTTACCGGGCAATCCAGGCGTTTGATGCATTCGGCGCCCTGGGGCCTGTTTATCCCTTTTTCGAAACGGCCCCGCCGACATGGCTGGTCAAGAGCGGCCTTTGCGAAAGGCCCGTTCATCGAACTGGTACCCTCTTAGACTGGCACCAGACTCGCACCGGAAATGTTCTCCTTAAAAAAGAGGTATTCGACGAACACAACCTTTGCTTCGATCTAAATCATAAAACCAGCGGTTCTGATCAACAGTTCTTCAAAGAAGCCATACAATATGGCTATCGCTTTATTGCAGTGGCTGAGGCGCCCGTCTATGAGGTTGTAACTCCGGAACGCCAAACCAGATCCTATTACCTGAAACGTTTTACGCTGCAAGGTGCCAATGCCAGAAAATTCAGCGCGCCCCATTTGAAGGGCATAGCAAAGCTTCTCACCCCCATCAAAGTCCTGGCTGCTTTAATATACTCCCTGCTGATCATTCCCTTTTGTTTTGTTCTTGGCAACCATGCGGTTCTCAAGTATGCGGCTAAAGCTTCATACCACTTGAGCTGGCTTCTAGCCATGAGCGGACTTGATTTAGGCCGGAAAAGGAATTTATAGCCAAAATCAAAAGCACTTACCGTACTAATAGAGCGGGATCAATGTGCTGGTCTTCCCCGGCGACCATGGGATGCCGTTTGATCGGCAAACTTCCTGGTTTTTCCCCTGGCTACGCTTGACCCATTGGAAACAGTAAAAATATGCCGCCCACCCTTGCCTTGATGCTTTGTACCACTTTCGTGGCTTGTCTGCTCTATATCGACCACCGACAGGCACAAGGGACCACTATTGCACTGTGGATTCCAACTCTTTGGATGCTGGTCATCTGCAGCAAACCCCTGAGCTATTGGTTCGGTGGTGGACGCCAGATGGAAGAAATAGACGTGCTGGCAGGGAGCCCAATGGACAGGCTTTTTCTTCTCATAATTAGCGCCGCTGCATTCCTCATCCTCCTGCAAAGAAGAGCCGACTGGCGGGCTATTTTAAAGGGAAATATTTGGTTGATTGTGCTGATCCTCTATATGATGATCAGCTTGTTCTGGTCTGAAATCTCATATACATCCCTAAAACGCTGGATCCGTGAAATAATTGCGCTTCTGATGTTCCTTTTTATCATGACCGAACCGAATCCCGCACAGGCGCTGCTCGCTCTTTTCCGGCGCACCATCTATATTCTAATACCCTATTCCCTAGTTCTCATCCAATATTTTTCATATTGGGGCAGAATGTACGGTCGATGGTCCGGGGAAGTCATGTGGGTTGGCGCGACCTTGCATAAAAATACCCTGGCCAGATTATGCGCGTTCACCCTCTTTTTCACCATCTGGACTCTGCGCTACAGACGGCGAAGACGGATGTTTATCAAATACCAGGCCTGGTTTGAGATTGCCGTTGCGGCGATGGCTCTTTATATGTTTGCAGGACCCAACCACACCTTGACCTACTCAGCGACCTCCTTCATCAGTCTTGTTTTCGGCTTGTTGGTATATTTTACATTGCTGCTAATGAAAAAACAGGGGGCGACACCTTATCCGGCCTTGCTCACGATAATCGCTTTGGCCATCATCTTCTATGGAATCGCAACCCCTTTTATTGGGGGTTTATCGATCATTGATCCCTCGTCAATGGTGGGAAGAAATGAGAATTTGACCGGTCGAACCGATATTTGGTCAGCTCTAATTCCTTTTGCCGTGCAAAAATTCATTTTTGGGCATGGCTACGGGGGATTCTGGACGCCCGAGAACATGGAGAACGCGCTTGAAGTTACCGAGGCACACAACGGCTATCTGGATATCATCTTGGATTTGGGATTTGTCGGTCTTGCAATGATGACAATATTGATCATTTCATATAACTCGAAAGCCTTAAAATTCCTCCTCCGGGACGATGATTGGGCTACTTTCTTCCTATCATACACTTTCATGGTGCTGATTTACAATGTAACAGAAGCCTCCCTCAGTTCCTTGACCAATCAGATGTCGGCAACATTCTTTTTCCTGGCTGTTTTTATCACCAGCCGTAGAGGTAAGCTTATTCTTCCCTAGACTTAGCATGGTCAGTTAGATGATACGCAGACAGGACATCGGACTGCTCCTATTTTACTATTTGGGCTATTCAAGAATACGGAATTTAATAATCCGGCTTAAACACAAGCCGGTGGCGCAATTCCTGACTTTTCATGATGTCCTGCCTGAATTCTCTCAACATTTCAGAGCAAAGATGTATTTTTTGCTCAAACAGACAAACGTAATCAGTATCGATGACTTTTTAGCCGGGCGGTTGTCTACTGTTAAAATCAATACGATCCTAACCTTCGACGATGGATATCGAGGTTGGCTGGTGGAAGTGATACCCATTTTGAAGGAGTTGAAATTGCCAGCGATTTTTTTTGTCTCATCGGGATTTGTCGGTCTGACAAAAACCGAAGAAGATCTTTATAGACGACGCAACCTGTTTAAAAAACTACCCCCACGCAAAATCTCTGGCTGCCTGAGAAGTGATGACCTACGGAGGATTGTCCATGAAGGTTTCAGCATCGGTGGTCACACTCTGAACCACTGCAACCTTAGCGAGCTGGATAATATCGATCAACTCAGATTCGAAATCGAATCGGATAAAACAAGATTGGAACGTATCACTGGGCATAAGGTACACTATTTTGCTTATCCGTGCGGAGAATATACACACCCCAGTGTAAATCTGATCTCCCTGCTGCAGCACTCAGGTTATAAAGCGGCGGTGACAACGATATCCGGATTCAACGATAACACGACACAGGCTTTCTTACTACATCGCGAACTCACGGATGTCTCGCTGCCTTTTACAGTTTTCAAGGCACGGGTATATGGCAATTATGAGGCAGTAAAATCAATGAAAAAATTCGTGAAATCAGTGGATGATCACGCTGATGCTGTCGAAAAATAAATACACCGATCTCTATTTCAGGCGTCAATTCCTCCTGACCCGGGTGCCGCAGGATATTCTGCCCTCTTGGAAAAAATTGACTGTAAGATCCTTCTTCTTTTATGTGCACCCTGATCTTGAGGTCTGTCAAATAACAAGGTCAAACAGGAGTATCGTACTGTTGGGCGGTCTGTTTGATGCGGCTTCGCCTACTAAATCGAACGTCGATATACTGGAAGACCTATTGACAGGTTCTTCCAGCGCCTCGGATCTTTTGGCACTCTGCAGTCGCTATGCTGGCAGATATGCCCTCCTCTACGATGCAGCAGCAGAAACTATCTTGTTCAATGATGCACTGGCATCAAGAGAAATTTATTACTGCACAGATGAGAATCAGATCGTGTGCGGATCTCAGCCCAACCTTGTGGCGATGTTCGCCGAGCCGCAAATTGAAGCGAGAAATGACCCCACTTTTTTGACTTTCTACCGGCAACATTCCAGGAATAACAGATGGGATCCCACTTATAAATGGATCGGTGACGAAACCTTTTATGATGGCATCCGGCATCTCCTGCCGAACCATTATCTGGATATAAATAGTCGGCTGGTTTATCGATATTGGCCGCAGAACGCCCCAGTGCATCTCAGCTTGTCAGAAGCCGTTCATCACGCCTGCTCCTTTCTGCAGGGCAGCATCAATGCCATTACCTACAGATACCCCGTGATGATGGCGGTAACCGCCGGCACCGACAGCCGGACGCTCCTTGCCGCTAGCAGGGAGAAGAGCAGCCAAATCTACTACTATGTGAATGATCACGGTTTAGGAGATCATCACCCCGATATTGCGGTCCCCCGGGCTATCTTCAAGGAAGTCAATCTTCCTTTTCATGTCCATCAGGTCGCGGAAGAGGTTGATAGCGAATTCAGAACGATTTTTTTAAACAATACGTTTTTTGCCAGCGACCGCATTATGGCCACGATTTTTAACATCTATTTTAAAAATCACACAACGAAGGTCAATATGCTGGGTATCGGAGAAATTGGCCGTTGCCGCTTTGGCCGCGAACCCAAACATTTGAATGGCTTTCGCCTGGCGTATAAACTAGGATACAGAAACGATCGCTATGCCATCGACCAGGGTGAAAAGATACTGGCAGAAATAAGGCCTGTAGGCCATAGCTTCGGGATAAATGTCCTCACGCTTTTTTACTGGGAGCATATGCTCGGGAATTGGGGCGCCACGGGCAATTCCGAATCGGATATCGCCATTGAAGAATACAATCCGTATAATTGCCATTATTTATATACACTTTTACTCGGTGTCGACGAACAATTCGCCCAATATGATAATCCTATCCTATTCAAGGAAATGATTCATGCCATGTGGCCTGAACTACTCACTTGGCCCATCAATCCCCCCTCTTCTCTTAAAAGTTACAGGCGCAGCATGTTGCTGAAAGCGGGAGTTTTTACTTGGCTGAAAGAAGCAAAATATCAATTTTATTTCACTCTCTTTCGCTTGAAGAGCAAAATGGCCTTGCCTGTCCCGGACCAAAAAGTTTCATGAAACGGCATGGCTGCAGTGAAACGGGACAATCCCTTGATACCCCCCGGATCATTTCATGACTCCTGCGATCCGCGCCTTTCCCGACATTAACGCTGCTGAATACTTCACGAGAGCCAAGAAGGATGATCCTATCCTCAGCAGCAGTGATTTTTATCTGTATGCATCAGGGCGGGCAGCGCTTTATTTCGCTGTCCTCTCAGCAGGCTTGCCCAGGAAGAGCCGTTTTCTGCTGCCCGGATTCCACTGCGGAGTCGAGGTCGAAGCGGTCAAGCGGGCCGGCCATGAAATTGATTTTTATAACATCAGGAAAGACCTTAGCATAGATTTTAAAGATTTGGCTAAACATATTACCGCCGAGACGCGAGCATTGCTCATCATCCATTATTTTGGCTTACCCCAAGACATGATAAAAGTATTACAATTCTGTCGAGAAAAAGCACTGCTGCTTTTTGAGGATTGCGCCCATTCCCTCTATTCCTCCTTTCAGGGCACCTTGACAGGCAAGTTCGGCGACTTTGGGATCTATAGCTTGCGTAAAACAATCGGCCTGCCCAACGGAGGAGGATTACTGCGCAATACTTCACAATTCCCGCATCCAGATGCAGGCATCAAATATTTCGATCTGAACATACTCAGGTCGACAGTACGATCTGTTCTTAACAATCGAGCCCAAAGGACATCTGCACAAGGGATGCTGGCGCGCGGGATTCTTTCTTTTTATGAAAGATCCCACAACCTCAGATGGCAGGGAACGACCGAAGCAGCGGAGCATGATACCCCCTGGCATAACCAGATGGCCAAAGTAGATTATGACCATGCCATCAGTGGCCTTTCCAGACCCTTGCTGAGAAAGGAATCCTTCAATAGCATCGTCAAGCAAAGAAGAGAAAATTACCTCATGTTGGCTGAGAAGCTCAAGGATATCAAAAAAGTCTGGGCCATTCCTGCGCCGATGGCCTCCGATACCTGCCCTCTTTGTTATGTAGTGAATGTGGAGAAAAGAGACCGGCTGGCTGCGGAAATGCGGCACCACGGGATCCACCCATTCGTCTTCGGCGCCACGCTCCACCCGTCATTTGCCCGGCACAGGTATCCAGACATCGAGTTCCTGAGCGAAACTTTGCTCGGACTGCCCTGTCATCAACAATTGAAGGAAAGTGAAATGCTCTTCATCGCTAAGGTATTCAAGGAACTGGCAGTAAACAAACCCTCGGATTCCTGAGCGCTCCGGCGGTAGTGAGTTCATTGCCTTGTATTATGAGAGCAGCGACAGACGATCAAGATGAGCATATCCGCTGAACCACTGCATATCGAGTTCGATGGAATGGATAGGAAAACCTGGGATGATCTGATTATCCAGTTCAGTGACGCTTCCCTCTTTCAAACCTGGTCCTTCGGCTCTCTTTATGCTGGAAAGTCGAGTCTCAGCCATATACTCGTCAAATCACAGAAAGAGGTCTTGTGTTGCTGTCAGGTCGTACTGCGACGATTTCTTCATTCGAAAATCGGCCTTGCTGATATCAAGTGGGGCCCACTTTGCCTGAATAAAAGCGTCCCCCTGAATCCAGAGGCTTTGGTCCTGCTCATCAGGGGCATCAAAATGGAATATGGTCACCGCAGAGGCTATCTGCTCAGAATATGGTCTCATGCCAGAGGCGAGATCGGAGAGCTCCTTCAGCACAGCCTGGCAGCAGCCGGGTTTAAAAGTAATCAAAAAGAAAGGCCATATCGTACTTTCCTGATAGACCTCTCCCCCCCCCTTGATCAGATACGCAACAATCTACTGCAGAAATGGCGTAATGGTCTCAATAAAGCAGAAAGAAGCGGCATTCAGGTGATCCAGGGGTCCGGAGATGACCTTTTTAAAACCGCGATACAACTGGCCAGGCAGATGAGTGAAAGAAAAGAGCTTGGATCGATCATAAAATATTTTGAGCATTATCGATCGGTACAGCAGGATTTGCCTGAAAAGTATAAAATGATCGTCATGGTTGGCCTGGCCGATGGTGAGCCGGCCGTGACCGCAATTTGTTCGGCCATCGGCGATACAGGCATCTACCTTTTCGGGGCAAGTGGAGAAAAGGGATTAAAGAACAACGGCTCTTACCTGTTGCAGTGGCAAATGATTCGTTGGATGAAAGAAAGGGGGATTGCCTGGTACGATCTGGGCGCTTTCAATATGCAGCGCAATCCGGGTGTCTATCATTTCAAAAAGGGATTGGCCGGCAAAGCAGGAAGGGAAGAGACCTTCATTGAACACCTCGGCAGTTTCACCGTCTGGAGTAAACTGGCCGAAGAGATACTGCACATTTCGTCATTCTTTCGGTGATCGTATACGTGGTCAAAACGCTGAAATCGCATTTTATTCGGAATTTATTTGTCGTGATGTCGGGAACAGCCGGCGCCCAGCTGATCGGATTCATGATGAATCCGATCATCAGCAGGCTCTTTTCGCCGGCTGAATTCGGGATCTTTGGTTCATTCAATTCGATCCTTTCCATCGCCACAGCAGCCGTTACATTGAATTACAGCCAGGCTATTATCCTGCCCAGGGAGGATCACAGAGCCATAAACCTCTTGATCCTCTCTTTTTCAGGCACTTTATTTATAGCTGTCGGCCTTTTACTGCTTTCTATTTGCATGCCGGCCTTTATTCTGGATCTGATGAAATCCAGTAACGGCTGGTTTCTGGTATTGCTGGTTATTGCGACAATCCTTACTGGTTTAAATGAGTCTTTACAGGCATGGTGTGTGCGGGTCAAAGCCTTTAAAAACTTAGCCTCTTCACAGGTTATACGCAGTGTAGCTTCCAATGGCTCCCAATCAGCCCTGGGCTTGTGGAAAGGAAATGCCTTTTTTCTCGTCAGCGGGATGATTTTTGGCGAGCTGTTGGCCTCTTTCTACTTGACGCGGAGTGTACTACAAGATCTCGTGAAATGGGGAAGGGAAATCAGCTGGCAGGGGATGAAAGAACTGGGCCGAGAATACCGGGATTTCCCACTCTATGGCGGATCCAAGGATATCATGAATGCCGTCTCGATGGGATTGCCGGTTCTGCTCCTGAGCCAATATTATGGTCTTGCGGTTGCAGGCGCATATGCCTTCGGGGTGAGGATAATACAAATCCCGATGGGATTTATCACGCGTTCGCTTCGGCCGGTGCTCTTTCAGAAAGCTTCCGAAAGCCATAATCAGGGCGAACGGCTCTTTCCTTTATATCTAAAAAGCACGGCAGGACTATTCACTGCCGCTCTGATACCAATGCTCTTTTTTTTTAGATGGGCGCCGGATATTTTTGTCTGGATTTTTGGTGCCGAGTGGCAAACAGCTGGAGAATTTGCCAAATGGCTCCTGTTGTGGCTCGTTCTTGTGTTTAGCGGTTTGCCTTCTGTTCTATTCGCCCGGATCACGAGGATACAGGGCCAGTTATTTGTTTTTGAAGTGGTTCTGTTGGTCAGCAGGACACTGGTATTGATTCTGGGCGGTATCTATTTGCACGATTTGGATACCATCATCCTCTTTTCCTTGACCAGTGCAGGATTGAATATCATCTTCATACTAATCGTCGGCCACATCGTAATGAAGGAGGATGGCCTCGTCAGGGATGGTCAAGTGCAAAAAGAGATAAACCTGGTCGCCTCAACGGATGACTATGATTAAAATTATCATCGGTGGTGATGTCTGCCCCATGGGCGAGCTTCAGGATGCCTTCATCGCGGGAGATGTCCATTCGCTCTATGATGATTTGCTGGAGCCCATCAAGGCAGCAGATCTCGCGGTCGCCAATCTAGAATGCCCGCTGATCTCCAAGGATACGCCGATTCGCAAACCCGGCATAAGGTTGGCTGCAAGTGTCCACTCTATCCATGGCATTGTCAAAGCCGGTTGGCATGTTTTGAATCTGGCCAACAATCATTGTTTCGATCACGGCGTTAATGGCCTGCAAGAAACCATTCTAACGATTAAAAATGCGGGTTTGAACTCAGTTGGTGCCGGTATGAACATTAGAGAAGCCCGCCTTCCTTACATCACCACCATTAAAGACCAGCAGATAGTCATCTATGCCATGGCTGAACGCGAATATTCGATCGCTGGGGAAAAAACAGCCGGCGCCAATCCCCTGGACTTGATAGATTTCATCCACGCCATTCATTCATACAAACAGAATAGAGTCTTTATTGTTCTTTTGCATGGCGGGAAAGAAAATTATTCCTACCCGAGTCCGGAAATGATCCGAAGATGCCGCTTTATGGTAGAGATGGGTGCAGATGCAGTGATCTGTTGCCATACCCACGGTCCGCTTCCCTGGGAAATCTACGCTGGTCGACCGATCATCTATGGCCTTGGCAATTTGCTATTCGAAAACGATCAACCGATACAAGAGGAATGGCATGAAGGTTATCTCGCTGAAATGACTATCAACGGTCCGATAATTGCCTTTAACCCCATCCCGTATCTTCAATGCAAAACAAAGCCCGGTGCAAAAAAAATGGACGACGGCGTTCTGGAAGAATTCCTGCAAAAAATGCACAGCAGAAACGCCCATCTGCAGGAGAGCGAATTCTTGAACGCGAGATGGATTGAACATTGCCAGCAAAAAAAAGATGCATATTTGCTGGAGCTTATTGGCTTTAATTTGGGCTTACGAAAGCTCGGTTCCCTTTTACTCCATGCTCTGCATTCCAGTAATACTATACTAACAGCTCTCCATCTTGCGCAGTGTGAAACACACCAGGAAGTACTGAATACGATATTCAAACTCATGACTCAGGATGATGACCGGCCTCTTTCCAATCACCGATGACCGGCGAATAGCATGTGCCACCATGGCCGTTCCATCACATTTCTGTCGGAGGATTTGTCTGCCACACGAAATCACAAATCAGATATACGGACTCATTACCTGAATATTTCTTTATAACAAGAGAGCTCCCAGAGATAATCAATGAGTATCGAAAGTCATCTCAAAACTAAGCCCAAGGATGTGATTACCTATTATCGGCAGCACGGATTATGGGCTCTCCTGAAAAGTGTTCTGAGACGGCTGGGTTTTATATGTCACAATCGTACCTTGTTATTTTTCCATGTGGATTTAACAAAATTCGCCAATGGCTTTACCGGCCCATTCACGATCCATCTTGCGACGGTAGAGGAAGTAGAGAGAGAGCAGGATTACTATGATGGCTGGTTCACCAAAGAACACGCCATAATGAATCTACTAAACGGCTATCAGTTGTTCATTTTCAAACAGAACGGCCAAATTGCCACTTATCAATGGTTGGTGTTCAAAACTGTAAAAATTGACTGGCTGGAAATGCACTTCGATATTCCAGCGGATTATGTCTATTATCAGGCTATCTATACTATACCGGAATTAAGAGGGAGCGGCCTCGGCTCAAAAACAAATTGGGAAGTATTTTCATATTTAAAGAGGAAAGGTTATAATCATGTGTTGTTGGTTATTGATCCTGATAATACACCCTCCATCCGACTTTTTACCCACAATGGCGCCGAGAATTATCAGCGCGTTCATTACCGGCGATATTGGCTTGTCAGGTATTATCATGTCAAAAAGATTAATTCATCTGAGAGCAAAACTTATATCATCCCTTTTATGGCACCCCGAGATATCTGGAAAACATATTTAAAATAGCAGGATCCATGGTAGTAATAGTCCTGAAAGGCCTGCACAATTCAAAACCCTAAAGATTTAGATGCAACAATCGAGGAGAAAAAGAGACGGTTGCCAATGCCGGCCGGGGTTTAATCGAAAATGAGGACGACTCGTTGCAACAGAAAAAATTTCATGGGATTCGGGAGAAAATTAGTTGATAATGGCTTCCGGAGAGCCTTTCTGCCCTTGTGCCGGTTCTATAGCCGATCAATAATTAAGGATCAGCCAGCAGATCTGCTTTTCAGGTATCTATGTGCGGGTTACTTTTTTTGGGCGCATCGGTATTGGCCTAATTTTGTCCTCCCACGCAGCTTTTCGGAAAAAGTTTGGAATCGCATGCTATATAGCCGAGATCCTCTATTCACGATGTTGTCGGATAAATTGCTTGTTCGGGACTATGTCACCCGCAAGGTGGGAAGTGACTTTCTGATACCACTACTCTGGCAGGGGGAAAATCCAGCAGAAATCCCTTTTGACCGATTACCGTTGAATTTTGTCATCAAGTCAAATCACGGCTGCGGCTATAATCTTATCATTAACAACAAAACGCAGTTGATATGCGAGCAGGCGATTGCTCTGCTGAAAAAATGGCTTGGCGAGAACTTCTGTGACGACAAATATGCAGGTACAGAATGGGCCTATAAACATATCAAACCGCGGATCATCGTCGAATCAATGCTGGAAAATGATGGCAAGGCGCCGGTCGATTACAAGTTTTTTTGCTTTTCCGGACGAGTGGAATATGTGCAGATCAGCTTGGACCGGTTCGGGCCTGCCTCGGAGAGAATTTGTGATCGGGAATTGACCCCTCTGAATCTCTGGAATGGCGTTCGTCTCTTTGAGGGAGAAATTGTGCAGCCGGGGAATTACAGGGAGATGGTCGGCCTGGCGGAACAGCTCGCGGAGGATTTGGATTTTATAAGGGTCGACCTCTACAGCACGAACGATCACGTTTACTTTGGTGAAATGACCTGTTATCATGCCGGCGGATTGGCGCCTTTCATTCCACGTGCTTATGATTTTGTCTTCGGCGAGAAATGGATAATAAAATGAGCTCCTGATATGAACAGAGTGAAAATAGTTCAGTGCACATTGATGATCCTCAGCGGACTCATGTCCACTGTTGTCAGCCTCCATGCTGCCGTCATTAAATCTGCCAGCGCTTCTTATAGTGATGTAAGTGCCGCAGTCGTGGCTTCCCGACCTGGGGACACCATCCTCATCCCTCCCGATACAGCCCTCTGGCGAAACATGCTGATCGTCCGTCACGGTTTACATCTCCAGGGAGCGGGTGAAACCATGACCCGAATCATCGCCGAAACAGCTAACGAGCCTCCTTATGCGACTATCATATATCAACCTGACCGGCCAGCGGAAAATGATCTGTTTGAAATCAGCGGCATGGCCTTTGACTTGCAGAACAGATATCAGGCCGTCAATTTGCGTAATGATGCCGATGAGCCGATAACAAAAATAAAAATCCATGACAATACCTTTATCAACTGCGGACCGACTGCGGTGATCAGTGAAAATTCCAGCCTGGTCTATGGTGTTATCTATGATAACACCTTTTCCGCCAATCCGGGCAGAGGCGTTTATCTGCAGCTTACAGGCAACGGCTACTGGCCATGGCGCAATCTTGCCGTCGAATATGGCGATGCGAACGCCCTGTATATTGAAGACAATACAATCCTGGCTTCCGATGATACATTCATCGGTTCATCCAGAGGCATCAGATATGTGGCGCGATTTAATACCTTCTTACATATTGGAACCAATTCCTTAAGTCCCTGGTTTGATGCACATGGTAATCAACCGGATGATCTTTCTGCGGTACAAAGATGCGAAATCTATTTCAATAAACTGATCGATCCCGAGCGAAGAGTAGGCGTCATGTTCGATCATCGCGGCGGCAAGGCTCTATTTTTCTTTAATACTATCTCCTCGGATCTGCTGCCTGTGATCTATTGCCGGGAAGAATATGCCGACGACATCTGCGATTACGGTTCCTATATTGGGCCCAATCCGCCACAGATCCCGCAACACGTTTCCGATTCTTACTACTTTGAAAACAGAAACGGTGACGGTACACTAATTGATGGTTTTGAGGGTTATGACTGTTGTGATGTCCTGCAGGAGAATTCAGAGTTCTGGAGTCAAAAAGCCAACTTTGATGGAACCGCTGGCATGGGAGTCGGGCCTTTTGATAAAATACCTGCCCGCTGCAACAAGGGGGTGGCATACTGGGCAGTGGACAAAGGGGGCAACTGGAATTTAAACAATAAGACAGAAAATGATGGGGCACTTTACAAAGCAACCTCCGCCAATCGATGGGAACTTTGCTATATCCCCTATATCTACCCCCATCCCCTGAGAAGCCTGGAACCGCCTAAAAACTTGAAATTCATAGAATAAAAGACTGCAGCCCTCACTCGATTTCTACCGGATGAGTCAAGCGGCAGAATAAGAGGCCTATGCATGCATCGAGTACTCTTAGTCAATCAGGACGTTATTCCCCACTACCGGATAGCGGTATACAATTTTCTCACTTCTTATCTGAGACAATTCAACTTTGAGTTGATGGTCACTGCAGCAGGTTTTGAGGATGGAAATCCTCAGGCAATTGAATGCAACTACTTCAAGATCTCTCCTTCACTTTTCCGACTGAGCCGGCTCATCCGAGAACAGCAAATCGATATCGTCATCTCCTGGGTGAACATGAAACATCTTTTTCTCCTTCCTCTCTATTTGGTGGTAAAAGGCCTGCTGCAAAAAAAGATGATCTACTGGGGGCAGGGCAGAGACCTCCTCGATCAGAAAAATCATTTGAAAAACCTGGCTTATTTGATCGAGCAGCTATTCTGCGATGCCATTATCCTCTACACCGAGCCATTAAAAAAGCATATCCCCGTAGCGTTTCACCGCAAGGTATTCGTTGCTAATAATACCCTCCATCTCGATTACTCTGGCTTTTCATCAGCGCAAAAAAAAACCATACTCAGACGATATTGTATTAACACAAAAAAAAATATTATATTAATAGGCCGGATGCAGAAACGGAAAAGAGTGGATCATTTGCTGCAGGCTTTCAAAGCCATGAACCGTCCCGACATAGGCCTGATACTGGTCGGCCCCGATCCCGAAGGACTATTGACGGATGCGACAGCGGAAAATATCTACCACATCGGTGCCCTTTATGATATACAAAAATATGATCTCCTCTCATCAGCAGATGTCTTCTGTCTTCCAGGCGCTGTGGGTCTGAGCATCATCGATGCTTTTTATTGCGGTTTGCCGCTGGTAACAGAGGACTGCTGCGAATCTGCCGAAAGTGCCTATCTGAAGGATGGCGTGAACGGTTTTCTGGTTCCAGACGGAAATATCGAGATCCTTGCGCAAAAACTTCAACTCCTGATGGACGATGACGCTTTGCGCAGACGATTCTCAAAGGCAGCGCTAAAAGTTATCAAAGAAGAAGCAAGCATGGAAAAGATGGCTGCAGGATTCCGTGCAGCCCTGGAATATGTGTCATCCAAACAGACACACGCCTAAAGAAAGAATTCTTTAATGCCAATACTTCTTCCGGGTAGCCTTCCAGTCCTTCCCTATTACAGGAAAGGAGAACGCTATGTGCCGACTTGTACACATGATTACATTCCTCTACCTCTTCATTCTGGCCATAGCTAGCAGCTGGATAACGCCCCAGCCCAGCCACCCTCGATGATTCCCGTCATGAGAAGCTACACCATCTTCCTGGAAAAAATGCACGAATTAGGCCTGGGTTTGTAATAATACCTGCCCCCGTCTACTTTCCTGCCGGAATAAGCCGTACCATCCCATTTGACACCATATGTATTCTTGATCTGATTTTGAACGACCATCTAGCAGACCTGGTGGCCCAGCTCGTATTATATGATCAGCGGGATATGACCATTGGCAGGCACATCATAGTTTCTCTCAGTGATATGATTGAAGGGATTGGGGACATATTAAAAGAGATAAGCTCCGATGTAACTTGCCGCAACTATCTGCAACGGCGTAATGAATTTGACCATCGTATCAATCCTGTTCGAAAAGTTACTCTCAATGCTTAACTGATGTCTCGAGGTGGCGACGTAGCGATAGGGGATATCACGCTCATTATGATCCAATAATTTTACATGAAATAACAATCCCGGCCATAACTGGTTAATCTATTGGTGAGATATAGGTGTGGTACAAGAAATCTCACTGGCTGGTACCGCAAATTTCGATTTATGAAATATAAAGTCCTCTTATGGTGCATGCTGATGGCTGCTAATCTCTACGCAGTCTGCTACGGCCAATCTCGAACAGGGTCGTTGGCCGGCAGGATCACCGACTAGAATAAAAAGCCCTTTGCGAATGCGGAGATCTTGATCGCAAAAAGAACAGCGGCTGTAGCTTCGGATTCAGCCGGCCGCTTTCGCTTCGCAATGGTGGCACCAGGAAAAATATTCGTTGAATTAAAATGCATCGGTTATTTCCCGCAGATCGTCGCAGATATCTCGATCAAGGCCGGGTGTAGCACGACGGTCAATATCCAAATGGTTGAATCGGCCATCCCAATCAAGGGCCTCACCATCAACCCCGACTGATCGATTATAAGGTCTAGGCTTCTGAAGATACTCAAAGGCTGGCTAAAAGACTCGGCATTATTTTTATCGGTTTCAGGACACTGCAACAACTACAGGAAGAATTAATGAAAAAGAGAAAAAGTGCCTTTCTTGAAGAGTTGGCAGCATTTACCTCAACGCAAACAAGAAGCTGATCGTCTAAATTTAGCAATTAAATAATTTGAGCCTGTTCAATGCCTTTAAGTGTATTATAATTAATATCGGAAAATGGCCCTTTTAAAAAATCACCCCCATATTGAGGGTATTTTGGGTCAGAATCGCCTCAAAAGTCAGAAAATCACCCCCACTTTTATCACCAGATTTAACGAAAATCACCCCCTCGCTTTGGTGATTTTTAAGATGAAGATTCGTTCTTTGAAACCAGAATAAGCTGATTTTAAATTAACACTTGCCGTTTTCCTTTCGATTGCATTTAATATTGAACAGGACACCTTTTCAATATTGAACAGCAGTCAAAGGAGGCGGTAATGGATTTTCAAATCCCGATCCGACCGTTTTCTTCAGCTTATGAGGACTTGAGCGATCCAGCCAACGAATTTGTCAACTACTTTAGTTCAATTCGTTGCGAGCACTTGGCGCCGGTCATCGCAAGATACTACGCAGGCATTGGGCCGACGGGTTATGGTATTTCTCTGATTCTGAGTAGGATACTCAAAGTCAAAGAAATTATGTTCTCCGACCGCATCCTGGCCGACAAATTAATGAAAAACGCTACTTTTCGCGCTGTCTGTCTTTTCGAAAAAGGGAGAACGCCTTCTCATAATACCTACAACACACTGCGGAGAAGATTGGGTGTTGCAGGGTTTCGGCAAATACATCGCCGGTTTGTGCTTGAGGCCAATGCTTTGGGTTTATTAAATCCCGATATACCGTGGCTATCCAAGGTCAGGAAAAAAGGTATCATTCTGGTCGGTGATTCTACCTTTATCCAGGCAACTTGTGCAACCAAAGGCAAACAGCAAGAGGATGGGTCCTGGTTATTTCAGGATCAGTCTGTTTCTTTTGGACGTCAACATCACAAATATCGCTATGCGGTTGGCCACAAAGCGCATTCTCTTATGAGTGTCACCGGAATCCCAATGATCAGTGTGGTTACATCCGCGGCCGTGCAGGATCAAGTGGTTGTTAATGATCTTGTAAAAGAACTTGTAGAATTGTACCCAGAATTAAGCTTTGCCTATATCATTCTGGATCGTGGCTATGATACTGAGGATATTCATAAAACGCTCTATGAAAGATATCATATTATCCCAGTCATTATCAGGAAGAAAATAACATATCCGAAAGGCTTCAATAAAGCAGGTTATCCATTATGTCCTTTCGGCTATGCAATGACAAGGATAGCAATCGATTATAAGCGAAAACGTACAAAATTTTCGTGTCGCAAGATATGCCAAAAGAAGCCCAAACAACAATCCGACTTGTTCGTATGTGAACAGAGCAAGATGAATAATCTAAATGGATTAGTTTTGTATACCTATTTCAGGAATAGCTACCGAAAATTTGGACCAGCTGTTTCAGGTACTACCATCTATAAGCAATTAAAACCAATGCGTACATCGATAGAGCGTGAATACGGGCTCGTCAAAGAAAACCGATATAAAATGGAACATACAAACACCTATCAAGGAATTGACAATGTAGCCATTCATGTAATCGAGCACGATATAACGCTGACTCAAGATATTATCTTCGAGTTTCAAAAGTCTAAGCAAAGAAGTCCCGTACTAAAATTTAATTATTGAACAGGCTCAATTTATGTTCTTCTTTTCAAATCTTTTAAAAGCCCTGTATTGTAATTAGATCCCAATAGCCTCAAATACTGATTTTCAAATTGAAAAAAGGAAACATCTATGGCAAAAATACTCCTTGTCTATCCCCCTTCGAAAACACAACTTCACCAGAATTGCCCATTAGGAATTCAACTGCTTGCTGCGGTGTTGGAAAAAAACGGCCATGAGCCTATACTCCTGGATGCCAGTGCCGTCCAGAATAACATGAATGTGGAACAGATTGTTCAATATGCTGACCACTTGCAACCTGATATAATTGGTATGACACTTCTCACCCCGATGATCATGGAGGCTTACCGGCTTGCGAAACAATTAAAATCAATGAATTTTCGGCTGCTTGCCGGGGGGCCGCATGCCACGTTAAGGCCTGAAGAGGTGGTTAATAACGGATTCGATGCGGCGGTGATCGGAGAAGGAGAGAATACCATTAACGAAGCCGTAAAGGCATTATTGGGACAAATTCCAAAAAATCAGGTTGCAGGATGGGCCTACCAAGAACCGGATGGCACGGTAGTATTCACCAAGCCTCGAGACTTTATTGAGGATTTAGATACCGTAGAGCTCCCCGCGCGACACCTGGTCGACTCTCTCCACTATGGAAATAACGGAAAAAACACACTGCACACAAATCTCTTCAGTTCTCGGGGCTGTCCGGCCAAATGCACATTTTGTTCTGGTCACCTGTTTGGAAAAAAATATCGTTTTCGCACGGCTCAAAGCATACTCGATGAAATCGAACATATCTACTTAACTTATGGTACCTGCCGATTTCATTTTGTTGATGATGCCATGACGCTGCACCGTAAACGGCTTGTGGAATTTTGCGAAGGACTGAACGAACGCCATTTGCCGATTGAATGGTCAGTGATGACCCGAATCGACACGGTCAATGAGGCATTTTTAAGTATGATTCGACAAGCGGGATGTATGGCCATTGACTATGGTATCGAAAGCGGTCATCCAGAGACTCTAACGAGGATCCGCAAACCTCATACGGTCGAAATGGTAAAAAAAGTGATTCCCATGACAGCACGATCAGGTATTAGACCGAATACTTTTTTTATCTTCGGCTTTCCTTGGGAGGACGTTGCGGCTCTTCAAAATTCGTATAACCTCATTCAAGAATTGGCACAGTATGTTTCGGTTTTTCACCCAGCTGTGGCTTCTATTATAATACCGTTCCCTGATACTGTTATTTACCAGCAATATGCCAAGCAATATGGTTTTGAAAATTGGTGGCTTTCAGAAGAAAAAAACTATGACAACCTGGTGCCATCTGGCACTTCTTATTACGAATCAAAAATTTTCCGCCTCGGTAATATCCTGAAAGCAGATTTTTTCAAATATGACCAAGAAATAAAGAACAAGATTGTTGAGATATTTGAATTTATGCACTTTCACAACCTTGAAAAGCGTAATTCTTTAGTTTCAAAAGTGCAGAGAAATTTGATCACCCTATCAAAAAGAATAAATGAAATTTCTCCCATGGCAGAAAAAGTAGTTTTTCGCCCCATTAAAATAGCGGAAGCAAATTTAGCTGCGAGCTTTATATCAAGTTAATAGCATGGCGTGATTAACTCATTTCTTGAATGAGGGGGAATACATCGGGGATATGCTGCTGGCGAAAAAGGATTTTTGATAAAACAAGAGTAGATCAGCTGTTTTTCGATGGATCAGCAGGAATTTGGCACAGTTTGAACAAATCGTTTGAAAGCTTCCTTTACTTAATCAACATCATCTCTTTGAATTCTGCAAATGAGGCCGTGCGGATTTTGTAGAAGTATTTTCCACTACCCACCTCTTTCCCCCTGGAATCCTTTCCATCCCATCTGACGTAATACCTCCCCTTTGCCTGATTTTGGTCGACAAGCCTCCGGACTTGCCGGCCAATTTCGTTATAAATCGTCAGTTCAATATAACCACTCTCGGCTAAAACATAGGGTATCTCTGTGGAAGTATTGAAGGGATTAGGGTAATTCTGGTAAAGATGCGTGGAGATTTCATCCGTTATCTTGACCTCAATCGTTTCAGAGAATTCGAAAGAGCCATCACGATCCAATTGCTTGAGGCGGTAATAATAGGTCCCTTCAGGTAAATCTGTATCGAAATAATAATAATGGCGCGGATCGACTGTGGTCCCCTCGCCTTTGATGAAAGCTATGGTTTCGATCTCGGGATGCTCACCGGTAAAACGCTGAATTTCAAAGCCATAATTATTACTCTCGGTTACCGTTGACCAATCAAGGCGGACATCCCTTTGATTATCGATACGGGCAGTAAACGAATAGAGCTCAACCGGAACGACCGATTGTATGGTAGTGTCTATTCTGTTTGAAAAATTGCTTTCGCTGCCAAATTTATCGACGGATGTAGCAACGTAAAAATAATGGACATCGCGCTGCATTTTATTGTCGATATAGATGCTATCCGGGTGAGTAACACTCCCGATAAAAGTAAAACTGGAATCCTGGTGCATGGCACGGTAGATTTGATAACCATAGATATATGGATTATTGCTCAGATCCCAGCCCAATTTTACCGACTGGGCAGTTACAGCTTCTTTTGAACCGAATATTAACACGAGAAGGGGAAAAAAGAAAGCGCGATCAATCCTCAAACGATTGAATCTTCGTAAAAGAGAATTCATTGCTGATTGGCCTCGCATTTTTTCCAAGCTAATGGGACAATTAGAACATCTTTTATAACATGCCGGCACAAAAGGAAATTTCGAAGACACCCTTAGTGGTCTGAATGAAAAACCACCTAAATATCTATGCGATTTTTCTGCTCGTTAGCACCTGCCTTTCGGATGCCTTCAGTCAATCCCCATATGGCACTGTTTCAGGTATGGTGATCGACTCCGATGGCAAACCCCTGGCCCATGTCGATATCATCCTGCTGGGCACACACACAGCTACAACTTCGGATTCAATGGGCATCTTTCATTTCCCGGAAATGGAACCGGGAATAGTTAAACTGCAGTGCAAGTGCGTCGGCTATCAGACCAGGATTCTGGATCATATTGTGATCCAGGCCGGCCGGACCACACAAGTACAGATTGAATTGAGGGCGAGGATCATCTCCATCGAGGGCCTCACCATCACCCCTGGTATCTTTGCCATCGCCGCAAGCCAATCGGCCAAACAACAGGCCATCGAAAAAGAGCGGATCGCCGCCATTCCGGCGACCCTGGATGATATCTATCGCGTTCTGCAGGTCATGCCGGGAGTGGCCTTCTCGGATGATTACAGCGCCCATTTCCATGTCCGGGGCGGTAAACAGAACGAGAACCTGATCCTGCTCGACGGGATCGAAATATATGATCCCTATCATCTGAAAAATATCGGCGGGGCCGTAGGCGTCATGAACATGGACATCGTCGGCAATATGGCGATCATGACCGGGGGATTCGAGGCGAAATATGGCGACCGGCTCTCCTCGGTCGTCAGCATCGAAAACCGCAAAGGTAACACGGAACGGCTAAGCGGCATCATCGGCGCCGGGGGGACGGGATTCTCCCTGCTGCTCGAAGGCCCCCTGCCTCACGGCAGCGGCATCATCTCCTTTCGAAAAAGCTTTCTTAAAGAGGCTGCCGAAATCCTGAATCCGACCGACTATACCTTCTCCCCCTCCTATTATGACATCCAGAGCAAGGTCTCGATCGCCGCGACCAAGAACAATCAAGTCACCTATAATTTCCTCTACTCCAGGGATGAATCCTATCTGGAACGATGGCGAGGGGAATCGGATATCTATGCCGATTACGGCAATTCCTACCAGGGTATCGTCTGGCGAAGCACCCTCAGCCCGAAGATCCTTTCCGAGTTCATCGCCTCTCATGGAGAAAATTTCTGGGACAATCGTATAGGCAACACAGAGCAAGAAAAACTTAATCTGACGGAAAATACCTTCAGCTGGAATGGAGAGGTTTCCCTGCACGACAGCCACGAAACGGGATGTGGAGTGAGCTACAAACAGATCCGTTACACCTACGAGATCGAAACTCCCAAACTTTCGCTAGACCAGCAGGCCCTGGAGGATCTGGTCCAATCCTATTTCGGCACGCAATCGATATCGCCGAAGAGCTATAAACTGGCCGGATATATCCAGGATAAATTCCGTTTGCTCCAGACCCTCTACCTGAACATAGGCTTGCGCTACGACTATTTTGACTATAATGATGACCGGCAGGTGAGCCCGCGGCTGGGCATAGCATGGCGCGCCAACAACAGTACTATTTTGCGAGCAGCGTGGGGAAAATATTTCCAGGCCCCGATCTATGCCGAATTATCCAATAAAAAGGGTGCGGACGATAATCCGGGCGCGCAAAAGTCAATCCATTACGTTTTCGGTATCGAGAAATTTGTTACAGCAAATTTTAGTATCAGAGCGGAAGCGTATCACAAGACATTGGAACAGATGATCGGGCACTACTTTGTATTTAACGATGATTCAAGCCTGCCCGAATTAAGATATGGCAATCCCAACTCCGGATCGTGCCGGGGCATTGAATTTTTTATCAACGGACGGATTGCAAAGGGCCTTTCCGTCTGGGCGACCTATGCCTGGTCCAGGTCAGTAATCGACGCCTATTTTGTCGATCGGGACAAACTGCAGCTGGTAAAAGAGACCATCCCGCGCTTCACCGATCAGCCGCACAACCTCTCTCTCTTCTTCCAGTACGCGCTCCGGAAATCCTGGGATCTGAGTCTCAAATGGCGCTTCCTCAGCGGGATTCCCTACACCCCGCTCTTGCCGCGATTCGTCGACGGCGAGCCGCAATGGGAGTCCGGCGACAATTACTCTGCCCGCTATCCCGCCTACCACCGCCTCGATGTGCGCATCGGTAAAAAATTCACCCGCAAAAGAGCCCAATGGGCGGTGTTTCTGGAGGTGAAAAACCTCTACAACCGCAGGAATGTCCTGCTCTACGATTTCCGGATCGAAAACGGAAAGCACGTGCGCAAGGCCTATCACACCCTCCCGCTCCTGCCCACGATTGAGTTTAAATGTACCTTTTAATGCCATTCATTACGCCCCCCGCGATTTTTCCCGCCTAACCTCCCGCGGCCATCTATCCGATCACCCTCGTTATCATCCTTGTGCACTGTTTTGCCCGGCATTTTTCCATGGCCTCCGATCTTGAAAAATGGCCGATTGGCCTGATTTCCGAAGAGTCCTGGAACAGGGAAGGCTGGTTGACCATTTTCTCTTCAACCGCTGCTGGAATCTGCCCATAATCCAGACAAGACTGGAAAATTATTTCTAGCCTTTTTGCGAGATTCTCTTATATTGAATATTATCCGCCACAAGTCCAAGGAGGCCGACGTGAAAAAAATGCTCCATATCTCAATCATCAGCCTGTTCCTTATCCTGGCAGCCTGGTTTTATCGGGGTTTTTTCTATCCGGACGCCTATGCGCTGAAACATTGGCCCATTTTTGTCGTGATGGCTTCATGGGGGGCAAAGATCGGCAGCCCTGTTCTTGCCCTGCTCCTGGTTGTGTTATATATCAAGGTCCTCAAAAAGCAGATACCCGCCATCAACCTAGTGCTCCTTTCTTTGAGTTTTCTGCTGATCCTGCTGATCATTTATCCTGTAGCCAATACTCTTTTCCAAAAGCGGCACCAGACCAAAGAGCTGGCAGCGTATCATCCCTACCTGCAATTGAAACCCAATCTGCCGGCAAGCAGAATGAATGATGGCACGTTCACTATTTTTTGTCTGGGAGGATCAACGACTGAATTCAAGGACAAGCAGGGACGCGGATGGACCGACCGGCTGGAGGAGGATCTGCAGAAAGAGTTTAATACGGACACCATCAAGGTTTATAACCTGGGCCGCCAATGGTATACCACCCTGCATACGCTGATCAACTATGAGGCGAACCTGCGCACACTCAAGCCGGATGTCATCATCGTCATGCATGCCATCAATGATCTTCTCCATAACGCCGACTTTTCCTATTTAAGCCATGGCCCTTTCCGTAATGATTATGGGCATTTCTATGGCCCGCTCAACCGGATCATAACTGAAAAAGATCTGCCGAGCCTGATCGGGAAGGTGTTTGATCATCTCTGGTATTTTAAACCCAGGCAGGTCATCGATCAGGATGTTTTCCCGGGAATCGTGCCCTTTGCAGGCAACCTCAATACCCTGATCGATCTGGCGGAGAAGGACGGCGTCAAGGTGATACTGATGACCCAACCTTCCCTCTATAAAGAGGGGATCACGGAGCAGGAAAAAGAACAGCTGCGCATGCTCAATTACGAAGCCGTCGGCCCGGAAAAACAGTGGAGCTACTCAAGCGCATACCGGGGATTCATGCTTTATAACCTGAAGACCAGCGAAATTGCCAAAAGCCGTCATCTGCCCTTGATCGATCTTGATGCCAGGATCCCCAAAACCACAGAGTATTTTGACGATGATGTTCATTATACGGTCCATGGATTCGATCTGGTCGCTCAACAAATTTTCCAGGCCTTGATCGACGGGAACCTGCTGGAACCGGCGGTTCCTCGCCGGTAATTCGACCGGGGCCAAGGCCCGGTCAGTTCGTCTTTGGCTTGTAGCGCTTCTCACCGGCGCGGATGGCGATGGGCAGGCGGTTCTGCTCCGGCGGCAGGGGACAGGTCGCGTAAGGCGTGAAGGAGCACGGGGGATTGTAGGCCTTGTTGAAATCGATGATGGTCTCACCCGCGGAATCGGGCCGGGCAACATAGAGAAAGCGGCCGCCGCCATAGGTCTCTTCGCCGCTGGTCTCGTCGGCGATGATGACGAAGAAGGGCTCGCGAGGGCCCTCGTCAAGGACATCGAGGCGGTACTCCACGCCCCGGAGGGTGAAGAGCAGGGCGCCGGGACAAGCCTGCTCTTCCACCTGCCCGACCACATTGACGATCCTGAGCTTCTTCGCCGGCTCATAGGGGACAAATTTCGCCTTGAGGCGCCAGTCGGGATCAACCGGATAGCGTTCGATGCCCTGAAAGTTCTTCAGATTTTTGTGCGCGCTGTCGCGCAGGCGGATGGCGAAGCGTTCGCCGCGCCGGATGACATGCCAGGAGAGGGTCCCGTATCGAAGGATGGTGGGGGAGCCGCCGGCATCATCCTGCATGATCGTCTCCTGCACCCGGCTGCTGTCGGCGGCGGTGACCAGAACCTCGGGCAGAATGCGGACGCGCACGACGCCCTTTTCGAGAAAAAAGGAGCCCATCCGGGCCGGAGCGCGCCCCTCAGGGAAACGCACCGGATTCCCGGCATCGCTGCCAAAGCGGTTCTCCCCCTCCTCCAGCCAGAAACGCCCCGCCAGACTCAGCCAGCCGTCGGGTTTGGTGAGATTGGCCACACGCCGGGCGTGCCAGCCATCGATTTCCTCTTTGTAAGCCTGGTCCGCCGGCGTCGAGCAGGTGAGCAGCAATCCCGCCAGCAGGGAAAGAATCAGAGCACAGCCTCGTTGCATGGCCTCTTCTCCGGAAATGATCATTCAAAAGACCAGATAAAATAGAATTTCAGCGCCTTAAATACAACCGCTTTTTCGTCCCTGCAGGGTTGTTCGGACGGCAAGCGGCGTTTTTTTCTGTACCGTTAAGTAAAATTTTCGTATCTTGGTCCGGCACAGCAGTCAGGAGGCTGCCCCTGGCATTTTTTTAAAGAGTGCGGCGATAATCCAAGACTAAAAGCACAGCCGCCGGTGCATGCCGGCATCCTCCTCCGGAAACGGGAGAAAAGGAAAAGAAGAAAAATGATGATGAGAATGGGCGGAGGAGGAGGAGGCGGGTTACGCCGCATTATCGAAGCCACCGATGAAAAAGCGAAAATTACCTGGCCCCTGCTCCAACGGGTGCTTCACTTTGCCAAACCCTACCGCTGGCGGATCGTCGCTATCCTGATCCTCATCCTGGCGCAAACGGGTCTGATGCTGCTCACCCCGCTGATCATGCGCGACCTCGTCGACAAGACCATCCCCGCCAAGGATCTCCACCGTCTGCTCATCCTGGCCCTGAGCCTGCTGATTATCCCGGTGGTTTCGGGGGCGATCGGGGTCTCGCAGCGGCGCCTCAATGCCCGCGTGGGCGAGGGGGTGATCTGCGACCTGCGCATGGTGCTTTATGCCAACCTGCAGCGCATGTCCCTGCGCTTCTTCACCAACACCCAGGTCGGCGAGCTGATGAGCCGGTTGAACAACGATGTCATGGGGGCGCAGACGGCGATCAGCAGCACAATCGTCGGCATCGTCACCCAGCTCATTCAGGCCGTGGCGGTGTTGGCGGTGATGCTCTCCCTGGAATGGCGACTGACCCTGATCAGCGTCATCATCATGCCCCTCTTCATCCTCGCCGCCCGGCTGCTTGGCAACAAGCTGCGCGACATCGCTCGCAGCCAGATGGAGGCCAATGCCCAGATGAATGCGATGATGAACGAAACCCTCAACATCGGCGGCGCGCTTCTGGTCAAGCTCTTCGGACGCCGCCAGCTCGAGGTTGACCGCTTCGGCCAGCGTGCGGCACAGGTGCGCGATCTGGGGGTCAAACGGGCTTTCACCGGTTCGATCTTTATGGCCATCATCGGTCTGATCAGCGCCGTCGGCACTGCCCTGGTTTACGGCCTGGGCGGCTATTTCGTCATCCTCGGCGCCTTCACCATCGGCACGATCGTGGCCTTCGGCTCCTACCTGCATCAGCTTTACGGAGCGCTGCAGCAGCTTTCCAACGCCCCGGTCGAGTTCGCCACCTCGATGGTCAGCTTTGAGCGCGTTTTCGAGGTCATCGATCTGCCGGTCGACATCCCGGAGATCGAGGGGGCCCGGACCATGAAGGAGGTCAAGGGCGAGATCCGCTTCGAGGAGGTCTATTTCAGCTATAACAATACGGATAAAAACCTGCTCAGCGATGTGCGCCGCTACGGCAGCATGGACAATGTGACGGGAGTGCTCTCCGGCAAGATGGCGAGCAAGGATGACGATGACGCCCCGCGCAGCCAGGCGCGCGCCAACGCCCTGGAGGCGATCACCTTCCGCGCGGAACCGGGGCAGATCGTGGCCATAGTAGGTCCCAGCGGCGCCGGCAAGACCACCCTCACCTATCTCATCCCCCGGCTGTACGATCCCACCTCAGGGGTGGTCCGCATCGATGGTCATGATTTGCGGGAGGTGACGCTCGAATCCCTCTCCCGGCAGATCGGCATGGTCACCCAGGAGACCCATCTCTTTCATGACACCATCCGCACCAATCTGCAGTACGCCAAACTGGACGCGTCGCAGGAGGAGCTGGAGGAGGCCTGCCGGATCGCCAACATTCACGACTTTATCCGGGAGATGCCCGACGGCTACGACACCATCGTCGGAGAGCGGGGCTTCCGGCTCAGCGGCGGGGAGAAACAGCGCCTCGCCCTGGCGCGGGTGATTCTGAAGAATCCGCGCATCCTGCTGCTCGATGAAGCCACGAGCAGCCTCGACAGCAAATCCGAGGCCCTGATCCAGGACGCCCTGGAGAAGGTGATGGCCGACCGCACCAGCGTCGTCATCGCCCACCGGCTGAGCACCATTCTGGCGGCCGATTTGATCCTGGTCATGGACCGCGGCCGCATTGTCGAGAGCGGCAGCCACGACACCCTGTTGGCGCAGGGCGGGCTTTACACCACTCTCTACGAGACCCAGTTTCGCATGGATGATTAAATCAGGTGGAAGGAGAGGTTCAGAGCATGGAATTACGACAGGTGATGGAATCCCGCTACAGCGTACGCGCCTACAAGCCGAATCCGGTGGAGCCGGGCAAGCTTGAGAGCGTACTGCAAGCGGCCGATTGGGCCCCGACGGCCTGTAACCGCCAGCCCTTCAGACTCATCGTCATGGAAACCCGTGGACGGGAGGCCGAACTGGGCCGCATCTATCATCGCCCCTGGTTCGTCCAGGCCCCCCTGATCATCGCCATCGTCGCCCTGCCGGAGGAGGCCTGGTCGCGGCGCGACGGCGCTAACTATGCCTTTGTCGACGCAGCCATCGCCTTCGACCATCTCATTCTGGCCGCGACCGATCTCGGACTGGGCACCTGCTGGATTGCCGCTTTCGATCCCCAGGCCGCGCGTGAGGTGCTGCAGCTGCCGGAGAGCGCTGTTCCTGTCGCCCTCACCCCGCTTGGCTATCCCGCTGACCAGCCTGGGCCCAAAAAACGCAAGACTCTGGAAGAAATCGTCAAAAAGGAGCATTGGTGATCTCTTCCAGAGAGATCACCTTCTTTTTACTTTCGTTGCCGCAGCGGTCCACCGCGGTGACGGCGACCGCAGTCACCTTGCCGGCTGCGACCGGCAGCTGCACACTGTGCTGTCCGGCCGGATAAATCTCCGGCCGCCAACTCCCTGCGCGCTGGAGGTAGAGCACATAGACGAAGGGGGCCTCTTTTCCCTTAGGCTGCCAGGAGATGCGCCAGCCGCTGCTGTCCGGAGCGGCCTGCACCACGGGAGGCTCAGGGGCCTTTTTGTCGAGCCAGGGGAAGGCGGGCATCAACGCCGCTCTGGCAAACGGCCCCCCGGCCAGTGCCCTGAAGATGACGCTGTCCGGATTCATCAATGAGCGCATGCTGAACTGGATGGTCCCCGGCGCCTGCTGGATCATGCCGCGGGTCACCATAACCTGGCCGACGATCTCGCGTGCCATCTCCTCGTGCGCCACCCCCGGCCGCAGATAGAGGCCAGGCCACAAATGACGCCCCTTTGTATTCTCCCCTTCCCACCATCCCAGGATCACCGGAAAGCTGGTCTGCATGCTGGCGATATTCCAGTAGATCTGCGGGGTATAGTAATCGATCCAACCCTTGTTGAACCACAGCCGGGCATCCGCATAGAGAACAGCGTACTGGTCGAAGCCTCCGCCGTAGCCCGCAGGATAGCCCGGGCGGTAGATGCCGAAGGGGCTGATGCCGAATTTGACCCACGGTTTGGCCTTTTTTATCTCCTTGTAGAGCCGCTGGATGAAGCGGTTGACGGCGTCGCGCCGCCAGTCGTCCCGCGCCATTTTTCCTCCGCCCGCCTGATAGGCCTGCCAGGCCGCCTCATCGGGAAAATCCCGCCCCAGATTATACTCCCGGTAGGGATAGAAATAGTCATCGAAATGAATACCGTCAAGATCATAGCGGTGGAGGAGATCCAGCACCACAGCGAGTGAATGCTCCTGCACCCCCTGGACAGCGGGATCCATCCAGTAGTAGCCGGTGTCGGCGAGGGCGTGCACCCACTCCGGGTGGCGCCGCACGACCGAATTCCCCGCATAATCGGAGCGCATCGCCGGATGGCCGGCGCGGTAGGGATTGAGCCAGGCGTGCAGTTCGATGCCGCGGGCATGGGCCTGCTCGATCCAGAAGTGGAGGGGATCATAAAAGGGCTCGGGGGCCTGTCCCTGCGCGCCGGTCAGATAACAGGACCAGGGCTCCAGCTCCGAGGGGTAGAGTGCGTCCGCCTGCGGGCGCACCTGCAGGACGACGGTGTTCATGCGCATGGCTTCCACCCGGTCGAGGATCGCCACAGCTTCGGCCTGCTGCTCCTCCACCGGCAGGCCGGGACGCGATGGCCAGTCAATGTTGGCCACAGTAGCCACCCAGACGCCGCGCATCTCGCGTGCAATGGCCTGCGGCTCGTCTGCCGCCCGGGCCATCGGTGCCAGACCCGCTAGCAGCGCCGCCAGCAGCAGCGTGGCGGTGGCGCGTTTGCGATGCAGCTGTTTGATGGTTTTCATGATCAGCCGGCGCGGCAGATGGCGGCCGCTCCAGGCGCCGACGCGGTTGAAGGCGCCGGGGATGACCACCCTCCGGCCGGTCAGTACCCCGCGGTACCCGACTTTAGCGACCTCCGCGGCGCTCATCATCCTGAGCGGTCCGCGCTTCGACTGGCCGATGCCTGTGCCTTCGGTATTGGCACGCACCTGAAACTCCGTCGCCGTCGGACCCGGGCAGAGGGCGGTGACGGTCACCCCCATGCCCCGGCACTCCTCAGCGAGGGCCTCGCTGAAGGAGAGCACAAAGGCCTTGGTGGCGTAATAGAGCGCCATGTCGGGGCCGGGCTGAAAGGCCGCCGTGGAGGCGACATTGAGGATGCGCCCGCTGCTGCGCGCGGCCATCCCGGGCAGAAAGAGCCGGGTCAGATGCAGCAGGCTGGTGATATTGACCTGAACCATCTCCGCATTGGTTTTCCAGACCGTGTGAATGTACGGGCCGTAGTCGCCGAAGCCGGCATTGTTGATCAGCACATCGATCTCGAGGCCCATCTCCGTCACCGCCTGAAAGATCTCTTCCGGCACGGCGGGGTCAGCCAGATTCTTGACCAGAGGGACAGCGGCAGCGGCGCCCAGGGCGGCCAGTTCCTCAGCGACCGCGGTCATACGGGCCTGGCTGCGGGCGACCAGCACCAGCTGATCCCCGTCGTGGGCGAAGAGCTTGGCCAGTTCATAGCCGATGCCGAAGGTGGCGCCGGTGATCAGGAGAGTTCTTTTCTTCTCCATCTTTCTTCCTTGCAGGTTTGGTGTTGAGGGGGGCCTAAAGGGCCGTCACCGCCGGGAAATAGCGCCGAAAGGCGTCGAGCCGGAGCACCCTGTAGGCAGGATGATAGGCGGCGGTATAAGCCGCAGAGTGGTGCATAACGGGAAATCCCGCAGAGAGATTTTTCCGGGTAAATTGTGCATAGCTCTCCTGAGCGAAGGGGAGGCGGCCGGAGCGGATCAGTGCCCCGACGGCGGCCCAATCGGCGCGCAGGGCCGCGGTATCGGGTCGGGTGAGGCGCGCGCTTTCCAGCATCGCATCGAGAAGTTTTTCCGGATCGAGACCGCGCTGCACGAAGGGGCGCAGATTGAGGCGCACCATTTTGCCGTCGGGCGCACAGGATTCAAGCAGATTTTCGCCGGCGCCCGCCGCAGCCTCCGCCCCGGCGGCGGGAAGAGCAGCGATCTCCGCCAGCAGATAATCCCGAGCCGAGGCGCGCGAGGCGATGAGATGGCCGATGCCGCAGCGGGCCTGATAGAGCAGCTTGTAGAGATCCTGCACCTCCATCACCGGCCGGCTGGTCACAGCAGCCTGGATAAAGCTTTCCCGCGAAGACTGCGGCGCGCAGGCCAGCAGAACGGATAACAACAGGGTCCAGCCGGATTTTTGCCGCTGGCGGCTCACAGGGTCCGCCGCAGGGTTCTGACCGCCTCAACCATCAGCACCAGGGCCAGGGCGAAGAGGAGCATGGCAATAAGGCCGACCGTGCCGAAACCGTACTGGCCGATGAGCTGGATCAGGGCCCAGACGGTCATGATATTCATAAAGAACATCGGGACGGCGATATAAAAACTCATCTTGCCGGTCTTGCGCAGCCAGACCAGAATGACCAGCAGGGTAAGACCCGCCAATAGCTGGTTGGTGGCGCCGAAGACCGGCCAGATCGCCTTCCAGACCGGTATGGGATTGCCCTGCGGGTCCTTGAGGGTGATGAGCACAAAAAGGAGGGGCAGCAGCAAGGTTGCCGCGGTCGAAAGGAAGCGGCTGCCGGCGCCGCGCAGGCCGAAGAATTCCTCAAAAATGTAGCGGCCCAGCCGCGTGGCAGTGTCGAGGGTGGTTAATATAAAAGTGGAGAGGGCGAGCAATCCGAAGGAGGCCCCCAGTTTGTGGGGGATGCCGACGACCGCAAAGAAATTGCCGATCCCCTGCCCATAGACGGTCATCGGCGCCTGACTGGCGAGGGCAGCGCCGCGCGGCAGCATGGCGACAGTGGCGAGGGCGATCACCGCCACCACCCCCTCGATCAGCATGGCTCCATAACCGATGGTGCGCGCATCCCCCTCCTTGTCGATCTGCTTGGAAGAGGTGCCGGAAGCGACGATGGCATGAAATCCCGAACAGGCGCCGCAGGCCACGGTGATGAAGAGGATGGGGAAAATCGCTCCCAGCCCCGGCGCGTGCCAGGCGGTGAAGGCGGGATAATCGATGGTGTAGCCGCCGAATAGGATGCCGATGAAGCCACCAAGAACCGAAAAATAGAGCAGGTAGGAGGAGAGATAGTCGCGCGGCTGGAGCAGAATCCAGACCGGGGTGATGGAGGCGACGAAGGCGTAGAGAATGAGCGCGATGCTCCAGAACCGGCCGGCGCTTAAATCTGAAAAGGAGACGACGCCCGCCGCATCGATGGGTATGATGTGGCCGATCCAGGTGGCCAGTAAAACCAGCGGCACGAAGATGAGCGAGCTGGCGAGCAGGGAAAGTTTAAGCCGGTAGAGGGAGAGGCCAAAGCCCATCGCCAGGAGCATAAAGATCAGCGAGGAGGTGGCCACCCCACCGTCCTCGACGAAAGTGGTGGCGGTGAGGTCGGTGAAGACGGTGAGGACATAGACCAGGGTCAGCCAGATGAAAGCGAGGAAGAGCTTGTAGGCGAGGGGGCTCATCTGTTCACGTGCGATCTCGGCGATCGAGCGCGCCTTGTGGCGGATGGAGGCGACCAGGGCGGTGTAATCGTGGACCCCGCCGATGAAAATCGAACCGAGGATGATCCAGAGCAGGGTCGGCAGCCAGCCGAAGGCAGCGGTGGCGATGATCGGGCCGACGATCGGTCCCGCCCCGGCGATCGAGGAAAAATGGTGGCCGAGCAGCACCTGTTTCGGGGCGGGCACGCGGTCGATGCCGTCATAGTCGGCATGGCTCGGAGTCAGATTGGCATTGTCAATCGAGAACTGCCGGTCCAGAAAGGCGCCATAAAAACGCCAGGCCAGCAAAAACAGCAGCACGGCGGCGAGGAGGATGGTGAACAGCATGGCCTCTTCCCTCATTCATAACGGCCTGCACGCGCAGGGGGTGGTATGAAAAGAGCCCGGATGATCCGGGCTCTTTTCGGTTGTGGATGCTCAAGCCAGGGGCTTGAAGGTATCGACGAACCTGATATTCATCTTTTCAAGCTCCGCCAGGACCGGCTCGTAAACCTCCGGCACAGTGGGGATGTGGACGCCGGTGAGCTTGATCTTGCCCTGGTTCATCAGCTTGACCGCGACCGCCGCCGGCAGGCTGACGGTGCGCGCCATGGAGCTGTCGCCGTAAGGGATGCCGTAATCGACGAGCAGGCTGGTGATCGCTTCCTTGCGGCCGCCCGGGTACTCGGCGATGAATTCGTGCTGCAGCACGACCAGATCGCGCTCGCCCGGTTTGTAGGCCATCTTCCTCTCCATCAGGGCGGTGAGGGCATCAAGGACTGTAGGCGGGTCGCACTTGACGGGCTCATCGCTGAAAAGGCCCAGCCACTCGAACCGCTTGATCACATCATGGACCTCCGGCAGCTCCAGGTGTTTGGCTATGGCGGCCTTGAGCCCCTCGGGTTTGGCATTGATCAGGGAGGCGGTCAGTTGCGCCCAGGTCCAGCCGAGAATCTCCGGCTGTTCGGTGTCATTCAGAAAGCCGAGGCGCACCACCTTCTCCAGGGTTTCGCACCAGCCGGGATTGCGGAAGGTACCGCGGAAGATAGTCTGGGCATCCTTGAGCCCGTAGAGATCCTGATAGAGCATGGAATCGCGGTTGGGATAGAGTTCGAGCCAGCCCAGTCCCCGGACATCCTTGATCGCGACAGTGCGGAAGAGGTCCTTGTTCTCGATGACCATATCCTTGCCGTCCTTGAGAAAATGGGCCGAATTGCGTCCGGCGAGGAGGACGCCGCGGGGACTCCAGGAAAACTTGTAGCCGAAGGGATTGTCGTTGGCCTCGGGGGCGGGCAGTCCACCGCAGACCGATTCAAAGGAGGTGACCCGCCCCCCCTTGTGCTCCACCTCATGGATCATCTTCATCGCCGACATGTGGTCGATGCCGGGGTCGAGGCCGATCTCGTTGAGGAACAATAGTCCCTGGTCCCTGGCCTGCTGGTCGAGGGCGCGCATGGCCGGGCTCACATAGCTGGTGGTCACCAGATTGGTCTTGTGCTTGAGGCACAGTTCCGCCACCTGCACATGATAGATCCACGGCAGCAGGCTGATGGCCACGTCGGCATCCGCCACCAGGGCCTCAAGCTTTTCCTTCTCCTGCACCGTGGCTGCGACCGCCTTGCCCGCAGGATGCTTCTCGATCAGGGCCTCCGCCTTGCTGACCGTGCGGCTGGCGATGATCACCTGCGTATCCGGCTGATCGAGCAGATAGCGCACCAGGGGACGTGAAACCAGACCAGCACCAAGAACCAGTACTTTTTTCATACCTCTTCTCCTTCAGGCTTTGTTCAAGTGTTCTTCAAGATAGCTGTACGACGGCGTCAATTGGCCCTGATGGCAGATCACGGCGTTCTTGATCTCCGGCGGCAAATTCAGTTGGCCAAAGGGCTGGCTGTAATCAGCCAGACAGATGGCCGGGACGAAGGGATGGAGCGACTGGCTGAAGGCCTGCGATGCGTCGCGGGGGATCTCCGCAGGCAGATTGTCTACCGCCATGATCACCACTCCTTCACCCTCATGGCCATCCCGGATGGTATCGGTGCCGGGGTGGTAGACGAAAATGGGATTGTCCGATTCGGTCGCCTTTTCAGTGCACTCGATCGAACCGTTGATGTCGCAGCTGATATCCCCAATCACCTGCATTTTTATCGGCCGTCCCTCGGACCAGCGCTCTTTCAGATAGCGCTTGGTCAGGAGGCGGGGGTAGCGCTTGTCCCAGTAGATGCCGTTGATCAGGACGCTCAGGTGGGGAAGATGCGCCTCAAATTGGGAGTGATAACCTTCGGGATGTTCAAAATAGTCGTTCAGATCGAAGGCCTGCTCGGGATCGACCGGCTTGACCATGTCGCGTTCTGCAAAGACCACCTTGTGCAGGATGGTGTCGCGCCGCGGCGTCAGCCCGGCCAGCTCTTGCGGTTCGACCTCCTGGTGCGGGAGCAGGTCAAAGACCTCCTGAGCTCCCTTGGAGACATGGCCATAGCCGGAAAAACCGATGACGAGGGGGCGAAGCGGTTCGGGAATCCCCTGTTCCGCGATGCGGCGGCCCGCTGTTTCGACCGCGGCCTTGGCCTCGGCGATATCGCGGTATTTGTAGGCCATGCGGATATCGGTGAAGGGGGTCTCAAAACCCTGGCTGCGCAAGCGCAGGCCGAGGGCATGCAGGGTATCCACCATGCCCGCCATGCCGGCGAAGCGGCCGAAGAAGACCAGCCGGCGCCCCCGGGCGTCCTTGATCAACTCATAATCGATGAGGGTGGAGCGGCTCTCGAGCAGGTGCCGCAGCATGGGCAGGTTGTATTTCTGGCCCTTGATGGTATGCGAAAAGTAGAGGTAGGTCTTGCCGGGATGAAGAAGCGGGATCGGAATTTCCTTGATGCCGAAGATGACGGAACAGGGAGTGAGGTCCTCCTCGATGCGGGCGCCGGCCTGCTCATACTCCTGGTCTGAAAAGGCGCGCGTCGGGTAGGGCTGGCAGTAGAACTCGAGGGGCAGCTCCTCCCTGAATTTGATAACCTGTTCGGGGATGATGGCTGCTCTGCGCTCCCAGATGTTTTTGTCTTCGCGACGGATTCCGATGATTTTTTTCATCCCTCTCCTCCATGCCTGTTTCCTGATCAGGTGGCCCCGCGGTGCCTTTCCCATGCCGGGCGGCGGTTCGAAACAATGGTCCCCTATTCTAGCAAAAATAGCCCAGAATGTCAACGTATTTTTAAAGCAGACCAGGGTAATCCGGGGGCAAAGAACACCCCTGCTGCTCTCATATTCTCCCCTCCCTTCCCGCGAGCTGTCCGCAGGCGGCGTTGATGTCGGTCCCCTTGCTCCAGCGGATCGAGACCGGGGCATGCAGGGGGCTCAGCCAGGTGGCAAAGCGCGTCACGCTCGCTTCGTCGGGACGCTCAAAGCCGGGCATGGCCGGATTGTAGGGAATGAGGTTGACCTTGCACGGCACCTCAGCCGCCAGCCTGCGCAGGGCGGCGGCATCCTCCTCGCCGTCATTAAAGCCCGCGAGGAGGACATACTCGAAGGTCGGCCGGCGGCGGGCCTTTTTCGCATAATACTTGACAGCAATGAGGAGTTCGGGCAGGGGGTAGCGTTTGGCGATGGGGACGATCTGCCGGCGCTTGGCATCGATGGCCGAATGGAGTGAGATGGCGAGACGGAAAGGCTGAGCTTCATCCGCGTAGCGCAGGATGGCCGGAGTGATGCCGACGGTGGAGATGACGATGTGACGGTGGCCGACGGCGATGCCGTCGGGATTGTTGATGAGGCCGGCGGCGGCGGTGACGGCCTCATAGTTGAGAAAGGGCTCGCCCATGCCCATAAAGACGATGTTGGTCGGCATTTCCCCGGTCTCACGCGCCGCCTGCAGCACCTGGTCGGCGATCTCGCCGGTGGTGAGGTTGCGCCTGAAACCCAGGGCGCCGGTGGCGCAAAAGGCGCAGCCCAAAGCGCAGCCGACCTGGGAAGAGATGCAGAGGGTCCGGCGGCCGGACTCGGGGATATAGACCGCCTCGATGAGCGCTCCGTCCTCCAGCCGGAAGAGATATTTGACCGAACCGCTTTCGGGAGAGGCCGCCCTCTGCTCGAGGGTCATCCACCCCAGGCCGGCCTGCTCGGCCAGTTTGCGCCGCAGCTCGCGGCCGAGGTCGCTCATCACCTCGAAAGAGGCGGCGTGTTTGGCGTAGATCCAGCTGAAGAGCTGCCGGCCGCGGAATCTTTTTTCGCCGATCGATTCGGCAAAGAGCTCCAGTTCGGCGCGATTCAAACCGACAAGTTTATTTTTCATAGACCATTCACAAAAGGGCACGGGCTGTGCGCGGCCCGCACGGCCGCGGATCGGTGATCGGGGAGGGATCCGCGCCCTCTAAATTAGCAGATGTTTTTCTATTTTCCAATCTTTTCCGCAATGCGGAACAACAGCCGGTACTTGCCGGTTATAACTAGACAGCGGCGCGTGTTGTCTTTTTCCGCCGGTGTGTAAAAGTTGAATAAATACTGGAATCGATGGATAGGGAGGCGGCATGGAATTAGGCAGCGCCCGCGATCTGGATGCTGTGCAGCAGCTCAAACAGGCCCACCAGGCCATCACTGGCGAGATCGGCAAGGTCATCATTGGTCAGCATCAGGTGATCGACGAGATGCTCATCTCCCTGCTCTCCCGGGGTCACTCCCTGCTGGTCGGGGTCCCCGGTCTGGCCAAAACCCTGCTCATCAGCACCCTGGCGAGGGTTCTCGATCTGCAGTTCAAACGCATCCAGTTCACCCCGGACCTGATGCCTTCGGACATCACCGGCACCGAGGTGATCGAGGAGGAAACCGGCGGCGGCCGCAAGGCCTTCAAGTATGTCAAGGGACCGATCTTCGCCAACATTGTCCTCGCCGACGAGATCAACCGCACCCCGCCGAAAACCCAGTCCGCCCTGCTGCAGGCGATGCAGGAGCATGAGGTCTCCGCCGCCGGGGTCACCTACAAACTTGACGAACCCTTTTTCGTCCTGGCCACCCAGAACCCTATCGAGCAGGAGGGCACCTATCCCCTGCCCGAGGCCCAGCTCGACCGCTTCATGTTCAATCTCTGGGTCGATTACCCGAGCGAAGCCGAAGAGGTTGAGATAGTGACCACCACCACCAGCGCCTACCACGCCGACCTCAAGGTGATCCTCAAGGCGGCCGACATCATCGCCCTGCAGGATCTGGTGCGCCGGGTGCCGGTGGCCGAGAATGTGATCTCCTACGCCGTCCAGCTGGCGCGCAAGACCCGCCCGGGCCATGACAGCGCGCCTAAATTCATCAAGGAGTGGATCACCTGGGGGGCGGGACCGCGCGCCTCGCAGTACCTCATCCTCGGGGCCAAGACCCGCGCCATTCTCGACGGCCGGCCGACTCCCGATATTGCCGATGTACGCGCCCTCGCCAAACCGGTGCTGCGCCATCGCCTCGTCGCCAACTTTAACGCCGAGGCCGAGGGGGTCACCACCAGCCAGATTATCGACCGTCTCATTGCGGAGCAGGAGGGGTAATCCATGGCCTCGCAGGCGCCGGACTACAGGCAGTTCCTCCAGCCCGCGGTGGTCTCCAAACTGACCAACCTTGACCTCATCGCCCGCCTGGTGGTGGAGGGCTTTATCACCGGGCTTCACCGCTCCCCCTACCACGGCTTTAGCGTCGAGTTTGCCGAACACCGCCCCTACATGCCGGGGGATGATATCCGCCATATTGACTGGAAGGTCTATGCCAAGACCAACCGTTATTACCTCAAGGAGTTCGAGGAGGAGACCAACCTCAAAGCTCACCTTCTGCTCGACGCCTCGGCATCGATGGGGTACGGCTCGGGCGCGGTGACCAAACTGCAGTACGCCATCTGGCTGGCGGCGGCCCTGGCCTACCTCATGATCCACCAGCGTGACGCCGTCGGACTGGTCTCCTTCGACGAAAAGATCCGCCGCTACCTGCCGCCGCGCTCGATATTCAGCTATCTGACCCTGCTGCTCCAGGAAATGCAAAACACCGCCAGTTCGGCGGCAACCGATGTGGCGCAAACCCTCCACCAGATGGCCGAACGCATCCACCGCCGCGGACTGGTGATCCTCTTCTCCGATCTCCTCGACGATCCCCAAAAAATCATTTCCGGCCTCAAACACTTCCGCCACAACAACCACGAGGTGATCGTCTTCCACCTCCTTGATCCCCTCGAACTCTCCTTCAACTTCAGACAGGACGCCCTCTTCATCGACCTTGAAAGCGGCGACAGGATGACAATCCAGCCCTGGCACATCCGCGGCGAGTACCACCGGCTGATGACCGAACACATCGAAACCCTCAGACGCCAATGCCGCGAGAACCGCATCGATTATCTCCTGATCGATACCTCCCAGCCCTTCGACACCGCCTTGCTCGAGTATCTCGGCAAGCGCAAACGCATCGGGGGATGACGGCCGCAGCCGCGGGCAAAAAAAAAGGCCCGGAATCCGGGCCTGGAAAAAAGTGCGGGAGGATCAGCGGAACATCGCCTTGATGCTGCCCCAGGTCTGCCGCGCTGAGGAGATCTGCGGCGAAAGGCGGAGCACCTTGTCATAATCCGTAAAGCTGCCGTCCTCATTGACCATGCGCAGCTTGTAATAGAACTCATGGGTGGTCTGCTTGAAGACGCTCTTGTCGATGTAGCTGTAGCTCCTCTCCCCTTCCCCCTTGTCCTTCACCCCGATTGTGACCAGGGTTTCATAATCACGGCTGTCCAGGCTGCGCAAAACCTGGTAGCCCTTGAGGTTGTTCTCCGCGGCGACGATCCACCGCAGCTCGACCTGATTATAGCCAGTCTCGCCCTGAAAGGAGGAGATGATGGCGCCGGCATGCAGCATCGATCCGAGGCCCAGCAGGGCGAATGCGATGCATAAAAATGAACGTTTGGTCATGATGCGGCCTTTATTATCGATACCCCGGAATATTCTAGTAACTAATATACAAAGATTTCCATCAAAGTCAATTGTTTTCTGCAGAGGCTGCAAATTAAACCTATTTATATATATTAAAATGAACTTGCGTAAATCAGATGTTGACAAAAAGAACTGCTTTCAGTATATTAGCCCGACAGGAGCAAGCTGTTCCGATGCTAACAACCAGGGGAAAATAGATTGGCAGGGACCGGGATACTATTCCAGACCGCAAATATCGAAGACTCCCTCGACCGGTATTTGCGGGAGATCAATGAGATTCCGCTGCTCCAGGCCAGTGAGGAGATAGACCTCGCCAAACGCATCCGGGCCGGGGATCAGGATGCGCTGGAGATGCTCACCAAGTCCAATCTCCGCTTCGTCGTCAGCGTTGCCAAACAGTACCAGAATCAGGGCCTCTCCCTCGGCGACCTCATCAACGAGGGCAATCTCGGCTTGCTCAAGGCGGCCACCCGTTTTGATGAGAGCCGGGGCTTCAAATTCATCTCCTATGCCGTCTGGTGGATCCGCCAATCCATCCTCCAGGCCCTCGCCGAGCAATCCCGCATCGTCCGCATCCCTCTCAACCGTATCGGCGCCCTCAACAAGATCGAAAAGCTCTTTTCGTCGCTCGAGCAGGAATACGAACGCGAGCCGACCAAGGAGGAGCTGGCCGAAGAGATGGATATGAGTCCGGCTGATATCTCGGATCTGATGAGCAACACCAGCAAGCAGCTCTCACTCGACGCCCCCATCGATGAAGAGGAAGAGAACAAGCTGATGGATGTCATCGAGGACTATGAGATGCCGGCGCCTGATTTCCAGCTGCAGGCCGAATCCCTGCGCATCGAGATCGAACGCGCCCTGGCTTCGCTGGAAGCCCGCGAGGCCGAGGTCATCCGCCTTTACTTCGGACTCGGCATGGAGCATCCCCTCACCCTCGAGGAGATCGGCCAGCGCTTTACCCTCACGCGCGAACGGGTCCGCCAGATCAAGGAAAAAGCCCTGCGCCGCCTGCGCCACAACTCCCGCAGCAACCTGCTTAGAAAATATCTTGGCTGACAAACATTATATTTTACATTGACTTACATTTTTGATAGTAATTTTTTCTTGACAAATTTCCGAAAGGTTAGTAAATTAGTGCATTAGCCCTCCACATCCATCCCCCATGTATTGACAAACAAAGTGAAGTGGCGTCCAAGGACGGGAGAACCTATCATTAAACTCAAAGGAAATAGAAATGCGCAACAAACAGATGAAGTTGCTCTATTTCTCTTTGGGGGGTACAGAACTTAAGGAAATCAGCCTCGGCTGGAAAAAAATTGTCGGTATAATTGTGTTGGGTATTGCTGCGATTGTGCTGCTGGTCTCGGTAAGCGTAGGATTGATTACTGCTCTTGTCAACGATTATCAGGTGGCCAACTTGAGCCGCAGCAACAACCGGCTGCAATCCTTGCTCGCGGACATGGGCAAAGAGGTTCAGGTCATCGAGTCCAAACTCAAATCCGTTGAAGAGCAGGATGATGACTTACGCGTGTTTGTTGACATGCCCACCATCGACAGCGATATCAAAAAGCTGGGAACCGGGGGCAAAGTCAACGCATCCGCGATCGATCTTGCCTATGGATCGGGCAATGTGAATCAGCAGGCCTATCAGATGAAGGACCTGCTGAATAACCTCTCGCAGCGTGCGGAGCTGGCCGTTGAGAGCCGCCAGGAGATCATGAAGGAGTACTATGACAACCTGCGCAGGCTTAAGCATACTCCTTCAATCAGGCCATTGGGCGGTGGAAGAGTAACCGACAAGTTTGGCTATCGTTTGGATCCGTTTATCGACCGCTTCAAGCATCATACCGGTGTCGATTTTTCTGCCCCCCGCGGCACCGAGGTGTATGCCAGCGCAGACGGCAAAGTGGTCGAAACAGTCAATAACTACCGCCCCAACTATGATTACGGAAAATATGTGCTCATCAATCATGGCTTCGGGCGGCTGACCCGTTATGCCCATCTCGATCACATCAGTGTAAAGCCAGGTCAGGTCGTGAACCGCTATACGGTCATCGGCCGCGTCGGCGATACCGGGCGCTCCACCGGGCCCCACCTCCATTATGAGGTGATTGTGGATGGCAAACCGGTCGATCCATTCGCTTACATTCTGGACTAGTCCATTTTATTCATCAAAAGCCTGTCCAATCGACAGGCTTTTTTTTTGCGCGGAGCCCTATGCCCACCCCCATCAACCGCTCCATTCGTCCCCTTCTTCTTGCTCTTCTCCTGCTGGCTGCACACGCCCCTCTCTCCGGTCAACCCCCGGCCGCACTGCTGCGGCAGGGCGTGGAGTTGGGCGTCATCCATGATTACGAACCCGCCCTGGATCTCTTCGGCCGCCTCAGCACTGTATACCCAGGCCGGCCTGAAGGCCCCTTTTATCGCGCCGCCATCCATCAATCGATGATGCTCGACTTTGAGAGCGACGAATGGCAGGAGCTCTTTTACGCAGATCTCGAGGAGGCGATCCACCGCGCCTTGCAGCAGCTCCGCCTCCAGCCGGAGGATGCCGAGGCCCGTTTCTACGCCGGCGCCGCCTATGCCTACAAGAGCGCCCAGCTCAGCCGCGACGGCAAATACTGGCCCGCCTATCGCGCCATCCAGAGCAGCCTCGACTACCTGGAACCCCTCCTGAAAGAGGACTCGACCTGGTGCGACGCCCTCCTCGGCGTTGGCACCTATCAGTACTGGCGCAGCCGTATCACGATCAAGCTCTCCTGGCTGCCCTTCTTTCCCGACCGCCGCCGCGAGGGGATCGCCATGATCACCCGGGCCGCCGCCTGCGCGCAGCTTTCGCCGGCCTCCGCCTGGTCCAATCTCGCATGGATTTCCATCCGGGAGAAGGAATATGACCGGGCTATCGTCTGGTCGCGCACGGGGCTTGAGCGCTACCCCGGCAGCCGATTCTTCCTCTGGCCGATCGCCGAAGCCCAATTTCTCAAGGGTGACTATAGTGCAGCAATCGGCAGCTATTCCAACCTGCTGCTCAGCACACGGGAGGCGCCGTATAACAACGGCTATAACGAGCTGGTCATCCTCTGGAAGATGGCCCAATGCCATGAGCGGATCGGCGAGAATGATCTGGCGCGGAGCTATTACCAGGAGATGGTGGACTGCCGGGTGGCCGAAGAGGTGAGGGGGCGGGCTGAAAGCAAGATCCGGATGGCGCGGGAGTGGTTGGCCGCCCATTAGGCGGCAGAATGGCGGCCGCGCCAGGCCAGCACTGCCTCAGCCGTCGTGATGATGGCCAGCCAGAGGGGCACCCACGCCACCGTCGCCTCGGGCCAGAACCATCCCAGTTCATAACTCCGCCATGAAAAAGGGAAAAACCAGTAATAGCCGTCGCCGAGATGGCTCTGCATAAGGTCGAGGCCGAAGTGGAGCAGAATGCCCGCGCTGATGGCCAGGCGCGCGCAGCGGCGCAAATCGGGGGTCATGAATTCCGCCGCCAGCAGACCGCAGAGCAGGGCGAAAAGGGGGGTGTGCATCGCCACGGTATAGCCCTGCCAGTGCGGAAAGAGGATGTAGATGGGGCGGGAGATAATATCGGGCAGGAAGGTGCCAAGAAAGAAGAGGAGCCGCACTCTCCGCCAGCGCTGCGGCCGCACCAGCAGCCAGGCCGCAAAGCCATGGGTCACGAGGTCCGGCATCGCTGACGCTCCTCCCAGTAAAAGCGGCGGCAGTCGAAGCGATAGGCAGCCAGCCAGAAAAAGGCCAGCAGCAGGAGGGGCAGGATCGACCAGACGATCTTGGCGCGACGCCCCCTGGCCGGATGGAGGGCTTCCAGCTCCAGGCGGCCGGGAGAGCGGAAGCGGGCGATCAAGCTGACATACTCCCCGGGGCGGACGTTGCCGGGTGGACCGATCACTTTCACCTTCAGCCCCGCCTGGTGGACGATCAGGCTGTCCGGCCAGGTCTGCACCACTGTCACCTCGGTGGCCAGGGTGATGCGCCGGCCTTCATAGCGCTCCGGATCGGCGAGACAGTCGCGCAGGGTGACCGCCGGATTGGCGCTGTGGCCATACCAGATCAGGGCGGCCAGGACGAGGGTCAGCAAGGTAATGCGGAGGGGGCGCTGCATCGCTCACTCCGCCGTCATCAGATCCGCAAGATGGCGGCGCGCAGCCGCCAGCAAGAGCTCGTGCAGGTGGCCATTGGAGGCCACGACATTTCCGCCCCAGATCGCCTCATCGCCACCCCTGAAATCGCTGATCCGGCCGCCGGCTTCCGTGATTATTAACGAGGCGGCCGCAACATCCCAGGGCGCAAGCCCCAGTTCCCAGAATCCCTCATAGCGGCCGCAGGCGACATGGCAGAGATCCAGCGCCGCCGAACCCATGCGCCGGATGCCGCTGACCTGGAGAAAAATCTCCTCGAACGAGGCGAGAAATCTGCCGAGATTATGCTTCTGCTTGAAGGGAAATCCGGTGGCCAGCAGCGCCAGGGAGGGATCGCGAATGGGGGAGACGCCGATAGGCTCGCCATTGCACCGTGCTCCATGGCCCTTCTCAGCGGTGAAGAGTTCATCGTGGACCGGGTCGAAGACCAGGCCGAAGCGGATCTCCCCCTCATGCTCCAGGGCGAGGGCGATCGAAAAAACCGGGATGCCGTGAATATAGTTGGTGGTGCCGTCCAGGGGATCGATAATCCAGCGCCAGCCGCCCGCCTCTGAACGGCTCGACTCTTCCGCGTAGAAACGGTGGTCCGGAAAGGCCGCGCCGAGCCGCTCGATGATCAGCCGTTCCGAACTCTTGTCGACAAAGGTGACAAAATCGGCTGCTCCCTTGCGGTCGACATCCTTCTGCTCGATGGCGCCAAAATGGTCCATAAGCAGACGCCCGGCCGCGCGCGCCGCAGCGGCCGCCTCCTCCCCCTCTCTCACCAGATGCATGGATCCAATCTCCTGTACTGTGCTCCTCAGCCGACGGTCGCAGTCAGTCGGGCCGCAGCTCGACCACCGTCACACCGGCATTGCCTTCGTTCCAGTTGCCAAGGCGTGCGTTGGCGACGCGGGGATGGTCGCGCAGGAAGCGGCCGATCGAAGCGCGCAGGGCGCCGGTCCCCTTGCCATGGATGATGCGCACCTCGGAATAGCCGGCCATGATGGCCTCGTCGAGATAGACCTCCACGCGTTCGATCGCCTCCTCGGCGCGCAGCCCGCGCAAATCCACCTCGTTGCGCACCGGAGCCTCCTCATCGAGGAGAATCCGGGTGCCCCCCCTGCGGCGGAGTTCCCTGCGGCTGCTCTTGCGCAGCTCGGCCAGCGGGGCCCTGATTTTCACCCCCTCGACCTGAATCAGCACCCTGCCCTGTTGATCGGGCTCTGAAACCACCTCCCCGACACTGCTCATCTTTTCCCAGCGCACGGCATCGCCGACCTGGATCGGACCCGACTCCGCGCTCTCCTCCGCGGGGGGAGGCTCGACCGCCTTGACCTTCTCCAGCTCCTGAGCGACCTCCCGGCGGCGGGACTCCAGGGCCTGTTTGGCCGCACGGATGGCCTCGGTCTGCGCCTGTTTCTCCCGGATCTCCCGGATCGCCGATTCGACGGTGCTGTTGGTCCGCCGGAGGATCTCTTCGGCTTCCTCAGCAGCCTTGCGCTTGAGGGCCTTCTCCTCGCGTCTCAACTGTTCGCTGCGTTCCTGATAGAGTTTGAGCAGGCCGCGGTATTCGGTCTCGCGCAGGTCGGCCTGGCGGCCGATCTCGTCATAATGCTGGATCTTGCCCTCCAGCTCCAGGATCAGCCCCTCCAGCCGGTCTTTCTGCGCGCCGACCAGCTCCTGAGCCCGGCTGATCAAGCCGGCGGCGAGGCCCATGCGGCCGGCGATCTCAAAGGCGTAGCTGGAACCGGGGATGCCGGCGCGGAAATGGTAGGTTGGCTGAAGGGTATCGATATCGAAGGCCATGGAGCCGTTCTCCACCCCATCCGTGCGATAGGCGAAGGCTTTGAGCGCGCTCTGATGGGTGGTGACCAGGGAGAGGGCGCGGCGATCAGTGAGTTTTTCCAGGATGGCCATGGCCAGGGCTGAACCCTCCTCAGGATCGGTGCCGGCGCCGATCTCATCGATGAGCACGAGGCTGCCGGCCCCGGCGCTCTCGGCGATGGCCTTGAGTCCGGCCAGATGGGAGGAAAAAGTGGAGAGATCGTTGTCAATCGACTGCTGGTCGCCGATGCTGGCGTAGACCCTTTTGATGGCGCCGATGCGCGAATGGGGCAGGGCGGGGATATGCAGGCCGCTGCGGGCCATCAGGGTGAGCAGTCCGACTGTTTTGAGAGCCACGGTTTTGCCGCCGGCGTTGGGGCCGCTGATGATGATGGTGTGGCTGTTTTCGCCGAGGAGGATATCGAGGGGAATGACCTCCTTCTCCCCCATGCGCAGCACCAGCAGGGGGTGGCGACCGCTGGCGATATGGAGCAGCGGCTCCGGGACAAGTTCGGGCGGATGGGCATTGAGGCGGCGGGAATAGCAACCCTGGGCGTAAAGAAGATCGAGCCGGGCGAGCAGTTCGAGATTGGCCTCGATGGCGGGCAGGGCCGCGCGCAGCAGATCGGCGAGATGGCGCAGGATCCGCTCCACCTCCCTCGCCTCCTCGGCCTCGAGTTCGCGGATGCGGTTGTTGTCCTCTACTGATTCGATCGGTTCAACGAAAAGGCTTGATCCGCTCGCCGACTGGTCGAGCACCAGTCCCCGCACCTTGCGCTTGTACTCCTCCTTGACCATCAGAACCAGCCGGCCGTTGCGCACGGTGATCAGATTCTCCTGGAGTACGCCCTGCCCGGCCAGGGTGCGCTGGATCGACTCCATGCGCTGGCGGGCATGACTCTGCGCCCGGGCCAGCTGTTTGCGGACCCCCGCCAGTTCCGGTGAAGCCTCGTCCTTGACAACGAGGGTGTTTTCGTCGATGCAGCGGCGGATCTCCTTCTCGACGGCTTCCCTGGGTTCGAGCTGTTCGGCAATGCGGGTGAGGCAGGGCATCTTTTCACTGCGTGACACGAAATAGAGCCGGAGCCGCCGGACCGCTGCCAGGGTGCGCAGCACCGGCATGAGTTCCTCGGGGGAGAGGTAGCTGCCGCCGATGCGCAGGCTCCTGACTTGGGGCCTGAGATCATGGATGCCGTCGATGGGGAGGGCCTGGTCATAGTCGAGCAGATCGCGCATCTCGGTGGTCTGGGCCATGCGCTCGGCCAGGAGATTCTCGTCACTGAGGGGTTCGACCACGAGGGCGCGCTCATGGCCCAGCTCCGAGCTGGCGCACTCGGCCAGCTTTTCGCGCACCCGGTCGAATTCAAGGGTTTGAAACGTGGAAATCATTCTTCAGGATAATCCTCCGCCGGGCGCGTGGCTTCCCGAACCCCCGCGGAGGGTGTTGCGCGGATCACCTGATTGACGACCATTTGGGCGAATTTGGACATATGTGGAAAAAGGGAAGAGTTGTTTTGATAGGATTCAAGTTTGTCGCCCAGATAGAGGCTGTTGAGGGCCAGGGCGACGACGCTGATGATGAAGGCCCCCTTGACGAAGCCGATGAAGGCCCCGCCCATGCGGTCGAGCGTGCTCTGGCCGTTGCCGCCGAGCATGTTGTTGAAAAGGTAGCCGATGATGCGGAAGAAGATATGGGTGCCGAAGAGGGCGATGAGAAAACCGGTCAGTTCGACCGGCAGGGCCTTGAGTGAGGGCAGAAAGCCTGTCGCCATGGCGCCGGCTCTGCCGCCCAGCTTGAGGGCCACCAGGGCCGCGATGAGCCATCCCGTCAGGCCGACCAATTCCTTGGCCAGGCCGATTTTGGCCCCTGTATAGACGAACCAGACCAGGGCGGCGATGATGATCAAGTCGAAAGGGCTCATTATCTCATCCTGATTTACTGCGCCATAAAAAAAGTGAATAAAGCGCCCGGGGTTGCGACGCTCTATTCACTCAATTCCGTTGCAGAAAACCGATCGTCACAGACTCAGTTTACGGCGCACCATCTCGCTGACCATTTTGCCGTCCGCCCTGCCCTTGGTCTCATTCATGACCAGGGGCATCACCTTGCCGAGATCCCTGATGGTCTGGGCCCCCGCTTCCGCAATGGCCCGGTCAATGATCGTTTCGATTTCGGCGGCATCGAGTGCGGCGGGGAGATAGCCTTGAATCACCGCCAGCTCCGCCTCCTCTTTTTCGGCGAGGTCCACGCGGCCGGCATTCCGGTACGCTTCGATGGCTTCACGGCGTTTTTTGGCGGCATTGGCGAGGACGCCGAGCATCTCGTCATCGGTCAGCTCGGCCCGCTTGTCGATGGCGGCGTCCTTGATCTGACCGCGCAGCAGGCGAATCGTGCCCAGACGGACCGCTGCGCCCGCCTTCATGGCGGATTTCATATCCTCTGTGAGCCGGTCTAAAAGACTCATGATCACTCCAATAAGCCAAAACGCCGGTGAACGGGCCTTACCTCTCCATCATCTGCAGCTTGCGCATCTTGCGACGCGCCGCATTGAGCTTACGTTTGCGTCTTTCGCTCGGTTTCTCAAAGTGCTGATGTTTTTTAATGTCGGACATCAGACCTGCTTTTTCGCAAGCCTTGGTAAAACGCTTCAAAGCTCTTTCAAAGGGTTCGTTTTCACGAATGCGAACTCCTGGCATTCAGAAATCAACCTCCTTCCTGATCGTATTTTTTGTACCATTGAGAAATTTAAGGAAAAACCGCCACAGAAGCAAGGTATTTTTCCGGCCGGCCTTGGCCCACCCAGCAAAGAAAGTAAAGCCCCGCGCTTTTTTATTGCTTTGTTCACGATTTTGATGTATCCTATACTAGGCGGCTCCGCAGCCGCAGACTGGTGGTAGGTCACCCCTTCTCCGGAGGAACCATGTTAAAAAAAATCCTGCTCGCCATCCTGATCCTGTTGATTGCCGGCCTGGCCTATCTCTACCTCAACAAGGACAAGATCGCCCGTATGGCCATCGAGAAGAGCCTTCCCCTGATCGAGACCTCCCTGCTCGAGAACCTGCCCGGCGACGTCAACCGCGATGATGTCAAGGCGGTGTTCGACCGGATCGATGTCAAGGTTAAGGAGGGCAAGGTGGACATCATGCAGATGCAGACCCTGCTCGAAAATTTCCAGCAAGCCCTCAAGGACCAGAAGGTCGACGAGGAGGAATTCCACAAGGTCTACACGGAGATAAAAAAGCTCGCCGGCGACTAACGGCAGCCATGCCCAGAGGCGCGCCAGCCGACATTTTTCTTGATTTTCGCGGCCGGATTGGTTACCTTGCCCCCAACGCAGATCTTTCACCCCAAGGGAAAGCGCCCATGAAGCTCGACCTTCGCCATCTGATCAGGCAAATCTCGCCGCCGCCGAAGTGGCGGATCCCCGTGCTCTTCCTGCTCGCCCTCCTCACCGGGCTGGGCGGCCTGACCCTCCATCTGGCCAGGGCGACCTCCTATTTCTCGGACGATCCGCTCACCTGCCTCAACTGCCATGTCATGCGCTCGCAGTTCGCGACCTGGCAGCGGAGCAGCCACACCCGCGTGGCGACCTGCAACGACTGCCATGTGCCCCACGACTCCTTCATCCGTCACTATGCCTTCAAGGCGCAGGATGGACTGCGCCACGCTTTCATGTTCACTTTCCGTCTCGAGCCCCAGGTCATCCGCATCAAGTCAGCCGGGGGCGGCGTGGTCCGCGAGAACTGCATCCGCTGCCATCGCCAGCTCGTCGAACAGCTGCCGATGTACAAGTTCGCCGCTGCCAGCCCACGCCACCGTATGCCCGACAAAAGCTGTGTGGAATGCCATGCCGGCACCCCGCATGGCCGGGTCAACAGCCTGGCCTCGGTCCCGATGGTGCGTGTGCCTCGCCTTACTCCGGCCGCTCCCGCATGGCTGATGCAGCCGCGCAATCGCGCCGCCGTCGATCCTGAACCTTAATCTGCCTGGAGAACATCATGTCTGGCGCTCAAACCAAATTCACGCAAAAAACCCTCTTTTACTGGGTGCTCTTCATCGCCACCGCGGTCGTGGTTTTTCTGATCGGTCTCTTTGGCGCCTCCGTTCTCGAGCGCCGCAGCGAATCCTATCAGCTGCTGCAGCCGGTCAAGCCCATCGCCGACTGGGAACCCAGCAATGCCGCCTGGGGCGAAAATTATCCCCGTGAATATGAGACCTACCGCGCCACGGCGGAGACCACCTTCGCCTCCCTGCACGGAGGTTCGGCCACCATCGATGCCCTCGAGCGCTATCCCCGCCTCGTCGTCCTCTGGGCCGGCTACGCCTTCAGCCGCGACTACAAGCAGGGGCGCGGCCACTATCACGCCGTCGAGGATATCCGCAACACCCTGCGCACAAACGTCCCGCAGCCGGGCACCTGCTGGTCCTGCAAGAGCACCGACGTCCCGCGCCTGATCAACAAAATGGGCGCTGCCGAATTCTACAAAGCCAAATGGGAGGACCTCGGCCCCGAGGTCGTCAACAACATCGGCTGCCAGGACTGCCACGATCCCAAGACCATGAACCTGCGCATCACCCGGCCCGCCCTTATCGAGGCTTACCAGCGCCAGGGCAAAAAGATCGAAGAGTCGACCCACCAGCAGATGCGCTCGCAGGTCTGCGCCCAGTGCCACGTCGAGTACTACTTCAAGGGCAAGCAGGAAAAATATCTCACCTTCCCCTGGGACGAGGGTTCCACCGCCGAGCAGATACAGGCCTATTATGACAAGGTCGAGCACGTCGACTGGGTCCACAAGATCAGCGGCGCCCCCATGCTCAAGGCGCAGCACCCCGACTGGGAGATCTTCCAGATGGGCATCCATTTCCAGCGCGGCCTCGCCTGCGCTGACTGCCACATGCCCTACCGCAGCGAGGGCGGAGTCAAGTTCACCAACCACAAGATCGCCAGCCCCCTTGAAAATGTGGCCGGTTCCTGCCAGGTCTGCCATCGCGAGAGCGAGAAAGCCCTCATCGATAATGTGCAGGAGCGCCAGGAGAAGGTGCGCCAGCTGGCGGGCATGGCCGAGGATCTTTTGGTCAGGGCCCACATCGAAACCCGCGTGGCCCTCGATCGCGGCGCCACCCCCGAACAGATCAAGCCGGTCTATCAGCTCATCCGCCAGGCCCAGTGGCGCTGGGACTTTGTCGTGGCCAGCCACGGGGGCAGCTTTCACGCCCCGATCGAATGCGCACGCATCATGGGCAACGCCATCGAAAAGGCGGCCGAGGCTCGCACCCAGCTGGCGGGACTGCTGGGCCGGCTGGGCGTGGAGCTGCCGGTGGCAATGCCGGACATCTCCACCAAGGCCAAGGCGCAGCGCTACATCGGGCTTGACATGGCCAGGCTCGAGGCGGAGAAGGCCGATTTCAAGGCCAGGGTTATCTCCACCTGGGGCGAGCCGGCCCTCTAACCCCGACCGATCCGGCGATGGCAGAACAAACCCTTGAATTTATCGTCGCGCCGGCCCAGGGCAAGGAACGGCTCGACCTCTACCTCGCCTCCCGTCTGCCTGCGGTCACCCGGGCCAAGCTGAAGCGCCTGATCGATGATGGCGCCGTCTCCCTGGACGGCCGGCCCACCAAGGCCGGCCATCTGGTGCGCCCGGGAGAAACCATCGTGGTCACCTTCCCCGCCGCCGCGCCCGAAGGCGTCGAGCCCGAGGAGATCCCCCTGGATATCCTCTACGAGGACGAACACCTCCTCGTCGTCAACAAGGCGGCGGGCATGGTGGTGCACCCTGCCTATGCCAATCTGAGCGGAACCCTGGTCAACGCCCTGCTCGCCCACTGCCGCAGCCTCTCCAGCATCGGCGGGGATGCCCGTCCTGGGCTGGTCCACCGGCTCGACAAGGAGACCTCCGGCCTGCTCGTCGTCGCTAAAAACGACCTCACCCACGTCGGACTGGCCCGGCAGCTCTCCGAGCACAAGATGGAGCGCGAATACCGGGCCATCGTCTGGGGCCACCTCGCCCGCAAGCAGGGCTGCGTCCGGGCCGCCCTGATGCGCAATCCCAAGGACCGGCTGCGCATGATGATCCACCCGGAGGGCAAGATGGCGGTCACCCATTATCAGGTGCTGGAGGAGCTGCCACTCACGAGCTATATGCAGCTCAACCTCGAAACCGGCCGGACTCACCAGATCCGCGTTCACATGAGCAGCCTCGGCCACCCCGTCTTCGCCGATGCCACCTACGGGGGACGCGCCAAACAGCTGGCCGGCCTGAATCATGAAAATACCCGGCTCGGTCTGCACCTGCTGAAAAGCTGCAACCGGCAGATGCTTCATGCGCGCACCCTCGCCTTCACTCATCCCGTCACCGGCGAATTGAAACGCTTCGAGTGCGCCATCCCCGCCGATATGCAGGCCCTTCTCGATGAGCTGCGCAGCCAGCAGGAGATTTGATGCAAACTTTTCCGCCTCCTAGGCGTATAAAATGTAAAATGATGGTTGTATCCCGGAGGGAAGCATGAAACCGACCCCGTTACTCGCCCTGCTCCTGTGCGCCCTGACAGCCGGCGCTGAGGCCGAAATCGTCTCGATGGAAAAAAAGTACCGCATCCGCGGCGATATGGAACTGGACATGCGCGTCGACGGCGGCAAGGTCGAGATCCTGCGCAGCGAGGACAACGACTGCCATATCCTGATCGAATATGACCGGGAGAGATGCCGGGCTGATGTCAATCTTGACGAAGATACCGATGTGCTCGAACTCTTTGTCGATCACGACAACTGGGCGATGACCAAAAAAAGCGTTGATGACAAATCCAAATATGCCCGCATCCGCATCAGCCTGCCCCCCAAGGCTGATCTGGCGCTGAATCTGGAGATGAAGGCCGGCGAGCTCGACGTGAAAGTGGGCGACCTGCACATTAAAAGCTTCGAACTCCGCAGCTATGCCGGCAAGACCAGCATCGATTTCGACCAGCCCAACCGCTGCGAGATGAAAACCTTCGACGTCGATTTCAAGGTCGGCGAGGTCAAGCTCTACAATCTCGGCAATGCCAATTTCGCCGAAGCCGACATCAACAGCAGCGTCGGCTCCATGCTCATCGATTTCAACGGCGAAAAAATCGAACAGGCCATGGCCCGCATCGATCTCGAGATCGGCGAGAGCACCATTGTCGTCCCTGAAAAAATCGGCGTCAAGATCAAGGTCTCCAAGTTCCTCTTCCTCTCCAATGTCGATTATCCCAACTGGTTCACCCAGGAGGGCTCTTATTACTATTCACGCAACTATAACAAGAAAAAGGAGTCGCTCTATCTGGTCGTTTCGACAGGCATCGGCGAACTCAAGATCCGCGTCGACAAGAAAGATGACTAACCGCCAATCTACTCTACTCTGAATCCGCTGCCAGGAGCACCACATGGCAGCCCGGAACACCCACTCTTCCTGCCCGCCCACCCACTCAAAACCGGCAAATGGGTGAACGCTTGATGGAACCTGGGCAACCCTGATCTGGCCGGACTGGAGCAAACGGTAACAGCATGATCCTCATCCTGGTTCTCCTCCTCTTAGCCTTCCCCCTCTATGGTCAAGGCGACCTCTATCTGGTTTTCGGCTCCGACACCAGCATCTGGGATGGCATGAGCACGACCAACTTTGTCAGCCATTACCGGCCGGACACCTATTCCGCCCCGGCCAGCAATGCGGCGGTGGTCATTGACGAAGGCTTTCGAGCCCGTTTGCGCGACTCCGAGGGCCGCCCCATGCCCTTCACCTGGTGGATGCACAGCGGCAATCTCTTCCGCCACGCCGACAACTGTGATGTCCCCCTCGCCAACACCATCGCCATCCATTTGATGAAGCGCTATCACGGCGATCGCATTGCCAGGGTGGGCGACGAACTGACCTTGCATTACCACACCTGGGACTGGACCGACGAGAACGGTGACGGCATCTACTGTTGGAACCAGGCGCGCAGCTTTGAGCAGTGCCGCGAGGATTTTGATCTCACCCTCTGCCATTACCTGCTCGAGGAGGAGATCTTTCCGGTCTCCTTCAGAAGTGGATGGCACTATATGGACAATATCTGGCAGGCCTATCTCGACGAGCTGCTCCCCTTTTCTCTCCACAGCGCCTATCCCTCAAAAAAACTGACCTCGGAAGAGCCGACCAACAATATCTATGACTGGTCGCAAGCCACCTCGAGATGGGTGCCCTACAAACCCTCTCCGGATAACTATCAGCTCCCGGGCGGCTCGAGGGGCTGGAACGTACGCTGCATATATATGGGCGGGCTCAAAGCCGCTGCTGTCGAGGGCATGTTCGCCGAGGCCAACGCCGGAGTGGACCAGCTCGCCTGCATCTGGTCACACCTTCCCGAAGCCGATTTCCCCGAGCAGATCACCAAAGCCCATACGCTCATCGTCGAGGCCGCCAAACGCTATCCCAAGGTCCGTTTTCATTACATGACCGCTGTCGACGGCTACCAGGCCTGGCTCAGGACCGCCGACCGGCAGGCCCCGACCCTCACCTTTCGAGATAACGGCCCGGCAGAGCAGCCGGTCTTTTCGATAGAGACCGACGAACCCATCTTCCAGAGACAGCCCTTCGTCGCCATCAAGGATATTTACAGCCGCTATCAGATTCTCCCCTGCACCCGCACCGGCGCATTTACCTGGGAAGCGGTATCCCCCCTCGGCCGCGACCGCCTCGTCAAGGCCGGGGTGGCGCTTTGCGATACGGTCGGCAACCAGGCCCTCCAGCTCATCCGTTATCTGCCGGAGGATATTTTTCTGGACAACGAGTCGGGCGCCTATCGCGAACAGACTCCCCTCTTCAGAACCATCGACGACTACGCCTGGGGCACCAACGCCCGCGCCGCTACCCTCTCCGGCGGGGATTCGGCCGTGGTCCGCTTCGCCCTGCCTGTGCGTGAGAAACGATCTTACCAGCTCCTCTGCCAGTTCGCCCCGACCGCCCATCCAGCTGACACCCTGACCGCCATCCTTACCCAGTCCGGCCGCATCATCTGGCGGGAGGAGATCACCGGACCCAAAGCCGCCAAACGCTGGCACTTTGTCACCGTCTCTGAACTCGACCCCGCCGGCGCGCCGGCCCTGTACATGATCGCGCACAACCGCAGTGCAGAGCTTCACGAATTCAGCCTCGACGCCCTGAGAATCACCCCGATCATACCCGATCGCAAGCTGGAGGTGAGCCCAGCACTTTTCCATTTTGGCGAGACCAGCCTCTATACCCGCGTCGAAAAGAACCTGCTCATCCACAACGCCGGCAGCAGCCCCCTCTCCATCCACTCCATCTCCACCCGGATGGGCCTCTTTCAGCTCAGCACGGCGGGGCCCCTGACCATCCCCCCTTTCAGCAGCGACACTCTCGCGGTGGCCTTTGAGAGCGACCGGGCTGTAATGGCGACCGATACCCTGGTCATCGCCAGTGATGATCCCGTCCAGCCGCGCCACGTGCTGCCACTCACGGTCGAGGCCAGCGCCTTCTTCATTACTGCCGATAATGACGATCCTGTCAGCTATTTCGAGTACGGCGTCTGGTTCAACTCCTCCGTCGAGGCCTCCGGCGCGAGCAGCCGCTACATTTCCCTCAGCGGCCATCTCGGGGCATGGGCGCAGTTCATGGCCACACCGCCGCGCAGCGGCACCTACGCGATCTCGATTATTCTCCCAAAAACGGAGAACGCCACCAACCATGCCCTTTACAAAATCCTCTCCCGCGGCCAGACCCTCGATTCGCTCTACATCGATCAGAACGCCGGCAGCGGTGGATGGGTCGAACTCGGCCGCTACGACCTCATGGCAGGAAGACCTGTTCTCGTTCAGGTCATCCATGCCGGCGGCCAGACCGCCGGCGCTGTGCTCAGGGCCGACGCCGTTCGCTTCATCCTGCAGGGCGAAAGCACCGGGCTGGCCCTTACAGAGAGTGGCGCGCTTCCTGGCGAGGCCCGGCTGCTGCCCAACTATCCCAACCCCTTCAATGCTACCACAACCATTTGCTATTCACTCCCGGCTGCGGCCGAGGTGCACCTCGAAATCTACGATCTGCAAGGCCGCAGGGTGCGCACCCTCAGCCGGGAAATCCGGATGGCGGGGGAACATACGGTGACCTGGGACGGATGCGATGAGGCGGGGCGGGTGGTCGCTTCGGGCCTATATTTCTACAAATTATCCGGCGAGGATTTTTCACTCTCCCGCCGTATGTTTCTGGTCCGTTAAGTTCACGTCTAGGAGATGCTTTCATGAAACGTATTCACCATCTTTTACTGCTCCTCATGCTCGCCGCTCTGCTCCTGCTGGCGGGCTGCGCCCCCGGCACCGGCCGCTACACCGCCGCCGGGCCGGCGGGATTTCTGGACGGCATCTGGCACGGCTGGATCGCCCCGGTCACCCTCATCGTCGGCCTCTTCAACGATGGCGTGCGCATCTATGAGCCTTTCAATAAAGGCTGGTGGTATGATCTCGGCTTTTACATCGCCGTGATCTCGGGCTTCGGCGGGCTTTCCCTGACCCGCCGCAAAAAATAGTGTGCGGAGAGTTATTACCGGGATCCGCAGGGAGTGGCTGACGGACATCCCCGCGGCAGCACAAGTCTGCGGACCGACAATAAAAAAGGCCGGATGGAATACCATCCGGCCTTTTTTATTGCTCATTTGCTGCGGCTCGGGCCGTCCCTCCGGCTTAAGGCCGCCAGGACGGGTAGAACAATGGACTGCCTGCAGCCGCCTGGGTCTCTATCAACCCTTGGGGGTGGGATGCGCGATCTGCTTCCAGTCCTGCTCCGCCTTGAAGGGCTTGTAGGTTGGGCTCTCCTGATTGTGGCACTTGACGCACGACTTGAGATCACCGGGATTGTAGGAGACTGCAGCATGGTCCTGGGTGCCCGCCGCAAGAGCCTTCATGACCTTCATGGACTGGTAGAGCGAACCGGGGCCATGGCAGGTTTCACAGGTCACGCCGTCTTCCATTTTGTAGGTCGCCGCCTTGGCGGTCGCAGGGGCGTCGTAGGCCGTGACGTGGCACTTCAGGCACTTGGATGATTTCTGGGGATCATCGATGCCGGCCTTTTTGCCGACAGCTTTGGCCTCTTCGGTAGCCAGGGTGGCGTAGGCGCTGGCATGCTTGGACTTGGACCAGATCGGATGGGCCTCGCCCTTGGCCTTGGCCGTGTGGCACATCTTGCACTTGGCGGCGCCAATATACTGGGCTTTCTCGGTCTGAGCGAAGAGATTCATACTGAAAACCAGGGCCAGAACGAAGACAAGTCCGACCATCCACAGGCTTTTTTTCATTTTTTTCCTCCGATGTGATAATAACGGCTGTGCTGACAACACCTAAAGTTAACCAAAAAGGGATGAGAATTGCAATAACAAAATTTATCAGCATAACCGATCGGTACATTTTGCCTCAGTATAACGCCGATAACCGGTAAAAGTTCATTCTTCCGGTTCATTATTTTCATCTTCTCCCCCCTCTCCCCAGCGCTCCATGCGCGAATAGAGTTGGCGGCGGGTGATCCCGAGCAGTCTGGCGGCAAGGCTTTTATTGCCCTCCGTCTTTTCCAGGGCCTTGTCGATGAGGCGGCGTTCCATCTCCTCCAGGGTCGGGATCTCACCGACTCCTCGCGCCGGTGCCGGAGCGTTCTCCCCGCTGTGGCGCAGGTGAACGGGCAGATCCTCGGCGGTGATCTGCTTCCCACCCGACATGATCAGGGCGCGCTCGATGATGTTCTCCAGTTCGCGCACATTGCCGGGCCAGTTGTACTCCATGAGAGAGTGCAGGGCTCCGGCATCGATCCCCGCCGCTTGGCTGTTTTGTTTGGCCAGGAAATGATCCGCCAGCGCCGGGATATCCTCCACCCGTTCGCGCAGGGGCGGCAGCATAATCGGAAAGACATTGACCCTGTAATAGAGATCCTCCCGGAAGGTATTGCTGCGCACCGCCTCTTCCAGATCGCGGTTGGTGGCGGTGAGAATGCGCGCCTGCATGGTGATGGTCTCGGTGCCGCCGAGGCGGACGAACTCGCGCTGCTGCAGCACCCTCAGGAGCTTGACCTGGGTGGCGGGAGTGAGTTCCCCGATCTCGTCGAGGAAAATGGTTCCAATCCCGGCCAGTTCGAAACGTCCCGGTTTCTGCCGTTCCGCGCCGGTGAAAGCCCCCTTTTCATGGCCGAAAAGCTCGCTCTCGAGCAGGGTCTCGGGCAGGGCGCTGCAGTTCACGGCGATGAAGGGCTGATCGGCGCGGCGGCTGCGCTGATGAATCGCCCGCGCCACCAGTTCCTTTCCGGTGCCGCTCTCGCCGCGGATGATCACCGTTGCATCGGTCGGAGCCACCTTTTCAACCAGCTCGTAGACTTTTTGCATCGCTCCGCTCTGGCCGACCATGTTCTCGAGGGAGAAACGCTCCTTGAGCTGCACGCGCAGGTCGAGGTTCTCGATGCGGAGCTGGCGTTTTTCAAGAATGTTGCGCACCTTGAGGCGGAGCTCGTCGATCTCGAAGGGTTTGATGATATAGTCAAAGGCCCCGCTCTTCATCGCCTCCACGGCGGTGCGGGCATCGGCATAGGCGGTCATGAGCAGCACCTCGGTCTCGGGCCAGCTGGCCTTGACCCTCTTGAGCAGCTCCACTCCGCTCATGCCGGCCATCTTGATATCGCTGATGATGACGTCGAAGCGCTCGAGGGTGAGGGCGGCCCAGGCGGCTTCGCCGCTCTCGGCGGTGGTCACCGCCAGCCGGGGCGTGGCCAGGGCCTCGCGCAGGATAGCGCACATGCGCTTTTCATCATCGACGATCAACAGTTTCGCAGTCGTGCTCTCCATCACTCACCTTGCCCCCCGTGTCCGGGGAAAATGATCCTCATCAGGGTGCCGCCCTCGCCGGCTTCAAGGGCCATGATCTCGCCGCTGTGTCCCTCGACGATCCTTTTGCAGACCGCCAACCCCAGCCCGGTGCCGCTGCTCCTGGTGGTAAAAAAGGGCTCAAAGATTTCCCGTCCGCGGCCCTGCAGGCCGGGCCCGCGATCCTGCACCTCGATGATTACCTGGCTCCTGCCCCGCGCGCTCTGTCTGCGCAGGCGCAGGATGATTTCATCCTCCCCGCTGTTCTCCATCGCCTGCTGGGCGTTGAGGAGCAGATTGAGGAGCAGCTGCCCGATCTGATCCGCATCGCAGCGAAAAAAGAGCTGCGGTTCCGCGCACTGCCACTCCACATGGCTGCCCTGGCGCGAAAAACCGGCCGCCAGCTCGCGCAGGAGGGGAACAAGATCGTGCCGGGCCATCTCCAGCCGGGGCTCGCGGGAATAGGCGAGAAAATCGCCGACGATCCGGTTGAGGCGGGCGATTTCCTCATCGATGAAATCGAAGAACTCGTCGCTCTTTTCCGGCTGCGTCTGCTTCTCGCGCAGAACATCGGCTGTGCTTTTGATGATGGCCAGGGGGTTGCGGATCTCGTGGGCCACGGTCGCTGCCATCTGCCCGAGACTGGCGAGACGTTCGGATTGATAAAGACGGGTCTCTGTGCGCAGGAACTGCAGCATGGCCAGGATGAGAAAGAGGGCCAGAGCGGCGAGCAGCAGCACGCTGATGATGACACCAATGTAGAGGGCCCGGTAAAACCGGTCCATCGTTTGCAAAAAGCCGGCATTCGCCTCCAGGGCGAGCACGGCGCCGCGTCCGTAGACGTCGCTCACCGGGGCGTAAACGCTCTTGAAGTGGTTGCCGGCGATGGTGTGCAGCCGCGAGGCCTGCACCCTGCCGGCGAAGGCCGCCCTGATCGCCAGGCTGTCCTCCATCAGGTAGGGGCGGCCGATGCTCTTCTCCAGCTCAGGGCGGGCATCCAGCAGGATGCGGCCGTCCTCGCCCACCAGATAGGCGGCCTCCAGCTCGTGGTCGAGACGGATGCGGTTGAGCGTGCCGCGTAAAAGTTCCGCCTCCCCTGCATCGGTAAAGCTGTGCAGGCCGAGTTCGACCAGCTCAGCGGTCAGCGCGGCTGTCGCCGCCAGCCTCTGGTCGAGCGACTCCTCAAGCTGGCGGCCGATGCTCTTGAGGAAGAAGTAGGAGGCGAGATTGTAAAAAAGGAGAAAGAAAAAGGTCATGCCGACCACAGCCGCAACTGTCCATCTGCGCCGGCGCAGGAGCCGGCGCTGGGCGCGCGGCAGGTTCTGACGGTCGCTCCCCATCTCCTACTCCGCCAGCGCTGAGTGGATCAGAGCGAGAAGCTGCTCCACCGAGATCGCTCGCATGCAGGCCATGGAACTGCAGTGATCGCGATGGCAGTGGCTGCAGTCGAGGGAGTGATAGGCGAGGCGGTGGCCCGCGGCCGCAGCATAGGGGAACCAGATATCGGGCTCACCCGGGCCGAAGATTCCCACCGTCCTGGTCCCCACCGCCGGTGCGAGATGGAGCGGTCCGCAGTCATTGCTGACAAAGAGGGCGAGCTGGCTGAGCAGTGCGGCCAGGCGGCGCAGGGGCAGTATTTCCGGAGGCGGCAGCCCGGCCGGCAGCAGACCGAGCACACCTGCGACGATCTCCTCCTCCCCGGGCCCCATGGTGAAGAGAACTTGCCGCTTCTCGTTGAGCAGGCGGGCGGCGAGGGCGGCAAAGCGCTCGGGAAACCAGCGTTTTGCCGGCCAGGTTGCGCCGGGATGAAGCCCGATGACCGGTCGGCCGGGATCGTATCCCCTGGACTGCAGATAGCGGCGCGCTTCCTCTTTCTCCGCCTCGGTCACCACGATGCGGGGCGGATCCCCCCCGCCGGCGATCCCCAGGGGGGCGAGATAGCGCAGATGATAGGCGATGGCGGTCATGCGCTTCCCGTGGTCCGGGATGCGATGGGTGTAGAGATGGCGGCGGCCGCGGAAATCGCCGCCGATGCGCCAGCGCGCCCCGCTCATATAGAGTAAAAGGGCGGAACGGGGATTGCCGAAAAGATCGATCGCCGCATCCCATTTTCGGCGCCGCAGGGCGCGCACCAGGTCAAGCTGGCTGCGGTCGCTGCCGCGCTTGAAGGCGTAGAGCTCATCCACATCGGGATGATGCTCGAGCAGGGCATGATAGGGTTCCTCGACCAGATAGCCGATGTGAACCCCCGGGAACCCTCTGCGCAGGGCGGCGAGCAGAGGCGTGGTCAGAATGACATCGCCCATGAAGCGCAGCCGCGACACCAGTACGGCCTTGATCTCGTTGCCCGGGATTCTGTTCATGGTCGGTCCCTCATTTCAGCAGCGTCATCCTGCGATTGAGTATCCGGCCCTCATAGTGGAGGCGATAAAGATAGGTGCCATTGGCCAGATCCGCGCCATTGAAAGAGACCACATGCCCGCCGGCGCCACGCTGGCCGTTCACCAGTTCAGCCACAGTACGTCCGAGCAGATCGTGCACCGTCAGACGCACCCAGCCATCACCCGGCAGCTGGTAGGAAATCAGGGTGACCGGATTGAAGGGATTGGGAAAATTTTGCTGCAGTTCAAAGAGAGCGGGGGCGGCCACCAACTCCGCCACGGCCGTGGTCTGGCTCTCCTTGCAGCGGAAAAGCCCGGTCGTGGAGAAGAGTCCAACGCCCGCCGGATTGGCGGCCCGCACACGCCAGTAATAGGTCAGGCCCGGCCGCAGCCCGGCAACCACCAAAAAGGTATCCCTGACGGCCGGATGGTGCAGGACGAGAGGCTCGGCGAAAGAAGAATCTAGGCCGAGCTGCACCTCATAATGGCTGGCCAGATTCAGATCCTGCCAGCGCAGGGTCACGCTGTCGCCGACGTCGTCGCGGTGCGGCAGCGGCCAGGCGAGCAGCGGCTGGGGCGGCGGTGCGACGACGACGATGTTGCTTGTCGGGCCCTCATTGGCGTTGCGGTCGAGTGCGGTGACCGCAAATGCATACTCGCCATTCAGGGAGGCCGGTGCCACCTCCGCTTCGGTTCTGCCTGTGACCAGGAGCAGGTTACGCACATCTGCCAGGTCGGCTGCTCCCGGTTCGAGCGATCTGAAGCGGTAGAGGGCGTAGCGCACCGCCGTATCGCCGTCAGCGGCCATGGCGGGCGGGTCCCAATGGATTTTGGCCGCTTTTCCCGCCTCCCACTGGTCAAAACAGAGATTGAAGGGGGAATTGGGGGGCAGCACTCCCTTCCAGGCCATCACGGGAGGCAGGGCGGGAAAAGCGTAGAGATCCCTGCGCAGGCTGTCGCCAAGACCTTTGGTATTGTTTTGCACAAAGCGGGCGGAATAGAAGACATTGCCGCCGATGCTGGTGATGGCGCGATTGAAGCGCACCTGATCGCAGACCTCGGAGGCCGGCCACTGCCCGGAGGGAAAGGCCGCGGTGGCCGTCATCTTGTAAATGCCCTGGCCGATGTAAAGATGGATGCCCTCCATCACCGAGGCCCACCACGGCGCCAGCGCCCCGTAGGCGGCGATGCGCAGGCCAAAGGACCAGTAGATCTGCGGGGTGAGGTAATCGATGCTTTTGTCCAGAATCCAGGCCAGGGGATCGCAGTAGATGGAGTAATAGGATTCCATGCCGGCCGTGCCGGCATCGCTGTTCTTGCGGATGCCGAAGGGACTGATGCCCAGCTTGACGTGCGGTTTGACGGCGATCAGGCTGTCGTGCAGGGTGCGGACAAAGAGGTTGATATTGTCCCGCCGCCAGTCGCCGCGGTCGGTAAAGCCGCGGGGATAGGCCGTAAAACTGGCATCATCCTCATTAGCGATTCCCTCGTAGGGATAGAAATAGTCATCAAAGTGAACGCCGTCGAGGTCGTAGCGCCGCACCACGTCAAGGATGACGGAGAGGACATACTCCCGCACCTGGGGCAGACCGGGGTCAAGATAGCGGTAGTTCCCCTTGTTCAGGATCCACTCGGGATGGGTGTTCATGACATGGTTGGCAGCCAACGGGTAGGCATTGACGCTGCGCTGCGCCCGGTAGGGATTGAACCAGGCGTGCACCTCCATCCCGCGCCGGTGCGCCTCGGCGAGCAGAAAGGCGAGGGGATCATAAAAGGGTGACGGTGCGCGGCCCTGGGCGCCGGTGAGATGGTAGGACCATGGCTCGAGGGATGATTGATAAAGGGCATCACACTCCGGCCGCACCTGAAAGATGACACCATTCATCCCCGCCGCTTTCAGGTCATCGAGCAGCCGCAGCAGCTCGGCTTTTTGCGCTTCGCTGCCATTGTTTTTGGGCCAGTCGATGCGGGTGACGGTGGCGATCCAGGCGGCGCGAAACTCCCGTTTCGGGGGGAACTCCGCGGCGGCAGCACCGCGGAGCAGCCCGAGAGAAACCAGTACAAGAAAACCGATTCTGCGCATCGCTCTTTCCCTGGCCTTGGCGTCTTTATTTGATGAGCAGCATCTTGCGGGTCAGGGCCTGGCCGTCGCGGGTGAGGCGATAGAGATAGGTGCCCGAACCCCAGGACCGGGCATCCACCGCGATGCGGTGGCGACCGGCGGGCTGCAGGCCGTCGGCGAGCACGGCCACTTCGCGCCCGAGCAGATCATAGACCGCCAGGCGGATCCGCGCCGCCGCCGGCAGGTCGAAGGCGATCGTCGTCACCGGATTGAAGGGGTTGGGATAGTTCTGCTCCAGGGCCAGGCGGGCCGGCAGGGTTTCGGCCGGCATTTCAACTGTTGTTGGTACAGAGGTCCTGGTCACGACGACGAGGTTGTCAACGAAGATGGCGCCGCTGACGGCCGAGTCAGCGGTCTTCATCAGCTGGATGCTGTCGATGCTCAGCTTGCTGCCGTCGAGCTGGTTGTTGGTCGCCAGCCAGGTGCCGACCACGCCGGGATCGCTCAGTTTCCATTCCACCAGTCGCCAGCCGTACCAGTCGACCTTGACCCACTGGGTCACCTCCGGCAGGGTGTTTTTGGCGACCACTTCGTCGAGGGCCAGGCGCAGAAGGGTGCCGCTGCCGTCGCCGAAGACGTGGATCTGCAGGGTATAGGTGGTGTCGAAAAAGACCGCGCCCGGGGTCGAGGCGGGTTCGAGGACATAGCGGCAGAGATGGTCCGCCACCCCGGTATCCCACTGATAGCGCAGGGCCGCAGAGTATTTTTGCGAGCCGTAGGAGTTGGGCAGCCAGACCGTCCGGTCCATCTCGATCAGCGTTTTGGCCGCGATGGTACCGACTGTGGATCCGCTGCGTGAGGGATCCCACCAGGCGGTGGCGCCGAAGAACTTGTCGATGGTCACCTCTTTGAGGGTGCGTTCCGGACGAGTGAGAATGGGGATCGCGATGGCGGCGGCAAGTGGGTTACCGGCTGTATCGGTGATCGCCGGCTTGACGACCAGGTGGAAGGCTGTACTCACCTCCAGGGGTTTGGCGGGCTGGATCGAAAGAACCGAACGGCTGCCGGCAGGGACATGGGCCCACATCGCCTGCACCGGCTCTCCTGCGCGGGTCAGCAGGAAAGTCGAGTCGGTAATCGAGGCCGGGGCAATGCGTTCATCGAAGAGCAGATTGATCACCCCTTCCACCGGCAGCAGATCATCGACTGTGGGATAAAAGGCGAGCAGTTCGGGAGCGCTGATATCCCGGGCGTCGGTCGCAAAC
>ENA-UOWO01000309-UOWO01000309.1-activated-sludge-metagenome-genome-assembly--contig:-NODE-309-length-72772-cov-13.965840_pt1 | contig 72772 bp, 67 predicted proteins | sample MGYA00238148_ERZ761564 | MGnify/ENA primary metagenome ERZ761564 (study PRJEB28885, sample SAMN05720194) | activated sludge metagenome | isolation source: Anaerobic digester | place: USA...
TCGTGCTGGAGTCCAACCTCGCCTCGGATCGCGTTTTGCATATTCCGGTGGTCGCTCGTTCGTGCAGCAATTATGGAATCTCGCCGTTTCCATTGACCTTTGGTGGTGTGCCGGAAGGCCAGGACAAGGAGCGCACCTTGCGAGTCCGCAAATTCGATGGCGGGAAGGTCCAGATAAAGCACATCGAGACCGGCAGTCCGGCGTTGCGTGTCAAGCAGGTCGAGTGCGGGAAAGCTTGTGTGGATCTCAAGCTCGACTTTGATTCGATGAAGGCGAGGGGTGGATTGCGCATCGCACTGACGATTTCGTTTGTCGATGACGACGTTTCGTTGGCTGTGCCGATTGATGCCCTCGTGGTTCCGATTGGCGTCAAGTCGATTGAGTTGGGGGACCTGGATACTTTGACGGTCCGTGGCAAGACGGAAATCCTGGAGCCGGGAAAATGACGAACTGGATACTGCTGGCATCCCTGCTGGTGATCGCGCCCGCCAAAGCCGAAAAGTATGGAGCGGCGCAGAGCTATTCGATTCCCTTGCTGCACTGGAGCAGCAAGCACGAGAAGGGCGTCTATGGGTACATCATCTACCGGGCTTCCCGGGCAAATGGCCCGTTCCTGCGAATCAACAAACGGGTCGTGCCTGCTGTCCGTTCGGTCAAGAGCGCCGATGCGACCGTGGCGGCCCAACCCAACCGTTACGAATTCAAGGACGAAACCGCCGATCCGGCGCAGACGTATTACTACTACGTGGACGTGATCTCGACGACGGGCCTGAAGCAAGGACTTACGCAACCGGTACGCAGGGATCCTCGACCCGTTAAGAATTGAGCGCGATGACGTGGCGCGGCCGAGGCGCCACTATCCGGTCAGTGCTCTTGCGCAGGGATGGGGCGCAGGTCGGGGGCGAGCAGAGCTTCCAGTTCGGGCAGTGAATGGGCCTGGTTCAGCAAGGACGGCCTGGCCCGAATGGCTTCGGAGAGGCTTGCTCTCGCCGGCTCCCGGTCGCCACGAGCGATCATGATCTGCGCCAGCCGAAAGCGGGCTTCGGCATAGTTCGCGTCTGCGGGTTTCACGCGAAGCAACCACTTTTCTGCGTCTTCAGGGAGTTTCTCGTCATACAGCATCAAGCCGAGCAGGGCGGGATAGACAAATTCGTCTCCACCCACACTCGCGGCCTTCTCAAGCGTCCCGATTGCCGCCTTGCGATCACCGCGTTGGCGCTGCTGGAGCGCCATGTTCTGCAGCAGGCGCACATCGTCCGGGGCGATCTCCAGAGCCTTCACCAAGGCGTTCATCGCCTCGTCATTGCGCCCGCTCGCACGAAGCGTCAGTGCGAGGTTGCCCCAGGCTGCGGCCCGTCGCGGTTGCAAACGCACGGTTTCCATCCACTGCTGAATGGCGGCTTCGATCTGCCCGCTCCGCGTCAAAGCGTCAGCCAGTGCATAGTGGGTTTCGACCTGGCTCGGGTCGATCTCCACGCTCTTGCGGAGTCGCGGAATGGCGTCGTCGAACCGGTTCATCTTCAGAAGCGTTATGCCCGAGCGCAGGGTTGCATAGCGATTGTTGGGGTCTGTTTGCAGAACCTGTTCAAATGCATCGAGCGCCGCCTCGTGTCGATCAGCGTGCATCAGGGACTCGGCATGACGCAGGATGTTGCGTTCCTTGAGTCGATCACGGGGGTTGGCTAGCCCCGAGGTGGGAATGTCCTGAACGGATGCGTTGCCGAGGTAGCCGAGACTTGCGAGCTCGCGCATGGTTTCCTCATCTTGTATTCGCGTTGAATCGAGCGCATCGCGAGGGGCCTTCAGCGCGTCGACAGCCAGTTGCATCCGATCGCTGCGGACCACGTCTTGATTGACGAGATCACGGGTCTCATCAGGGTCTGAGGTGAGGTGGTACAACTCGGGTGCAGGACCATCGATCACTTTCCAGCCCTTGCTGCGCAACGCTGCCAGGGGCGACCAGCCATAGGTGGTCCATGGCACGAAGGTTTCGCTGTACCCGTCCGGAATTTCCTGCGGCTCGCCGAACAGTGTGTCGGCCAGGCTGATGCCGTCGGCCTTGTCAAAGGGGGGAAGGCCGAGCAGGTCGAGGATAGTGGGTGCGATGTCGATCAGTCGCGGTTGCGTGGTGGGCCGGGAAGGAGGCAGGTGGCTGGAACTGAAAATCAACGGAACCAGGGTGGTGGTGTCGTAAACAAACAGTCCGTGTTCCACCTCACCGTGTTCACCGAACGCTTCGCCATGGTCCCCTGAAAGCACGACAAGGGGATCTTGTCGAAGCTGTTTCAATTGTCCCAATAGTCTTCCGATCTCCTGGTCGACGTAACGGATTTCACCGAGGTATTGGGCGTACTCGTCATTGCCTTCAAATCCCTTGGGAGGCGCATAAGGAGTATGCGGATCGTACAGATGCAGCCAGACAAACCAGGGCTTGTCCGGGTTCTGTCTGATCCAGCTGATCGCCGCATCCACCGTGGCTGCGGCGGGACGGTCAAGCCAGCCTTCCTTGCCGCTGGTCAGTTGATCGTCGTAGTGGTCGAACCCGTGATCGAGACCGAACCGTTTCAACAACACGAACGCACTCACGAAGGCGGCCGTGCCATATCCTTTTTCATGCAGTCGATCCGCGAGCAGTGCGACGCCCTCCGGCAGATTCTGGCCGTTGTCGCGGACACCATGATGGGCCGGATTGCGACCGCTCATGATGCTGGCGTGCGATGGCAAGGTCAGCGGGGCGGGCGCCACTGCGTTGCTGAAGGCAACGCCGGTTTCGGCGAGCGCATCGATATTTGGGGTCGCGTTCTTGCCGGCCACCCAGCCGAGGCCATCGGGTCGCAGCGTATCGACGGTGATCAACAACACCGGGGTTCCGGCGGGAACCCGATGCTGCGCCTGTCGGTACCAGGTGCTGGCAATCCAGCCCGCGCCTGCCATGGCCAGTGCAGGCAGGAGAACGGTCCAGCCGGAATTGCTCAATGTTCTCAAGCCAATTTCCTCATGGGGTTTCTGAAACGTTCGCGCCTTTGTGGTGCCAGACTATCGCACGCCGGGTGGCTCCTGTTTCGCGCAGGGAGCAGGAAGCCGGGCAGCCGTGGATGACTGCTGCCTGCATGTCAGTGCCGGGTTGCCGGAACGGTTTTGCCCGCGTATTGGCAAAGTGATGCAAATGCTTGCAGGGCTTTCATTTTTCTGCAAATCCGCTAAAATGCGCGGCTCACTTGGCCCGACCCGGTTGTTTCCCGGCGTGCGCGCCGGAAATTCCAGCAATATCAGAGAGATATCATGGTCAAGATTCGCCTTTCACGTGGCGGCGCGAAGAAGCGCCCGTTCTATCACATCGTTGTTGCCGACCAGCGCGATGCGCGCGACGGCCGCAACATCGAGCGCGTCGGTTTCTACAATCCGATCGCTGCCGGGCAGGACGTCAAGCTTCAGCTCGACACCGAGCGCGTCAAGCATTGGCTGGAAAAGGGCGCCCAGCTCACCGAGAAGGTCAAGGCGCTGTACAAGGCGGCAGCGAAGCAGGCAGCACAAGCGGCGTGATCGCAGCGGGTGACCGGTTGATCCTGGTTGGCAGGATCGTCGGGCTTCACGGCGTGGCGGGCGAGGTCAAACTCGAGTCCTACACCGAACCCCGCTCGCAGATCTTCAGGTATCAGCCGTGGTTGTTGAGTTCGGCAACCGGCGATCGCGAAATCAGCGGTTGCCGGGGCAGGGAGCAAGGCAAGGGAATGGTCGCAACCCTGCCTGATGTTGTCGACCGGGATCGCGCAGCGAGTCTGGTCGGATGCGAGATCAAGGTCAGGCGATCGGCTCTGCCCGAACCGAGACCGGATGAGTACTACTGGACCGACCTCGAAGGACTTGAGGTCATCACGATCGATGGTGTTGCGCTCGGGCGGATATCCCACCTGCTCGCAACGGGCGCCAACGATGTGATGGTGGTGCGGGATGGCGAGCGTGAGCGGTTGTTGCCCTTCGTGCTCGAAGACTATGTGAAGACTGTGGATTTCGAGGCTGGCCGGGTAACGGTCGACTGGGATCCGGAGTTCTAGGAATCGGATTGGGCGGACACCGCGCGATGCGCATCGACGTCATCACGCTGTTTCCCGAGTTCATCGAATCCTGTGCTGGGATCGGGGTGGTTGGCAGGGCGCAGGAGCGCGGATTGCTTGAGGTTGTGACTTGCAATCCACGCGATTTCGCGACCGACAACCACCGTACCGTCGACGGCCGTCCATTCGGTGGAGGCCCGGGAATGTTGATGACGATTGCGCCGTTGCGCGATGCGCTCGACAGGGTCCGCCAGGCGTCGACGGAACCGGCAAGAGTGATTTACCTGAGTCCGCAGGGAGCGCGGCTCACGCAGGAAAAAGTCGTCGAGCTGGCGCGCATGGATCGAGTGATCCTCTTGTGCGGTCGCTATGAAGGTGTTGACGAACGCGTACTCGAGAACCTGGTCGACGAGGAACTTTCCATCGGCGACTATGTGCTTTCCGGTGGCGAGTTGGCAGCAGCCATCGTGATCGACGCGATTGGAAGGTTGCAGGATGGCGCGTTGAATGATGCGCAGTCCGCCGAACAGGATTCCTTTGCCGGAGGACTGCTCGATTGTCCGCACTACACGCGACCGGTCAGCGACGATCTCGGTGAAGTGCCTGAAGTTTTGCTGTCGGGTGATCACGCGATGATCCGGCGCTGGCGACGCAAGCAGGCTCTTGGAAGAACCTGGCTGCGACGTCCGGATTTGCTCACGCGTGTGGAACTCGATGCTGAGTCCCGTACGCTGCTTGATGAATTCCGCCGGGATTATCGGGCGGCCGAGAACTAGCGGGGCGGCTGGAGCCGAACCTGCATGATGAATCCAACGATACTGGTGAATGCCATGAACCTCCTCCAACAATTCGAAGCAGAACAGATTACCCGCTCCCTGCCGAAGTTCAGCCCCGGCGATACCGTCGTGGTCAACGTCAAGGTCAAGGAAGGCAACCGCGAGCGCGTGCAGGCCTATGAAGGCGTGGTCATCGCGAAAAAGAACGCCGGCCTGAGTTCCGCCTTCACCGTGCGCAAGATGTCTCACGGTACCGGCGTCGAGCGCGTTTTCCAGGCGCACAGCCAGATCATCGAGTCGGTTGTCGTCAAGCGTCGTGGTTCCGTGCGCGGCGCGAAGCTGTACTACCTGCGTGGCCTGCAGGGCAAGAAGGCTCGCATCAAGGAAGATCTCGGCACGCCGATCGCCGCCCAGGATTGAACCCGCGGCAGTTCAGGATGCAAGTCTTGGAGCATTGAGTCGCGTCTGTGCTCCTCGTCGCGATACGGCCGCCGCAAGGCGGCCGTATTGTTTTGGCGCAACGGGGCTTTGGCGGCTCATCAGCGGTTGAAAAGCGCTGCGATGATCCCCACCAGCAGGGCAGCTCAGACTTTTCCCGAGGCCCTCGCCGATGACTGCCACCACCGCTGAAACCCGCAAGTTCGAAGCCGAAGTTGCACAGGTGCTTCACCTTGTCACCCATTCGCTCTATTCGCACAAGGAAATCTTCCTGCGCGAACTCGTTTCGAATGCCTCCGATGCCTGCGACAAGCTGCGTTTCGAATCGATCGCGCATCCCGAGTGGGTGGCGAATGATCCAGAACTGCGCATCGACATCTCGATCGATAAAGACGCACGCACGCTGAGCGTCCACGACAACGGCATCGGCATGAGTCGCGCGGAGCTGGTTGCGAATCTCGGCACGATCGCGAGCTCTGGAACGCGTCGTTACCTGGAATCCCTGACCGCCGAGAACAAGGCCGATAGCCGCCTGATTGGCCAGTTCGGTGTCGGTTTTTATTCTGCGTTCGTCGTCGCCGACAAGGTCACTGTTGTCAGTCGTCGGGCCGGCAGCGAGGCGTCGGAGAGCGTGCGCTGGGAAAGTGACGGAAAGGGCGAGTACACGCTCGAAACTGTCAACGTCGACCGGCAGGGCACGACGGTCACGCTGCACCTGAAGGAAGACGAAAGCGAGTTCCTCGAATCCTGGAAGATCCGTAGCCTGGTTTCGCGCTACTCGGACCATATCGGCTTCCCGATCCGCATGCCGAAGGAAGTGGATGGCAAGCCTGATGACGAATGGGAGGCTGTCAACTCGGCGTCCGCCTTGTGGACGCGTTCGAAGAACGAGCTCAAGGACGAGGAATACCAGAATTTCTACAAGTCGCTCAGCCACGACTTCAACGATGCGCTGAGCTGGACTCACAATCGCGTCGAAGGCAACCAGAACTTCACCTCGCTGCTGTACGTTCCGGCCAAGGCGCCCTTCGATTTCATGAATGGTCGCGAGGAGCGCAAGGGGCTCAAGCTCTATATCCGCCGTGTCTTCATCATGGATGCGAGCGAACAGTTGTTGCCGGCGTATCTGCGTTTCGTGCGTGGAGTCGTCGATTCCGATGACTTGCCGCTCAATGTCAGTCGCGAAATCCTGCAGCAGAACCGCCAGGTCGAACGGATCAAGGGAGCCTGCACCAAGCGCGTGCTCGATCTGCTCGACAAGCTCGCCAAGGACGAGGCCGACAAGTACACGACGTTCTGGAGCGCGTTTGGCGGTGTCCTCAAGGAAGGTATTGCCGAGGATGCAAGCAACCGCGAGCGCATCGCCAAGCTCCTGCGCTTCGCCTCGACGCATTCCGAAGGCGCGGCACCGACCGTGGCGCTCGATGACTACATCGGCCGCATGCAGGCCGGGCAGGAAATCATCTGGTACATCACGGCCGATTCCCATGCGGCAGCCAAGGGCAGCCCGCAGCTGGAGTCACTGCGGGCCAAGGGCGTTGAAGTCCTTCTGATGTCGGATCGCATCGATGAATGGATGGCGGGCTACCTGACCGAATACGCGGGCAAGAAACTGCGCCATATCGGCAAGGGCGAGATCGAACTGGATTCGGCGGATGCGGAAGCACACAAGGCCAGCGAGGAAGCGGCTTCCGGTGTCGTCGCCAAACTCAAGGAATTGCTCGGTGCACGGGTCAGTGATGTGAAGGTCAGCCGTCGCCTTACCGAATCGCCGTCGTGCGTGGTGCTCGACGAATACGACATGGCCTTGCACCTGCGTCGCGTGCTCAAGCAATCTGGCCACGAGATGCCCGATTCGGCACCAGTGCTCGAGATCAATCCGGCGCACGCCCTGGTCAAGCGTCTGGAGACCGAGACCGACGATGCCCGATCGAACGATCTCGCCCTGTTGCTGCTCGAACAGGCCCAGGTTGCAGAAGGGGCGCAGCTCGATGACCCGGCAGCGTTTGTGCAGCGTGTGAACCGCGTCATTCTCGGAATGGATTGAGGTCAGGCGAGCAACCGCTGCCGGGGCCTCCGATCTGGGTTATTGTGTGCAACGGCGCGTGTCCATCACGCGCCGTTTGTCTTTGTTGACCGACAGGTTGCGATGAAGATTGAAACCAAATTGCCGAAGGTCGGAACGTCGATCTTCACCGTCATGAGCCAATTGGCGGCGAGCCACGACGCGGTCAATCTCGGCCAGGGGTTCCCTGATTTCGACGGTCCGCAAGCGCTGCGTGATGCACTCGCCACGGCGATGAATTCGGGCAGGAACCAATACGCACCCTCTGCCGGCTGGCCGGCCTTGCGCCAGCAGATCGCGCGCAAATCCGAGGCGCTCTACAACTGCCGTGTCGATGCCGAATCGGAGGTCACGGTGACTTCGGGTGCCACCGAGGCCCTGTTCGCGGCCATCGCCGCAGTCGTGCGGCTGGGTGACGAGGTCATTGTGCTCGACCCGTGCTACGACAGTTACGAACCCGCGATCGAGCTCAACGGTGGTGTCGCCGTGCACGTACCGCTTGACGCGCGCGACTTCTCGGTCGACTGGCAACGGGTACGCGATGCAATCACGGCGCGGACACGCATGATCATCGTCAATTCGCCGCACAACCCCTCGGGTGCCGTGTTTGCGGGATCCGACCTCGACACCCTGGCTGAAATCACGCGCGCTACCGATATCGTTGTCCTTTCCGACGAGGTCTACGAGCACATCGTCTTCGATGGCAAGCTGCATCAGAGCGTGTTGCGCCATGCGGAACTGGCCGCGCGCAGTTTCGTTGTCAGTTCGTTTGGAAAGACCTATCACTGCACGGGCTGGAAGGTCGGCTACTGTGTGGCGCCGCGTGAACTGAGTAGCGAGTTCCGCAAGGTTCACCAGTACCTGACTTTCTGCACCTTCACCCCTGCGCAGGTCGCGCTGACGGAAGTTCTCGATAAAATGCCGGACCACTACCTGCAGTTGCCGGCGTTCTACCAGGCACGTCGCGAATACTTCCGCGATCTGCTTGCGGGAACGCGGTTTCGCCTGCTGCCGGTTGCCGGTGCCTATTTCCAGCTTGTCGATTATTCGGCGATCAGCGACAAGGACGACTTCAGCTTCTGCGAATGGCTGGTCGCCAACGCCGGGGTGGCGGCGATTCCGATTTCGGCGTTCTATGAATCGCCACCTCCGGAAATGCGCCTGATCCGGTTCTGCTTCGCCAAGTCCGACCAGATCCTTAGTGCCGCCGCCCAGCGCCTCGGCACGCTCTGACATGTCTGCAACGACACCTTCCGCATTGCGCGTATCCCTCGTCCAGGGTGCGACGCGCTGGCACGACGCCGCAGCGAACCGGGCGTACTACGGAGCACTGGTTCGCAACCTGCAGGGTCACTCCGACCTGATCGTCCTGCCGGAAACGTTTCTGAGCGGTTTCACCAATGAAACGCTCGGCAACGCGGAGGGCATGGATGGTGAAGGCGTGCGCTGGCTCGTCGCGCTGGCCCGCGAGGTGGGTGCAGTGGTCACCGGCAGCCTGATCATCCGTGAGGGCGAGAAATGCGTGAATCGACTGATCTGGGCACGCCCGGATGGCAGTCATGTGATCTACGACAAGCGTCATCTGTTCCGGATGGCCGATGAACACCTTCGTTACACAGGCGGCAGCGATCGCCTGATCGTCGAGCTCAACGGCTGGCGCATCTGCCCGCAGGTCTGTTACGACCTGCGATTCCCGGTCTGGTTGCGTAATGCCTATGATCGCGCGGCGGCTCGTTTCGATTACGACGTGCTGCTGTTTGTCGCCAACTGGCCGACACCGCGACGCCATGCCTGGTCGACCTTGCTGCGTGCGCGGGCCATCGAAAACCTGAGCTATTGCATCGGCGTCAATCGGGTCGGCATCGATGGCAATGGCATTGCCTATTCGGGAGACAGCATGGTGGCTGATTTCCTCGGTCAACCGCTGGTCGAGTTGGGTGCACAGGAGCAGGTCGTGACGATCAGCCTCGACCCTGCTGCGCTCGATGCGCACCGCGCGCGCTTTCCGGCCTGGATGGACGCCGACGCCTTCGTGGTGACGCGCTGAACTATTCCGGATTGCCTGCCGGCTCGCCGGAACAAAGTTTTTCCCAGTACGGTTGTGGACCGAATCGCTCGACCAGGAAGTCGATCAATGCGCGTGTCTTAGCAGGCAGCGAGCGCGTCTGCGCATACACGGCATGAATCGCGATCGGTGGTACCGTCCATGCTTCGAGCACGCGAACGAGATCGCCTCTTTTCAGATAGTCCGCCGCGATGAAGGTGGGCAATACACTGATGCCGTGGCCCTGGGCCGTAGCGGCGGCAATGAAATCCCCGTTGTTCACCAGCAGGTTGCCCTTGATCCGCGTGGCGGTCGATATTCCGTCGCGCTCGAGCACGATTTCATCGCGCCGTGTAGCGAGGGAGTAGATCATGAAATTGTGGCGTGCGAGGTCGCCTGGTTCCTCCGGTCTGCCCGCTTTCCCGAGATAACCCGGCGATGCCACCATGATCAGGCAGGCGGGGGCAATGCGACGTGCGATCAGCGATGAATCGGCGAGCTTCCCGATGCGGATGGCGAGGTCGAACCCTTCGTCGACAAGGTCGACGATACGATCACTGAGTTCGAGTTCAAGTTCGACGCGCGGATAACGCTGCTGGAAATCGGAAAACGCCGGTGCGAGATGCAGCACCGAAAACGATATCGGTGCGCTGACCCGCATTCGCCCGCGCGGCTCGACCTGAAGCTCTGCAGCTTCGGCTTCGGCTTCGGCCAGTTGGGACAGTATTTCGCTCACGCGCTGATAGTAGTTTCTGCCCGGATCGGTCAGGCTGATCCGGCGTGTCGTGCGATTGAGCAATCGTACGCCGAGTGAATCCTCGAGGTTCTGGATCAGCTTGCTGGCGAGTGCCCGCGAGATGCCGAGCTGATCGGCTGCTGCGGTAAAACTGCCGGAATCGACGACGCGCGTGAACAGCTGCATGCCCTGGAATTTGTCCATCAGAGGATATCCAGCACCGCTTCGGGCGGTCGCCCGATGGCGGCCTTGCCGCCGGCGATCACGATCGGTCGCTGGATCAGCTGAGGATGTGCATGCAGAGCGGCGAGGAGTTCGGCGCGGCCGAGATTCGGATCATCCAGTCCATTCGACAGATAGGCGCTCTCGTCCCGACGCATCAGTTCGCGCGGCTGCAGACCAAGCAAGGCGAGCAGTTGCTCGAGTTCCTCGATGCCTGGTGGCGCGCGCAGGTAGTAGACTATCCTCGGCACGATGCCGCGTTCCGCCAGCAATTCCAGCGTCGCGCGGGATTTTGAGCAGCCTGGGTTGTGCAGGATCGTGACGGTGTTCAAGCCGGTGTCCCGGGAGGATTCGGAGCACGACTTTGACCGGTACGGGTTGCTCAGGCAAGCATTGGCGAGGCCGCCCCTGTCGTTCCGGGCTCAGCGGGGCGCCTGGATCCGCGGTTCAGTATGCGGGCGTTCGTCGACGCAAGCGGATGCTGTCCAGCTCGCGTGTGACGATGTACCGCTCTGCTGCGGGCCGATCGGGAAAACTCGCAATCACGCTGCCATCCTCCGGTCCGCGCACCTCGTAGCGATGGGATCGGGCGTGTGCGTCGTCGATCCGGTCAAGGCAGTAGCCGAGGATGTTTGCTTCGGTTCGATTTTGTTGCTGCATGGTTACCTCGATAAGCCAATCACGGGAGCACAGCATAGGGATCGCGTGTGTCGATGCGGTTAATCGAATGTTTCCAGCGTGTTATCGGACCCGACTGGGGGCATTGCCGTGCTTTCGCTGTGAACCAATCGACACCCCGAACGTTATGCGCTTGTGCAGGCGCAGCTCTACGACGCATCAATTCGACGAGATCCGCCTGCTAGAATGGCCGCCGATCGAGACCCGGGGGCGATGTGCTGAACGGTTTCGAGACAGCAGCATTCCAGTCACATAGTGCGAATCGAGGTTCGCGTGACTGGCGGTCGAGGATCGGATTTCATTGGGAGAGGAAAAGATGAAGAAATTTGTAGTGGTAGCCACGTTGGCGCTTGCAGGTTTCGGGTTCGCGGGAATGGCGCTCGCACAGGGCGGCAAGCCAGCGGTCGGCGTTGCCGAATTCAAGAACGAGTCCGGTGCGGCCTGGTGGCGGGGCGGCGTGGGCTGGGAGCTTTCCGGGATGTTGTCGAACGAGTTGTCGAGTACGGGAAGCTTCCGTGTCGTCGAGCGTTCAAAGCTCGAGAACGTTCTGGAAGAGCAGAATCTCGCGGCATCGGGCCGTGTACGCTCGGGAACCGGCGCCAGCATCGGGAAATTGACCGGTGCGGACTATCTCGTCATGGGCACGGTTACGTCCTATGAGGAAAACACGGCGAGCACGGGTGGCGGCATCAGCTTCAAGGGCATTTCGCTCGGCGGCAAGAAGAGCGAAGCCTACATTGCCGTTGACGTGCGCGTGGTCAATGCGACGACCGGCGAGGTCGACTTCTCGCGCACCGTGGAAGGCCGCACATCGGGTGGTGGCGTGAGCGTCGGCGTATTCCGCGGTGGATTCGGCGGTTCGTTGTCGCAGGAAAAGAACACGCCAGCCGGCAAGGCGATCCGCGCCGTGCTCGTCGAAGTGACCGACTATCTGAGCTGCGTCATGGTCGAGCGCAATGGTTGCGAGGCCGATTATGCCGCCAAGGAACGCAAGCGCCGCGACAGCAACAAGAAAGGTGTGAAGCTGGACTGATTCCAGGCTGGGTTTTTGCCTTCAGGAAACGGTGGGGCGCAAGCTCCACCGTTTTTTGTGATCGCGGATCCGATCGAGGAAGCGCGGCTCGACGATATCGGGCTGGTGCCCTAGTCCTTCGACCCTGGGCCGCGACGGTTGCCGTTGCCCGATCGCCCCTGGTTTCCGCGACGACCACCAGGACCCGCATTCCCACCCGGGCGATTGCCCCCGTTTGGATTGCCGCGTGGACCATCGCGGTTCGGTTTGCCGCGATTGGCCCAAACGCCCTGACCACGATTCCCGTCGACCGCCGGTGCGCGATTGCCTCGTGCATCGTCGTGAATCGAATTGCCTCGGGGTGCGCGATTGCCCATCGCATCGTCTTGTCGCGCGTTGGGATTGGATGATCGATTGCCCTGCGCCGGACCACGACGCGGCATGCCGCCTTGCGGCGGGCGATTTCCGTTTGCGTTCTCGTTGCGCGGACCGCGGTTTCCATGGGCGACGTTGCCGTTCGCATTCGGGTTGCCACGATTCACCTGATTGCCTGGCGATTGCCCTCCCGCGCGTTGCCCGCCCTTGCGATTGCGAGCGCCGGGCTGCGGAGAATCCGGGAACCACGCACGCAGGATGGCCGGATTGAGTCCTGGATCGACATATTGCGAGCCCGCAGCCGGGGCAACCTTGCCGCGCGGTCTCGACGGGCGTGGTCCACCGCCTCCGCGCGAGCGCTTGCCCTTGTTGCCGCCAGGTGCGCGCCAGCCGTCGTCGCGCAACCGGTCGAACTGGCCGAATTCGCGCGCTTCCTCGGTACGCGTGCTGGTCCATGCTTGCTGGGTCTTCGGATCCGGACGGAATTCGGTTTGCGTACTGCGGCGCTGACCGATCACCGACGCCAGGGTCAACCGCGCCTCTGGTTCGGCTGCGCCACAGAGCTCGCGCAGAGATTTGACCTGGTCGGCATCCAGTTCCTGGCTTTGCTGACGCTTGAGCAGGCGCGGCAACTCGACGTTCGCGTAGCGCACGCGCTTCAGGCGGCTGACCATGAGGCCGACGGCCTCCCACATGCGGCGGACCTCCCGGTTGCGGCCTTCGCGAATGACGACACGAAACCAGGAATGGCTTCCGCCACGGCTGATCACGGCGATTTCGTCGAAGTGGGCCGGGCCGTCTTCAAGCTCGACTCCACTACGCAGGCGTTCGATGACCTCATCGGGGACCTCGCCGTGCACGCGGCAGATGTATTCGCGCTCGAGTTCCGAGCTCGGATGCATGAGGGCATTGGCAAGCGCGCCGTCGGTGGTCAGCAGAAGCAGGCCGGTGGTGTTGATGTCGAGGCGACCAACGGCGATCCAGCGCGCGCCCTTCAGGCGAGGCAGGTGCTCGAACACGGTCGGTCGGCCATCGGGATCATCGCGCGTCGTCATCACGCCTTCCGGCTTGTTGTAGACCAGGACCTGGGCATGTTCGGTACTGTCGCTGATCACGACGAAGCGCTTGCCGTCGATCTCGATGCGGTCGCCCGCCCGAACACTGAGGCCCAGCGACGCCGGTGCGCCATTGACCTGTACTTCACCGGCCTCGATGCGACCTTCAAGCATGCGTCGCGAGCCCAGCCCCGCCGTGGCGAGCACCTTGTGCAGGCGTTCCTCGAGCGTGGCGACGACGTCGTCGGGAGCGGAGCGTTTCAGGGAAAGTACGTTGCGTACGGGGGAGGTCATGCGTCTTGCTCCGTGGTGTCGGCGTCAGTTACGGACGAAGACAAGGTCTGGGGATGGCTGCGGATCGCTGCGGGGTCGTGCGCCGGGTCAGGAACCGGGGCATCCGATTCTCCGGACACGTCGACGTCGAGTTCGTCGATCGCCTGCGCGAGGATTTCGGGATCGCCTTCGATCTGCGGGGTTTCGCCGTCGCTCGAAGGGCTGGGTAGCGACAGTTGTGGGTCGAGATCCTCGAAGTCGCGAATCTCGCTGAGCGAAGGCAGCTCGTCGAGCGACTTGAGGTTGAAATAGTCGAGAAATCCGCGCGTGGTACCGAACAGCGCCGGCTTGCCCGGGACATCGCGATGGCCGACGACGCGGATCCATTCGCGCTCCTCGAGCGTCTTGATGATATGGGTCGACACGGCGACGCCGCGAATCTGCTCGATTTCCGCGCGCGTGATCGGCTGCCGGTAGGCGATCAGTGCCAGGGTTTCGAGCAGGGCGCGCGAATAGCGGCTCGGGCGCTCGGTCCACAACCGCGCGACCCAGCCGTGGACGTCCTGACGGACCTGGTAGCGGAATCCCGAGGCGACCTCGATCAGCTCGATCCCGCGCTGCTCGCAATCGGCCTGCAGCGACTGGATCGCACGCGCGATGTCGTCATGGCTGGTCGCCTCGTTCTCTCCGAACAGGGCGAGAATCTGGGTCGGGGTCAGCGGATTTCCGGCGGCAAGCAGGGCCGCTTCGATGATGCGTTTGAGAAGTTCGAATTCGATCATGTGCACGGGTTCAATCGGCCACTGCCAACGATTTGATGTAGATCGGCGCAAGCGTTTCGACCTGGCTGATCTCGATGAGTTGTTCCTTGGCCAGCTCGAGAATGGCGAGGAACGTGACGACGATGCCTTGACGCCCTTCTCCGGTATCGAACAGGCTTTCAAAACGATGAAACTCGCCATTGCCGAGCGAGCGCAGCACGTCACTCATCCGGTTGCGGACCGACAGGGCTTCGCGCTGGATCGCGTGATGGCTGAAGAGTTCGGCACGGTTGAGCACGTCCTTGAGCGACAGCAGCAGCTCGCGCATGTCGACCGGCGGAGGCAGGCGGATGATGTTGCGATCGGGTACATGGGCAGAGACGAGGGCGCTGTCGCGTTCGAGGCGCGGAAGTCCGTCGATGTCGGCGGCCGCCTGCTTGAAACGCTCGTACTCCTGCAAGCGCCTGACCAGCTCGGCGCGCGGATCTTCCTCGAGATTCTCGGCATCCGGCGGTCGTGGCAGGAGCAGACGCGACTTGATCTCGGCAAGGATCGCGGCCATGACCAGATATTCGGCTGCCAGTTCGAGTCGCATTTCCTGCATGAGGTCGATGTAGTCGACATATTGCCGTGTGATTTCGGCAACCGGGATGTCGAGGATGTCGAGATTCTGTCGGCGGATCAGGTAGAGGAGCAGATCGAGCGGGCCTTCGAACGCATCGAGGATGACCTCGAGCGCATCCGGGGGGATGTACAGATCCTGCGGCATTTGCAGGACGGGCTCGCCACGCACGATCGCCAGCGGCATTTCCTGCTGCTGCGGAACCGGCGGGAACGCCGTGACGGATTCGTCGTGCTGGATTTGGATTTCGGCTGTCGGGGTGTTCATATCCGATCCGGTGGCCCGATGCCTCACGGCGTGGGTCATGCGCAGATCTCGCGTGAAAGAAGTCGACCTGCGAATGCGGCTGCGCAGATCATGCGTGGCTGGCGATTGCGCGCCGAAACCATGCGACTGACGCTTGGCACGGGCTTGCCGGAGCGCGCCCAACGCCATCGTCGATACTTGAACCAACCGGTATTCCCGGTACACGCTCACATGCACCGATCATCCGGGCCCGGTAAACCGGCGGGTCAGCAGGACATCGGGTTGCATGCAGGCAGATCACCAACGGGTTCACCCGGAACTCCACCCGATCCGGATGCCATGCGACTTGCGCGATGGCCGGTGTTGCGACTGCCCTTGTTGCTGGCGTCACCACGGGTCAGTCGGGAATCGCCCCTCGACCCTTCGGCGCGGGCGCAAGAGTAAGGCCATTCGATGGTCGAAGTCCAGCTTGCGGCGCGCGGCAACGTGAAACGCCGACACCCGACACGCCCGCGGCAGGCCATTGATGCCGGGTCGATGGCGGGTCAGATGGCCCGGCCGTAGCAACCATCGGCTAACATAGGCGCCCCGTCCGGAAACGCATTGCCATGTGGTACGCCATTACTGGTCACGACAACCCCGATTCGCTGGAAGGACGCAAGACCAGCAGGCCGGCGCATATCGAGCGCCTGAAGGCCTTGCATGAGCAGGGGCGTCTGCTCCTCGCAGGCCCTTTTCCTGCGATCGACAGCGAAGACCCCGGGCCGGCCGGATTCACCGGCAGCTTGATCGTGGCCGAATTTGCCGACCTCGAGGCCGCGAAGGCGTGGGCGGCAGTCGACCCATACGTCGACGCGGGGGTTTACCGGTCCGTCGACATCCGCCCATTCCGCAAGGCCCTCCCGTGAGTGATCGTCTGGCGGCAATCCGCGCGCGGCTGGAAGAGCAACTCTCGCCCGATGAACTGGAGATCACCGACGACAGTCATCGCCATGTCGGTCATGCCGGCGCACGGGATGGTCGCGGGCATTTCAGTGTGCGTATTTCCAGCCGTTCGTTCGAGGGAATGGCGCCCCTTGCCCGGCATCGTGCGGTCTATGCGGCACTCGGCGAGTTGATGCAGACAGAAATCCACGCGCTCGCCATCGATGCGCGAATCCCGGAGGAAGGAAAATGACGGCAAGAGCCTCATCAAGGACAACGCTGGTCCTGCTCGCACTGCTGGCGATCAGCGGCTGCGAAGACAAGTCCGCAGGCTCCACCCTGTCGGCGGATCTGCCGTTGGCGGAGACAGTCAATGGGCAACGCGTCCCGCAGGTACTGCTCGATGTTCTTGCCCGCGAGCGCAAGCTCGATCTTTCCGTGCCCGAACAGCGCGCGCGTGCGGTGCTCGAGCTGACCGATTACATCCTTCTGGATCAGGCGACCCGGGCCGAGTCGTACATGAAGGATCCGACGTTTGCTGCGGCCGTCGAGATCAACCGGCTGCAGGGTCAGGCGAATGCGGCGATGGGAAAATTCCGTGACAGCGCCCAGGTCGATGACAGCGTGCTGAGAACCGAGTACCAGCAGCAGATCGCCAAGGCGGGAACGTCCGAGTACGACTTCAGCCAGTTGCTGTTCGACAACGAGGATGACGCACTGAAGGCGGCGGGCGAAGCACTCAGCAAGCCGTTCAACGAAGTGTTCGACGCCTGGAGCAAGCGCGCCAAGCAGGCGCGTGCATTCCAGCGGGTGCGGCCGGCCCAGTTGCCTGAGCTGCTCGGCAAGGAACTTTCATCGCTGAAATCCGGCGAGACCGGGAAGATTCCGGTGCACACCGAGTATGGCTGGCACGTGATTCATGTCGGCGCGATATCACCCTTCGTGCCGCCGACCTTCGAGCAGCTCAAGGACGGCATTCGCGATACCGTGCTTGCACAGATAGGCCAGAAGCGCCTTGAGAAGCTGCGCAGCGAAGCGAGCATCACGACGCCGGAGCCCGCCACGCCGGCTGCCGCGTCCGCTGAAAAACCCGCCAACTGATCCGAGCCGGAGCAACCCCGTTTCATGCGACTGACCACAATCAAGCTGGCTGGCTTCAAGTCCTTCGTCGATCCGACCACGCTGCACCTGCCGACCAACATGTCGGCCGTGGTTGGCCCGAACGGCTGCGGCAAATCCAACATCATCGATGCGATCCGCTGGGTCATGGGTGAGAGCGCCGCGAGCAGGTTGCGCGGCGATTCACTGACCGATGTCATTTTTTCCGGATCGAGCGCGCGCAAACCCGTCGGTCAGGCCGTGGTCGAGCTGGTGTTCGACAATTCCGACGGCACCGTGACCGGCGAATACGCCCATTACAACGAGATCTCGGTCAAACGTCTGGTCAGTCGAGATGGCCAGTCGCAGTATTTTCTCAACGGCACGCGTTGTCGCCGGCGCGACATCACCGACCTGTTCCTCGGCACCGGACTTGGCCCGCGCAGCTACTCGATCATCGAGCAGGGCATGATCAGCCAGATCGTGGAATCCGATCCCGAGCAATTGCGCGTGCACCTCGAGGAGGCCGCCGGGATATCGCGCTACAAGGAGCGTCGCAAGGAAACGGAGAGCCGCATCAAGGCGACCCGCGAAAACCTTGACCGCGTGCGTGACGTGCGCGACGAAGTCGACAAGCAGCTCGAACATCTCAAACGTCAGGCACGTGCTGCCGAGCGCTGGCAGGATTTCCAGGGACAACACAAGCGCAAGGAGGCTGAACTCAAGGCCGTCACCCTGCGCGGATCGCGCGCGGATCTCGATGCCCAATCGGGATCCCTGCGCCAGGCCGAGCTTGCGATCGAACAGCAACTGGCCGAGCAGCGACAGCGCGAAGCGCAAATAGAAACCGGGCGAGAGGCCCATGTGGCCGCGAGCGAGCACCTCAATGCGGTGCAGGCCGAGGTCTACAAGGTAGGCGCCGAGATCGCGCGGGTGGAACAGCAGATCCAGCACAACCGCGTTCTTGCCGAGCAACTCGAGCGTGCGCGCACCGAGACCGCGAACGCACACGCACAACTGGCCGAGCACATCGCGGGCGACACCGCGCAGATTGAAGCTCTGCGTGAAAGCCTGAGTGAGTCAGCGCCGCAACGCGAGGCCTTGCATGAAGCGGTCGAGAACGCGGCGGAAGTGCTGCGCCTCGCCGAAGCCGGCCTTGCCGAGTGGCAGGAGCAATGGGACGCCTACACGCGCTCCAGTTCCGAAGCCGGACAGGCCGCCGAGATCGAGCGCACGCGCCTGGACTATCTCGATCGACAATGCATCGAGGCGGATCGTCGTCGCGAGATGCTCGACGCCGAGAAGCGCGCCGCCGATTTCGGCGAGTTCGCGCGCGCCCTGGAAATCCTCGATGTCGACCATGGCCAACTGCGCGAACAGGTCGAGACGTTTACCGCACTGCTTGATACCCGGCGCAACGAGCTCGAGCAGATCCTGGAGACCGAACGGCAACTGCAGACAGGCCTCAGCACACGTCGTGGCGAGCTGGAGAAGTCCCGTGGCCGCCTGGCTTCACTCGAAGCATTGCAGCACGCCGCACTGGGTGAGGACGGCGGTGTTGCCCATGACTGGCTGGAACGGCTTGGCATCGGTCGGTCGCGCCGGCTCGGTGAAGTCCTCGAGGTCGATGCGGGCTGGGAGCGTGCCATCGAAACGGTCCTGCAGGGCTGGCTCGATGCGGTCCTCGTCGATTCGCCGCAGGCGATGGAAGCGGATCTCGCGAGTTTGCGTGATGCTGACGTGACCCTGCTTGCCGCGGCATCGAGCGATGCGGTCCACGCGCCGGGCACCTTGGCGGCACATGCCCGCGGTCCGAGTGCGGCGCTGGCTGTGCTGGCGCGCGTGCACACCGTGGAATCGATCGATTCGCTGGCCGGGATGACGAACGCGCTCGAACCCGGTCACTCGATCGTCACCCGTGATGGTGAGTGGGTGGGACCCGGATTCGCCCGTGTTGCGCGTGCCCAGGGATCGCAGGTTGGCGTGCTTGCTCGCGAGCGCGAGATCGCCGAGCTTGGAAGCCGGATCCTCGATCTGGATACCGAGATCGAGGAATTCGCAGCGCAGCTTGAGGAATCGCGGGTTGCCCGGATCGATGCCGAGCGCGTGCGCGACGATGCACAGCGCGACCTGCATTCCGGGCACCGCCGGCTTGCCGAGATTTCCGGCCAGTTGCAAAGCCAGCGCGGACGCATGGAAAGTGCCCGCGAACGGCTCGTCCGGGTCGATGCCGAACTGGACGAACTGATCGTCAAGCTCGATTCTGACAAGGGCCAGTCGCGCGAAGCGCGAGGACGCCTGGACAAGGCAGTCGAGCGCATGGGCGAGCTCGAACAGCAACGCCAGCAACTCGACGGAAGTCGGCGGCAGCTGCTCGAAAGTCGCGAGGAAGCGCGCATGAATGCGCGTGAGGCACGCGATACCGAGCATCAGGCCGCGCTATCGGTGGAATCCAAGCGTTCCTCGCTGAGTTCGCTCGAGCAGGCCTTGCAGCGGATGCAGGCCCAACTGGCCCAGCTTGAATCGCGCCGCAGCGAGATTGCCGCGCAGATCGAAGCGGGAGGCGATCCGCTCGCCGAACTCGAAGGAGAACGCCAGGCTTGCTTGAACCAGCGATTGCTGGTCGATCGCCAGCTGGTCGAGGCACGCAAGGCGCTCGAGGAGCGCGACGCCGAAATGCGTCGTATCGAAGTCGAACGCAATGCGATCGTCGAGGCACTGACCGTGCGACGGGAACACCTGGCCAATCTCCGCCTCAATGAGCAGGAACATCGGCTGCAGGCGCAGGCTCTCGCCGAAGCGATCGTCGAGGCCGGGTTCGAGATCGAAGCCCTGCTTGCCGAATTGCCCGATGAGATCGATGCGGTCCGGTGGCGCAGCGACCTCGACGAGCTCGAGCAGAAAATTCGGCGCCTTGAGCCGGTCAACCTTGCCGCGATCAAGGAGTACGAGGAGCAATCCCAGCGCAAGACCTATCTCGACGCCCAGCTCACCGACCTCGGCACTGCCCTGGAAACCCTCGAAGCCGCGATCCGCAAGATCGATCGCGAGACGAGGCAGCGCTTCAAGGATACGTTCGATCGCGTGAATGCCGGCGTGCAGGAGCTGTTCCCGCGCCTGTTCGGCGGTGGCCAGGCGTATCTCGAACTGACCGGCGATGACTTGCTGTCGACCGGCGTTTCGATCATGGCGCGTCCGCCCGGAAAGCGCGTGACATCGATATCGCTGTTGTCCGGTGGCGAGAAGGCGATGACTGCCGTGGCCCTGGTGTTCTCGATCTTCCGCCTCAACCCCGCGCCTTTCTGCCTGCTCGACGAGGTCGACGCGCCGCTTGACGAGGCCAACGTCGGCCGCTTCTCGGCGATGGTTACCGAGATGAGCCAGAACGTTCAGTTCATCTTCGTCACCCACAACAAGGCAACCATGGAGGCCGCGTCGCAGCTCTGCGGCGTGACCATGCGTGAGCCCGGCGTTTCGCGTCTTGTGCAGGTCGACCTCGCGGAAGCCGCTAAACTGGCTGGAGCCGCGTAGGCCAGCGCACCTTCAAGGAGTCGGCATGGAGCAGCAAGCATTGGGCGCGACAGAGATGCGCGTCATCATCTTCATCATCGGCCTCATCGCTCTTGCGCTGATCTACCTGTTCGGGCGGCCGAAGAAGCCGGGGCAGGGCAAGCGCACGCTGTTTCGCAAGCCGGCAGGGGAGCGCGTCGAGCCGACGTTCGAAGGTGATGTCGAACTGGACGACACGCTCGATTCCACGCTGCACGGCGAACAACTGGAGTTGCTCGGTTCGAACGAAGTTCCGTTCGAATCGATCGCTGTCGAGACCAGGGGAAAAGGCAGGACGCGCCGCCCCACTCGCCCGCTGGTCGGCGTCCGTCCGGATTCGCCCATCGAGCGGATCGTCACGTTGTTCGTCTGTGCCCGCGCCGGCCTGCTCATTTCGGGCAGCGATCTCGTCGTCGCCGCCGAAAAGTCCGGGCTCGAGTTCGGCGACCAGGGGATCTTCCATCGCATGGTCACCGGCAAGAGCGAGTCAGGTCCGATCTTCAGCATGGCCAACATGGTCAAGCCCGGCAGTTTCGACATGACCACGATCGAACAGCTGGAAACGCCGGGGCTGACCTTGTTCATGGCCTTGCCTGGACCGCTCTCCGCACTGGATGCCTGGGACACGCTGCTGCCGACCGCACAACGCCTGGCTGAGCTGCTGGACGCGAGCCTGCTCGACGAGAAGCGCGGCGCACTGGGGCGCCAGGGTATCGCTCATGTCCGCGATGAATTGCGTGCATGGGACCGCAAGCAGGAAGGTGGGCAGATCCGGCCGAGCTGGTAGCCAGCGCCATTGGTGATCCCGGGTCCGGGCGTGAGTGGAACGGTTTGTGACGATGTGTTCCGCGCTGCGTCGCAGATAGTGTGAATGCTCGACTTCAGCCGGCGATCATTTGCCCATCGCCGTGGTCTGGCGAATATTCCCCACCAGGAGACACATCGTGAGCAAGCAGATCAAAGTGATGAAAACGGTCAAGCCAGGCCCGAGCGCATCGGTCGACAAGGTCCAGCAGGTTTGGCTGGCTGGTCTCGGCGCATTCTCGATCGCGCAGAAGCAGGGCAAGGTGATCCTTGACGGAATGATCAACGAAGGACGTTCATTCCAGTTGCGTACCGACAAGCTTGCGCGCAAGGTTTCGGGCGAGATCAAGGCAGTCGCGGAAACGCGCATGGCGCCGGTCAAGCTCCGCCTTGCGGCACTGCGCAGCGATGCCGAAGCGAAGATCGAACAGGGTGTGGGCCGCCTGATGTCATATGCGGGGATCCCGTCCAAGGCCGATGTCGACTCCCTGATTGCACGCGTCGACAAGCTTTCGCGCCAGTTGCGCGCTACCAGGTAGTTCTCTGGCAGGATTCGAAAAAGCGGCCGCCTTGAGCGGCCGTTTTTCGTTGTGCACTCAGCGCAGGTAGGCCGCGGCCAGCGTATTCAGATGCAGGCGTTCCGAGTCGCGCAGGAAGGGAGCGATAAGCATCATGACCTGATGGATGCCCCGGCCGACATCGAGCTGGCCCGATTCGTTCTTGCCGTGCCGCACGGCGTCGAAATTCAACCAGAACGTGGCTACCAGCACGATGTTCTCCGCGGTTGCGCGGATCTCGTCGGCGCTGGCCCGGAAAATTCCGGCGGCGGCAAGACCGCGCATGACCGATTCCGCGTTTTCCGACGCACGCTTGAGGATGCGCGCGAAATGCAGGCGCAACTTGCGGTTGCGCGAAAGGATGTCGACAAGATCGCGATAGACGAAGCGGAAATCCCACATGCACTCGAAGATCAGATGCAGTTGCAGCCAGACATCCTCGAGGTTCGGTAATCGATCACCGGGGGTAACCAGGGCTTCGTCGATACGCTGTTCATAGCGTGCGAACAACTGCCCGATGATGTCGTCCTTGTTCCGGTAGTGGTAGTAGAGATTGCCGGGGCTGATGCCCAGTTCGTCGGCGATGTGGTTGGTCGTTACGTTCGGCTCGCCCTGGCCGTTGAACATCGCCAACGCGGTTTCAAGAATGAGCTCGCGTGTCTGGCGCGCCATGGGAAATGCCGAGCCGGAGACGCCGTGCTCAGGCGCGCAGCTTGGCGACCAGGTCGATGTATTTCTGCATCGCTTCGTTCTTGGCTGTGCCCTTGAGCTTCGCCCATGCCTCGTACTTGGCTGTTCCGACGAAATCGAAGAAGCCGGGTTTGGGGCCGGCAACATCACCGTCGGCGCCTTGCTTGTAGAGCGCGTAGAGCTTCAACAGGGTGTCGTTGTCTGGACGATCGTCCAGCTTCTTGATGTCTTCGGCGGCTTTCTCGAAGCTGGCTTGAAGCTTGGACATGGTATTCGGCCTGATTGGATGCGCCCCTGCGCCGCAACTTTCTATCATGCACCCACAAGGCGGTCAACGCGACGGGCAGCACCGCGGCAAGTGCATGGAAACCCGTCCGGCGGACGATTATGCTGTCCATACGGTGGCGTCCGCGACCATCCGTGATGGCCGGATCTTCGTGGCCGATCAACCTGGACTGGAGTGGGAAATGACATATTTCGTGACTGGCGCCACAGGCTTCATCGGTCGTCACTTGCTGGAAAAATTGCTGTTGCGGAAAGGCCGGATCTACTGTCTGGTGCGCAAGGAATCGACTGCGAAGTTCGAAGCGCTGCGCGAGCGACTCGGTGCAGACAAGGATCGCCTGATTGCGGTCAGCGGGGATCTGGGCAAGGCCCGGCTTGGCTTGACGCCGACGTCACTGAAGAATCTCGGCGGCAAGATCACCCATTTCTTCCATCTCGCGGCGCTGTACGATCTCGCTGCCGACGAAGCCAGCCAGGTGAAGGCCAATATCGACGGAACGCGCCATGCCGTGCAATTGGCTGAAGTACTCAAGGCCGGCTGCTTCCATCACACCAGTTCGATCGCCGCAGCCGGCCTTTACCCGGGCGTGTTCCGCGAGGACATGTTCGATGAAGCGGAAGGCCTCGACAATGTCTATTTCCGCACCAAGCACGATTCCGAGGGCATCGTCCGTTCGGAATGCAAGCGGCCATTCCGCATCTATCGCCCCGGCATCGTCATCGGCAACTCGCAGACCGGTGAAATGGACAAGATCGACGGACCCTATTACTTCTTCCAGTTGATCAAGAAGATGCGCCAGGTCCTGCCGCCATGGATGCCAACGGTCGGGCTCGAAGGCGGGCGCTTGAACCTCGTTCCGGTGGACTGGGTCGCAGCGAGCATGGATCACATCGCGCATATCCCGAAGCTCGACAGCCAATGCTTCCATCTGACCGATCCGGCGCCGTATCGAATCGGCGAAGTGCTCAACATCTTTGCTGACGCAGGACACGCGCCGAAGATGAGCATGCGCATCGACGCACGCATGTTTGCATTCGTCCCGAGTGCGATCCGCCAGGCGCTGTCGAGCCTGCCGCCGGTGCGGCGCATGCTCAACGTGTTCCTGCGCGATTTCGGCATTCCGGCCGAGATCATGCGCTTCATCAACTATCCGACCCGGTTCGATACGCGTGAAACCGATCGCGCGCTTCGCGGCTCCAAAATCAAGCTGCCTAAGCTGCAGACCTACGCGTGGCGTCTCTGGGACTACTGGGAGCGTCATCTCGACCCGGCCCTGTTCGTCGATCATTCGCTGTCCGGCAAGGTTCGGCGCAAGGTGGTCGTGATCACGGGCGGATCATCAGGCATCGGCAAGGCCGTCGCCATCAAGGTCGCCGCGGCCGGGGCCAAGGTGGTCATCTGTGCGCGTGGCGAGGAGGAGCTTGCGGCGGCAAAGATGGAAATCGAAGGGGCGGGCGGCACCTGTCATACCTACAAGGTCGATCTTGCCGAACTGGCATCCTGCGATGCCTTCGTCAGTCAGGTCACAGCGGATCACGGCAGCGTCGATATCCTGATCAACAATGCGGGTCGGTCGATTCGCCGCGCAATTGCGTCGAGCTACGATCGTTTCCATGATTTCGAACGCACGATGCAGCTCAACTATTTTGGTTCGCTGCGTTTGATTCTCGGCTTTCTGCCGAAGATGACCGAGCGCCATCGTGGCCACATCATCAACATTTCGTCGATCGGCGTACTGACCAATGCTCCGCGATTCTCGGCCTATGTTTCGTCGAAGGCGGCGCTGGATGCGTTCTCGCGGTGTGCACAGGCCGAATTCTCCGATCTCGGCATCAACTTCACGACGATCAACATGCCACTCGTGAAGACACCGATGATCGCGCCGACCAAGATGTACGATTCGGTGCCGACGCTGAGCCCGGAGGAAGCCGCGGACCTCGTGGTAGAGGCGATCATCGAGCGACCGGTGCGTGTGGCCACGCGCACCGGAATCTTCGCGCAGCTGTTCTATTCGGTCTCTCCGCGCGCCTACGAGATCGTCATGAACACGGCGTTCCGCCTGTTCCCCGATTCATCCGCGGCGAAGGGCATCAAGGGCATTCGCCAGGAGATGCAGCAAGGGCCGTCTTCGGAACAGGTCGCGTTCGCGGCGTTGATGCGGGGCGTCCACTGGTAGGCGAGTGGATGCCGTCGACACCGAAGCGTCAAATCATGCGCGCATGAAAAAGCCCCTCGCCGTTCCGGGCGAGGGGCTCCGCTTCGCGGTCCTACTTGGCGCCTGCCTTTTTCTTGCTTGCGGCGTTCCGTGCAACGGGCTTCTTCGCAACCGGCTTCTTTGCCGGAGCGGCCGTCCGCTTGGCGCCGACGTGCTTGAGCTGCGCCGATTCGAGTTCACGGGCTACGTCGGCCAGCTCATCCTTGATGCGGGATACCGATCGCGTGGCGCTTGTGCGGCTGGTCGCCGGCTTGCTGACGGCCCTGGCGGCCGGTTTTGCATTGAGTTTGCTCACTTCGCGGGCGAGTTCCTCGATACGAGTGGTAAGGCCCTTGAGTTCGGTGCTGCCCGGAACACCAAGCCGGCTCAATGCGCGCGAGACACGATTTTCGAACACCTTTTCGAGCTTGTCCCAGGTCTCCTGGCTACGCTCCTTGACTTGACCAACCGCTGCCTCAACGGCCCCACGTGCTTCCTCGGCCTTGCCTGCGGTGAGCTTGCGCGTCTTCTGCTCGAGCGAGACGCCCTCGCGAACCAGGGCCTCGAACAGGCGTGTTCCCTCGTCCTGCGCCTTGGCGAACGCGCCCAGTCCGGCGAGCCAGATGTGCTGCGCGGACTCGACGATCGATTTTCCACCGGCGCGAGCCGAGGGCGTGCTGGCAGCTGGCGCGGCTTTGGATTTCAGCTTCGGCTTGGGCTTGGTCATTGCAGGGTTCCTTCGATGGGATGGGCACGGGATGCCCGGTTGGTTGCGCAGGTTAGTTCCGCTTCCTAGAGCAAGTAATCGATGCGGAAGATCAGGAATGCACCGAGCTCGGCGCGGTTCGTTTTGTCGTGCGGCGCGTCGCCGATCTGGATCGGGCAGTGGCCGGGCTTTCGCGATCGATCGCGACATCGAGGTCGTCGAGTGCCCGATGCAGTTTCGAGGTGGCCTTCGAACGCCGTGGCGGTTTTCCGTCGAGACCGCCGAGCAGGGTACGCTCTGGATCGTCGAGCACGCGCGCGCGCAGTTGCAATCCGTGACGCTCGAGCAAGGGCCCGAGCGCGCGTCGATGCGTGCGCAAGTCCTTCAGGGTCGATTGATAGGCGTGCTCGGCGAGCCTCTTGCGGTGTGCGAAGCTGAAGATGTTGGTGAAGAACATCTCGGTGTCGTCGTCGTCAGGTTCGATCAGGAGCAGATCGGAACCGCTGTACTGGCGCTCGTACTTCGGGATGCTGGCCTGCATGCGCGACTGCAGCAGGGTGCGGAACATCTGCGAGAGGACCGCCGGCAAGCCGCCCTCGACGAGACTGCTGGGCGAGCTCTTGCCCAATGCATTGGCATGCGCCGTGTCGATGGGGACCAGCGGGTTGATTGCCAGCACGAGATCGGCGCCGGCATCCATTGCAACCGACGCATGCACGGTATGGCGCAAGGCTCCATCGACAAAGTACCTACCGTTGATCGCTACCGGTGGATAGAGGCCGGGCAGGGCGGAACTGGCTTCGATCGCGCGCGAGATCGGCACGTCATCGTGGTCCTTGGTACCGAAGCGAACGGCCTGCCCGCTGTCGAGTTCCACCGCGACGATGACCAGCTTGCGCGCGAGCTCGCGAAAATCGTTGCTGCGCCCGTGCCCGGTATAGGCGTCGCGAAGGAACCGCTCGATCGCCTCATTGTCGAACAATCCGGTGGGCAGCAGGCTGCCCAGTTTGAGCAGGGTATCGGAAACCCGCAGGTCGAACGGATGCCGGGCAAATTCGGCGAGACCGCCGAGCAGCAGGCGAGGCACTCCCCATAGCCGCCGCAGATACTCGTAGATGGCCGGCCGCACGAAGTTCTCGGGACGGAAATTGAACTGGTCGGAATCGCCGGTGATGAAGATGCGGCACAATTCGGCCGTGCTCAGGCGATTGGCCAGGCTGGCGGCGACGTAGGCGCCAGAGCTGATGCCGACGTATACATCGAGGGCGTTCATGTCGAGCCCTTCGATCGCGTCCTCGAGCGCGCGGACTGCCCCGATCTCGAAGATGCCGCCGATCGGGCCGCCCCCGGCGACAGCAAGGCCGATCTGCGGGCGTCGCGACCTTTTGACCGGTTTCCGCGCTGCCTTGATGACCAGCATCAGGCGATCTGCTCGTCGAGATGGCGATTGATTTCGCGTTCGATCATCGGCTTCATCATGCCCATGACGAAGCCGAGGTCGGCGAATACGTGCACCTCGCCCTTCTCGAGGGCGATATGGCCATCGACGCCACTGCGCGAGAACGCAAGGGTGTTGCCTTCCCACGCGCAATCGAGATCGAATTCCTTGGCAATGGATTTGGCGAGCTTGTTGACCGCCTTGCGCGCTTCGGCAAGCGAAAGCTGGTGTTTGCGGCGGATATCGATTTTCGCCATTTGGATTCTCCTGGTGCGGCAACGCTGGGGCGTCGCGCGGCGCCCGCTATGATGCCCTAGCCGGGCCAATCGCAGAAGCGTCCGACAGGGCCGAAGGGCAGCGTCGGGTCGCCTGACAGGCCTCTGGTCCGATGCCGCCGGACAGGTGTCAGCGATCCCGCATCCTGATAAAGTGCCCGCAATTTCCACAATCCGTGCGCTGATGCGACTGAGCTTTTCCAACGTTGAACATGCGGACGTGCTCGTCGACAACGGCGTCACCGGTATTGGATCAGCGCAAGGAAATGCAGTCATGCTCGCGGCGGACGGAGTCATGCCGTGGCATGCGCGCCTCGTGATCGACAAGCGCGGCATGATCCTTGAGGTTCTCGACAAGCAGGCGCGTACCCACGTCAATGCGCGCCCGGTCGTCGAACGGGCATTGTTGCGACTCGGCGATGTCATCAATTTCGACGCCGTCGCGGTCATGTTGAAGCCAGACAGCGATGCCATCATCGATACGCGCGTCCCGCCTGAAACATCGGTTGCGGATGCATCGGAGGAAATCGGGCGCGTGGTCCTGCGCGGCGTGTCGGGAGCGCATTTCGGCAAGACCGTCAAGGTCGGGACGCGGCTGCTGATCGGCAGTGGACCGAATGGCCTCGATCTCGACGAACCAGGCATGGCCGAGCGGCATGCGGTCATCGGCGCGAGCGACGACGCCATCCACCTGCGCGACCTTGGTTCGACCAACGGCTCCGAGGTCAATGGCATCCGGGTCAGGAATGCCGTGCTCCATCCCGGCGACCAGATTTCATTTGGACGCAACCGCTTCGTGCTCGAGGCGCCCGGATATCCGGGTCGCGGCCAAAGCATGCCGACGCCCGCCAACATGGCTCCCGCGATCACGCAGACATTCGACGCGATCCAGATGGCCGATCCAGCGCCATCCACCGCTGACGACGGCGGCACCGGCATCTGGTGGTTGATCGCCGCTGCTGCACTGATCGGACTCGGCATCGCCGGCCTTATCTGGTTCGGCAATTACTGAGATCGGGTTGTATTGGCCGGTGCCGAGCCGGCAGGCGTGCCGGTTCGTCGCTTGATCAACCGGTGTGGAATACGAGCCAGCATCAGTGCGGCAAATGTCCCCGCGTAGAACACCGGCTCGATGGCGGCGATCGTCTCCCCATACTTTACCTGCCAGAGAAAGTGCAGGGCGGCGAGCAATCCACTCGCGTAGACCAGTCGGTGCAGACGCTGCCAGTTGCGCCCAAGCCGACGCATCATGCCCCTGGTCGAGGTGATGGCAAGGGGGATCATCAGCAGCCACGCCAGAAACCCCACGGTGACGAAAGGCTTCTTGGCGATCTCGACGAGGATCTGCGACCAGAACCCGCCAAGATCGACGATCAGATAGACCGCCAGGTGGACGCTGGCATAAAAGAATGCAAACAAGCCGAGCATGCGCCGGAACCGGATCAACGCATTCCAGCCGGTCAATTTTCGCGCCGGTGTTATCGCAAGTGTCGCCAGCAGGAAGCGCAGCGCCCAGATCCCGGTGTTGTGCTCAAGCTGGGCTACCGGGTCAGGGCCCAGCGCATTCTGCGAGACCTTCCAGGCCAGCCATCCCATCGGAACCAGCGCGAGCAGGAAAACCACTGGCTTGGTCGCCGCGATGCGATCGAAGGATCGTGCCATCAGTGGTTCCTGACCAGGTCCATGCCTGCATAGAGCGAGGCGACCTGGTCGGCATAGCCATTGAACGGAAGGGTCTGAAGCCGGTTTCCAAACAGGCTGAAGCCATCACCGGCGATACGCCGCTCACTGCCCTGGCTCCAGCGCGGATGGCTGACCGCGGGATTGACGTTCGAGTAGTAGCCGTACTCGTCAGGCGCCGACTGGTTCCAGGAAGTTTCCGGCTGTTGCTCGACAAACTCGATGCGCACGATCGACTTGATGCTCTTGTAGCCGTATTTCCATGGCACGACGAGACGCAATGGTGCGCCGTTCTGGGCAGGCAGCTCGCGACCATAGATGCCAACGGCCAACAGGGTCAGCGGATGCATGGCTTCGTCGATGCGCAGGCCTTCCCGGTAAGGCCAGTCCAGTACCGGGTAGCCGAGTCCCGGCATCTGCTCGCGACGGGCGACGGTGGTGAAGGAGACATGGCGCGCACTTGAGGCCGGCTGGAAACGCTTGAGCACGGCGGCCAGCGGAATGCCGACCCACGGAATCACCATCGACCATGCCTCGACGCAGCGCAAACGGTAGATGCGCTCCTCCAGCGCATGTCCCTTGAGGATGTCCTCCAGTGTGAACGTTCCGGTGATTCCGGCCTTGCCCGCGATTTCCACGCTCCACGGTTTGGGCTTGAATCCCGATGAATTCTGCGCGGGATCGGCCTTGTCGGTGCCGAACTCGTAGTAGTTGTTGTAGTGCGTTGCATCCTTGCTGCTGGTCTGCACCTCCCTGGAACTGAATGTGCTGTTGCGCGTGAAGATCAGTTTCGTGCCCGGCAATTCATCGCCGGCCGCAGCCTCCGCGGGTGGTTCCACGGCATCGCTGCACCCGGCGAGCAGGCTCGGCATGAGGGCAAGTCCCTTCAGCAGCGTGCGCCGGCGCAGGTAGACGGACTCCGGAGTGATCTCCGACGGATTGATTGGAAGGCCGATTCGATCTGCCATGCGATGGGTTCCCGTTGGGATTTTCGTTACTCGGATCCTGCAAAGGCGCAACACAGGATGTGCAGACTACCGACCGGATCACGACGGTGATCCTTTCAGAATGAACTTGCGGACATGCTGCGTTGCGACATACTGTTGCTTCCCCGCACGAAGCAGCTATCCGCGCTTCCTGCACTGTATCCCCATCGAAGACTGGCGGGAGCGCCTTGTGACGCGTGGCTACAACTTCAGCGCCGGTCCGGCCGCGCTGCCGGAAGAGGTCCTGATCCAGGCCCGCGACGAAATGCTCGAGTGGGGTCGGGCGCGCGCCTCGGTGATGGAAATCAGTCATCGTGGCCGCGACTTCATGGATCTTGCTGCGGAGTCCGAACGGGACCTGCGCGAGCTGATGTCGATTCCATCGGGCTACCAGGTGCTTTTCCTGCAGGGCGGGGCCACCCAGCACTTTGCCCAGATCCCGATGAATCTGGCTCGGATCGACCAGGTCGCCGACTACATCGTTACCGGTGCCTGGGGCGAAAAAGCGGTCAGGGAAGCGAAGCCTTACGTGCAACCGCGGATCGCTGCGAGCTCGCTCGATTCGCATTACACGCGTATTCCGCCACGCGCCGACTGGGACCTGGATCCGCGCGCGGCCTACGTGCACTACACGCCGAATGAAACCATCCACGGCGTCGAGTTCCAGAGCGTGCCCGAGGTCGCGGGCATTCCGCTGATTGCCGACATGTCCTCCGACATCCTCTCGCGTCCGCTGGAGGTCTCGAGGTTCGGCCTGATCTACGCCGGCGCCCAGAAAAACATCGGTGCATCGGGGCTGGTGATCCTGATCGTTCGTGACGACCTGCTGGAACGCTGCACGGGCAACATCGCGGGGATCTTCAACTACGCCGAACACGCGGCCAACCATTCGCTGTTCAATACCCCGAACACCTATGGCTGGTATCTCGCATCGCTCGTGTTCAAGTGGCTCAAGCGCCAGGGCGGCGTGGTCGCGATGGGCGAGCGCAACCGGGTCAAGGCCGAACGGCTGTATTCCGCCATCGACAGTTCGGGCTTCTATGCAAATCCGGTCAGCGCGGATGCGCGCTCCTGGATGAACGTGCCGTTCTTCCTGCCGCGCGCCGAGCTTGACCGCCTGTTTCTGGAGGAGGCCGATGCCGCCGATCTTCTTGGCCTGAAAGGCCACAAGCTGCTCGGCGGCATGCGCGCGTCGATCTACAACGCAACTTCGTTGGCGGCCGTCGACGTGCTGATCGACTTCATGGGCGATTTTGCGCGACGCCGTGGCTGAGGTTTCGGCGACGAACATCCGGCGATACGCTGTCGTCCGGCCTTTTCGGATTGCGGGACAATGGGACCTGCAGCAATGAGCAATGAACTCGAACCACCGGCGCCGGCGATGGATCTGGCCGAGGTGCGCACGCGCATCGACGGAATCGATCGGGCCATCCAGAACCTGATCGCCGAGCGCGCACGCTGGGCACATCAGGTCGGCCTGGCCAAGGGGCCGCTGGCCGCCGCTGTCGACTATTACCGTCCCGAGCGCGAGGCACAGGTGCTACGCATGGTGGTCGACCGCAACGAGGGACCGCTCAGTGACGAAGTGCTGGTGCACGTGTTCCGCGAGATCATGTCCGCGTGTCTGGCGCAGCAGGAGCCGCTGAAAATCGGCTATCTCGGTCCCGAGGGCACGTTCAGCCAGCAGGCCGTGCTCAAGCATTTCGGCCGCTCGGCACACGGCCTGCCGATGGCCAGCATCGAGGAGGTGTTCCAGGAGGTCGAGAACGGCAATGCCGATTTCGGTGTGGTCCCGGTCGAGAATTCCGGGCAGGGCACGATCCAGATCACGCTCGACATGTTCCTGACCTCGAACATCAAGATCTGCGGTGAAGCCGAACTGCGCGTGCACCAGTACCTGCTTTCGCGCAGCGGTCGCATCGACGACATCGAGCGCATCTATTCGCATCCCCAATCGTTTGCGCAGACCCAATCCTGGCTGCGCGGCAACCTCCCCAAGGTCGAGAAGATTCCGGTGTCGAGCAATGCCGAAGGCGCACGTCGGGCGCGCAACTCCGACGATGCGGCAGCGATCGCCGGCGAATCGGCGGGTCTGGTCTATGGCTTGAAAAAGGTCATCACGCGGCCGATCGAGGACCATGCCGACAACACGACACGTTTTCTTGTGCTCGGTCGCCAGATCTTCCCCCCGTCCGGGCACGACCGCACGTCGGTGCTGGTTTTCATCAAGGATCAGCCGGGCGCGTTGTTCAACGTGTTGAGCCCGTTCGCGAAACATGGCATCACGATGAACCGCATCGAATCACGTCCATCGCACCAGGCAAAATGGGAATACGCGTTCTTCATCGATCTCGCCGGCCATGTCGACGATGAGCCGATGCAGAGGGCCCTGTCCGAACTCGATGCGCATGTCGCCCAGATCAAGGTGCTCGGCTCGTACCCGGTGGCGGTTCCGTGAGTTTCGATGGCGCGCGCCTCGCCAATACGACGACGAAGGTCCTGCGTGCCTACGATCCGGGCCATGACCTGCCCGCATTGAGGCTTCGATTCGGTGCGCGACTCGCCGAGTTGGGTTCGAACGAGAACGTGCTCGGGCCAAGTCCCCGGGTTGCCGCTGCCCTCGCAACATCGATACCGGTGATATTCCGCTATCCCGATCCGAAGGGGACGGCTCTCAAGAATGCGCTTGCGACACACCTCAAGGTGGATGCTTCGCGGATCGCGCTGGGCAATGGCTCGCATGAACTGCTGATGCTGCTTGCCCAGTGCTTCGCGGACGCGCAGGTCTCGGTGGTCCATTCCGAATTCGGCTTCGCCGTGTTCCCGATCGCCTCCGCGGCGGTCGGCGCAATCACGATCCGCGTCGCCGCCTTGCCATCCGATCACGCGACGGCGCCGTATGGGCATGATCTCGATGCGATCGCCGCTGCCGTGCGCGACGACACGCGCATCGTCTTCCTGGCCAATCCGAACAATCCGACCGGAACCTGGTTCGATGATGCGACACTGGATAAATTCCTGGCCGGCGTCCCCGAGTCGACCCTCGTCGTGGTCGACGAGGCCTATCACGAATTTGTCGAGGACCCGGCGCTGAGCAGCGCGGCACGCTTTCTCGATCGTTACCCGAACCTAGTGGTCACGCGCACGTTCTCCAAAGCCTACGCGCTGGCTGGTCTGCGTATCGGCTACCTGGTCGCGCACGCCAGTGTCGTCGATGTGCTCGAGCGCCTGCGCGAATCGTTCAACGTCAATGCACTCGCCCTCGCGGCCGCTGAAGCGGCCTTGGCCGATGCGGACCATCTTGCGCATGTGCGCGAATGGACGCGCCGGGAACGCGACTGGCTGAGTGAGGCGTTGCGCAGCCGCGGATACAAGGTCGTGCCTTCGCAGGCGAACTTCGTCCTGGTCGATCTGGCCCGCACTGCGGCATCGCTGGAATCACACCTTTTCGAGCGAGGCGTCATCGTCCGGCCGATGGGTGGCTATGGCCTGGGTCATGCGCTGCGCATCAGCATCGGCTCGCGCGGCGAGAACGAACGCCTGCTGGCAGCGCTGCCATGAATCCGTCGCTGGTCTGGACCAGCCGGGCGCGGGGCCCGTTGCATGGAGCAGCGGTCATTCCAGGCGACAAGTCCGTTTCCCATCGGGCAATCATGCTTGCCGCGATCGCGCAGGGCAGGTCGCGTATCACGGGGTTTCTCGAGGGCGAGGACACCCGTGCGACTGCTGCCGCATTTGCGCAGATGGGGGTGTGGATCGAGACGCCATCGCCGTCCGAACGCATCGTGCATGGCGTCGGCCTGCGCGGCTTGCGCGCTCCGCAGGCATCGATCGACTGCGGCAATGCCGGCACCGGCATGCGGTTGCTCGCAGGGTTGCTGGCCGGGCAAGCCTTCGACTCGGAGCTTCGCGGCGATGCTTCGCTTTCGCGACGCCCGATGCGTCGGGTCATCGAGCCGCTGGTATCGATGGGCGCCGAGATCGAGTCGGACGAGGGCGCCCTGCCTCCGCTGCGGATTCGAGGGGGGCATTCGCTGGCAGGGATTTCCTGCACCCCGGCGGTGGCCAGTGCGCAGGTCAAGTCGGCAATCCTGCTTGCCGCGCTCTATGCACACGGAACAACCGTAGTCCGCGAGGTTCGTCCAACGCGCGACTACACGGAACGCATGCTCGAGGCATTTGGCTGGCCGATCGAGTTCGGTTCCGGTTGGGCGCGCCTGGCAGGTGGCCATGCGCTTGCTGCGACCGACGTTGTCGTCCCAGCCGACTTTTCATCGGCGGCATTCTTCCTCGTCGCGGCAACGATTACCCCTGGCTCGTCGCTGCTGTTGCGCTCGGTCGGCATCAACCCCCGGCGCACCGGCCTGCTCGAGGTGCTGCGCCTGATGGGCGCCGACATCACCGAGATCAATCCCGTCGTGCGCGGCGGGGAGTTGCTGGCCGACCTGCAGGTGCGTCATGCCGCCTTGCGCGGCATCGACGTGCCCGAGGCGCTGGTGCCGGACATGATCGACGAGTTTCCGGCCCTGTTTGTCGCCGCTTCGGTCGCCGCAGGCACTACCCGCATCCGCGGGGCAGCCGAACTGCGGGTCAAGGAATCCGATCGCCTTGCGATGATGGCGCGCGGGTTGGCGACACTCGGCATCGAGGTTGACGAGAGTCCCGATGGCGCGACAATCACGCCCGGCACGCTGGGCGCGGGACGGGTCGAGAGTGCCGGCGATCATCGCATCGCGATGGCATTCGCGGTCGCGGGCCTGGTGTCGACCGGAATCGTCACGATCAATGATTGCGCCAACGTCGCCACGTCCTTTCCCGGATTCGACGTGCTCGCCAATGGCTGCGGGTTCGACATCAGGGTTGCCTGAAATCAGCAGGGCAGCGATCCGCGAGCCCGCATCGGCGAATGCACGGCTACAATCCCTCCCACGAACCCGTCTTGCCAACGACCATGCCAGCCAACACGCCTCCCGTCCTGACCATTGATGGCCCCTCCGGCTCCGGAAAAGGCACGATCAGCCGTCTCGTTGCCGATCAGCTAGGCTGGCATCTGCTCGATTCTGGCGCCTTGTATCGGGCCGTCGGCTATGCCGCGGGCGCTGCAGGGCTCGATTTGTCGGATGCCGACGCGATCACGCGTTGCGCGCAAACGACAAAGATCCGCTTCCGCGATCCGGGCGACGGCGGCGAGACTCGCGTAGTCGTCAACAGCCACGATGCCACCGATGAACTGCGTACCGAGACCGCGGGGGCGGCGGCATCGGCCATTGCTGCCTTTCCGGGTGTGCGCAACGCCCTGTTCGAGATGCAACGGGGTTTCCGCAAGACTCCGGGACTGGTCGCCGACGGACGTGACATGGGCACCGTGATCTTCCCGGATGCGCCGTTCAAGGTCTTCCTCACGGCGAGCGCCGAGGAGCGGGCGCGAAGGCGCCATAAGCAGTTGAAGGATAAGGGGTTGAATGTTACCCTTGCCGCCCTTTTGCGCGAGATCCAGGCGCGCGACGAGCGCGATGCCGCGCGTACGGTGGCTCCGCTCAGGCCGGCGGTGGATGCATTGACGATCGATACCACAGGTATCCCGGTCGCCGGTGTTGTCGCCGCGGTGCTCTCGGTGGTTCGTCCCGCCTGATTGCGTGCAAGAGGGGAATCGGTCCGGCATCCGGTATTCCGGAGGTCGGTATTTACTCATGGCATGTCATTGCATGCCCCTGACAGGTGGATCGAATCGCCCGCGTCGACCCGCGAGTCGCGCCCGGATTACGGTCTGTTGTCTTCTCTGGAAAATCACATGAATGCAAGTTTTGCCGAAACCGCGATGACCGAAAGCTTTGCCGAGATGTTCGAGCAGAGCCAGTCGATCGCCAATCTCAAGCCGGGATCGATCGTTCTTGGCACCGTCGTCGAAATCCGCTCGGACGTCGTCGTGATCAATGCCGGACTCAAGTCCGAAGGCATCGTTCCGATCGAACAGTTCCGCAACGATGACGGCGTGCTCGAGATCCATGTAGGCGACGAGGTCAAGGTTGCCCTCGACTCCATCGAAAACGGATTCGGCGAGACCATGCTCTCGCGCGAGAAAGCCAAGCGTTCGCTCGTGTGGGACGAACTCGAGGAAGTCCATTCGAAGAACGAAAGCGTCATCGGTCGCATTTCCGGCAAGGTCAAGGGTGGTTTCACGGTCGACATCAAGGATGTCCGTGCGTTCCTGCCCGGCTCGCTGGTCGACGTGCGTCCGGTTCGCGACCCTTCCTACCTCGAAGGCAAGGAACTCGAGTTCAAGATCATCAAGCTCGATCGCAAGCGCAACAACGTGGTGGTTTCGCGTCGTGCGGTCGTTGAAAGCGAATTCAGCGTCGAGCGCGAGCAGCTGCTCGATCGCCTGCAGGAGAATGCAGTCGTCAAGGGTGTGGTCAAGAATCTCACCGATTACGGCGCATTCGTCGACCTCGGCGGCATCGATGGTCTGCTGCATATCACCGACATGGCCTGGAAGCGCGTGCGCCACCCGAGCGAAGTGGTCAACGTCGGCGACGAACTCGATGTGCGCGTGCTCAAGTTCGATCGCGAGCGCAACCGCGTCAGCCTCGGCCTCAAGCAGCTTGGCGAGGATCCCTGGGTCGCCATCAGCCGCCGTTACCCGAGCGGCACCAAGGCGGTCGGCAAGGTTTCCAACGTCACCGATTACGGTTGCTTCGTCGAGCTCGAAGCGGGCGTCGAAGGCCTTGTCCACGTTTCCGAAATGGATTGGACCAACAAGAACGTCAACCCGGCCAAGGTCGTGCAGGTCGGCGATGACGTCGAAGTCATGGTTCTGGATGTCGATGAAGAGCGTCGTCGCATCTCGCTCGGCATCAAGCAGACCCGCGCCAATCCGTGGGAAGCCTTTGCCGCGATCTACAAGAAGAACGACAAGGTTGCCGGCCAGATCAAGTCGATCACCGATTTCGGCATCTTCATCGGTCTCGAAGGCGGCATCGATGGCCTGGTCCACCTGTCCGACATCTCGTGGGCGGCAGCGGGCGAAGACCTTGTGCGCAACTTCAAGAAGGGCGACGAGATCGAAGCCGTCGTGCTTGCGGTCGATCCGGAGCGCGAGCGCATCTCGCTCGGCATCAAGCAGCTCGAACAGGATCCGTTCGGCCAGTTCATGGCCAACCATCCGCGCGGCAGCATCCTCAACGGCACGGTCCGTGAAGTGGATGCGCGTGGCGTGACCGTCGATATCGAGGAAGGCATCGAAGGTTATCTGCGTGCCAACGACATCGCCAAGGAACGCGTCGACGACGCCACCCTGCATTTCAAGGTTGGCGATCCGGTCGAGGCGAAGTTCATCGGAATGGATCGCAAGGGCCGCGTGCTGCAGTTGTCGATCCGCGCCAAGGACGAGGAAGAGCTGCAGTCGGTGCTCGATGACTACCAGAGCACGACCGGGGCAACGACCCAGCTCGGCGCCCTGTTGAAAGAGAAGTTCAACCGCGAGTGATGCGGGTTGGTCGGCAGGCGCAAGCCTGCCGACTGCTGAGAATGCGGCGCCCACCTGCCGGTGGGCGCCATTGACCCCGTCCAGCGTGTGTCTCTCGATGACCAAGTCAGAATTGATCGAAGCGCTTTCGTCACGCCAGCAGCACCTGGCTGCCAACGATGTGGAGTTGGCCGTCAAGAGCATGCTCGAACAGATGACCCATGCCCTCGCCGACGGCGAGCGCATCGAGATCCGCGGATTCGGCAGCTTCTCGCTGCATTTCCGTCCGCCACGCATGGGCCGCAATCCGAAGACCGGTGATGCGGTCGCGTTGCCCGGCAAACATGTGCCACACTTCAAGCCCGGCAAGGAATTGCGTGAACGGGTGAACGGAAGCAGCGCTCCCGTTTCGTCCGACGGCACCCACTGATTGCCAAGGGTCGCCGTTTGGCGATCTATCCCTGGAGATATCGGCCATGCGACTTGGCGTGGTGGTGTTGATCTTGCTGTCGGTCGCCTTTGGCGCCACGTTCGGCGCCCTGAATTCCGACCGCGTCGCATTCGATCTCTATTTTTGTGAGCTGATGTTGCCGAAGGGCGGAGCCTTGCTCGCCGCGCTGGCGCTTGGTTGGGTTTTCGGCGGATTGATCGTCTGGTTCGTCGGGGTCAGGCGTCTGCAACGGGAATTACGCTCGGCGAAACGCATGTTGCGGGACCTGCGCGCCAAATCGCCTTCGGACTCCGCACCCGATGGAACGGCCAACGGTCGCTCATGAGCGAACTTTCCCTGCTTTTCCTGCTGCTGCCGGTCGCCGCATTCTCCGGCTGGTATGTCGCCCGGCGGGGCAGCGAGCGAACCTCCGGCGCACGTGTCAGCGAGCTGTCGAGCAACTACTTCCGCGGCCTCAACTACCTGCTCAACGAGCAGCAGGACAAGGCGATCGAGGTGTTCCTCAAGCTTGCCGAATACAACCGCGATACGGTTGAGACCCATCTCGCCCTTGGCAACCTGTTTCGCCGCCGTGGAGAAGTGGATCGAGCGATTCGCGTCCACCAGAACCTGATTGCGCGGCCCAGTCTCAGCGAGGCCGAGAAGACCATCGCCCTGCTCGAGCTCGGTGAGGACTACATGCGCGCAGGCCTGCTCGATCGCGCGGAAACCCTTTTTACCGATCTCGTCGCGATGGATGCGCTCGCGCCATCCGCGCTGACCCATCTCGTCGCGATCTACCAGCACGAGCGGGACTGGAACAAGGCGATCGACAACGCCCGCAAGCTGGAGGCAGCCACGGGCGAATCCCGTGGCGAGATCATCGCGCAGTTCCATTGCGAACTGGCCGAACAGGCACGCAGTCGAGCTGCATGGGAGCAGGCGCGTGAGTCCCTTGATGCGGCGTTGCAGGCCGAACACGATTGCGTGCGGGCGAGCATGATCCTCGGCCATATCGAGTCAGCGCTCGGCAACCTCGATGCGGCGATCGCGGCATTCGAGCATGTCGCCGAACGCGACGTTGACTATGTGCCGGAAATACTTTCGCCCCTGCTCGATTGCTACGCGCGCGCGCAGCGCATGCAGCGTGCCGAGGAATTCCTGCTGCGTATGACCGAGCGCCACCAGGGGGTTTCCCCTGTGCTTGCACTGGCCAAGCTCTATACGCGGACCAAGGGCGAGAAATCAGCGGTCGAGTTCCTCACCCGGCAACTGCATCAACGTCCTTCGGTGCGCGCGCTGATGGCACTGATCGACGCCAACCTGCACAACGCCGAAGGAGAGGCGCGCGAAAGTTTCCTGATCCAGCGCGATCTCACTCGAAAGCTGCTCGAAGGCCAGGCCATGTACCGATGCACGCGTTGCGGATTCGGCGCCAAGGCCCATCACTGGCAATGCCCCAGTTGCAAGAACTGGAGCACCGTGCGTCCGATCCACAGCGTGGTGGGAGAGTAGGCAGGAACGCATGTCGAGCCTGTCCTTTCCGGCCTGGTTGATGCTGGCGCTGACTACGCTTGCAGGATCGGTCCTTTTCACGTGGCTGAGCCTGGTCTACGCATCGCGGCGACGGATGATCGACCAGCCCGGGCAGCGACGCTCGCACAGCGTGCCGACGCCGCGCGGTGGCGGCACGGGGATCGTGCTGGCCGTGGTTGCCGGGCTGTCCGCATGCTGGATCGCAGGCGCGGATTCCGTCGACATATCCAGTTTCATCGCGCTGCTCGCATCGATCATGCTGGTCGCCCTCGTTGGCTGGATTGACGACCACGGCGGCCTCGGCGCGCTTGTTCGGCTGCTTGCGCATGCCGCGTCGGCACTTTTGCTCTGCGTGCCCGTCATGCTGCTGGACGGGCACGGGATACTCGCCAATCCGGCCTTGCCGTGGATACTCGCTGCGCTGCTGGCGTGCGCGATCGCCATCGTCTGGTCGATCAACCTGCACAACTTCATGGATGGCATCAACGGCCTGCTCGCAACACAGGCGATCTTCGTCTTCTCCGCGCTGTCCTGGCTTTGCCTGGAAGCGGGCCGAAGCGCCGAAGCGCAACGCATCGGGCTACTTCTCATGGCAACGCTCGGGTTCCTTCCGTTCAACTTCCCGCGCGCGCGCATCTTCATGGGCGATGTCGGCAGCGGAGTACTGGGCCTGCTCATCATCGTCAGCATCGGTTGGCAGATCGCCGCGGTACCGGGCGAGCCGTTCTACGGTTTGATCGCCTGTTCGGCCTTCGTCGTGGACAGCACGGCGACCCTGTTGTCACGCATGTTGAGCGGCCGGCGTTGGTATAGTGCGCACCGCGAACACCTGTATCAGTGGCTGGTCCGGTCCGGCTTCAGCCACGCCAGAGTGGTCGGCTTCTACATGGCGTGGAATCTGCTGGTCGTGGTGCCGGCCCTGCTCTGGGTTCATCGCGAATCGGCGATCATGGGCGCGTCATCGCGAGGCCATGCAATGTCCTTGCCGGCCGGAAGCGAGGTCCTGTTTTCGATCTATGCCATCGGTGCCCTGGTCTGGGTATTCGGCAAGCGCTACTGCCTCAACAGATGCAAGGATTCGAGAGTGACGGCGTCGTGATCAACAAGCTCATCGCCAAGATCCATCCCCGCCTCGCGGTGGTCGTCCACGACCTCGCGATGGTCTGGTTGGCATGGACGGCGATCACGTCGATACGCTGGTCATTCGAATCCGCTCGACCGGATTTTGGCCTGTTCGGGACCGAAGCCTGGCTGGTGTTGATCGCGCAGGGACTGATCTTCTGGATCACCGGTCTGTACAAGGGACTCTGGCGCTTCGCCAGCTTGCCCGACCTGTGGAACATCCTGCGTGCCGCGACGCTGGGAGCATTGGCGATTGCGGTCACCCTGTTCCTCTACAACCGCCTCGCCACCGTGCCACGCACCGTGTTGCTGCTATACCCGGTGACGCTCGCCGTGCTGCTCGGATTGCCGCGCCTGGCCTATCGTTACTGGAAGGACAGTCGCCTCGACTTTCTTTCGCGCTCGCCGGCGATGCGTGTGCTCGTGCTCGGCGCGGGTCGCGCGGGCGACACGCTGGTTCGCGGCCTTGTGCGCGAGAACCGTTATCGCCTGGTCGGCATGCTTGACGACAATCCGCAGATCCGCGGCGCGCGTATCCATGGTGTTCCGGTGCTCGGAACGCTCGAGCAATTGCCCGATCTGGCTCGCCAGACTGCGGCGCAGATGCTGCTTATCGCGATGCCCTCGGCAACCAGTACGCAGATGCAGCGCGTCGTCGGTTTCTGTGAAACGACCGGCTTGCCGTTTCGCACGATGCCGCGTCTTGCCGATGTCGTCGCGGGTCGATCGAGTTTCGGCGAACTCAAGGAGGTCGCCATCGAGGATCTGCTCGGACGTGAGCAGGTGCAGCTCGACTGGACCTCGATCCGGACCGGTATCTCAGGCAAGCGCGTTCTCGTCACGGGCGGCGGTGGCTCGATCGGCTCCGAACTGTGTCGCCAGGTTGCCCGGCTTGGGGCGAGTGCGCTGACCATCCTCGAGATTTCCGAATACAACCTCTATCGCATCGAACAGGAGCTGCGTCGCGAGTTTCCCGATCTGCTGCTGGACGCGCGCATCGGCGATTGCGGGGATCTGGTCGGATGCGAGCATGTGTTTGAACTGGCGCGCCCGCATGTGGTTTTCCACGCGGCGGCGTACAAGCATGTTCCGCTGCTGCAGGAGCAACTGCGCGAGGCTTTCCGCAACAACGTCCTCGGTACGCACACGGTCGCCCAGGCGGCAAACCGCCATGGCGTGGAGTGCTTCGTCCTCATCTCGACCGACAAGGCGGTCAATCCGAGCAGCATCATGGGTGCCTGCAAGCGCGCAGCCGAGATCTACTGCCAGAATTTCGCTGCGCATTCCCAGACGCGTTTCATCACCGTGCGGTTCGGAAACGTGCTCGATTCCGCGGGATCGGTCGTGCCGCTGTTTCGCGAGCAGATCCGCAATGGCGGGCCGGTTACCGTGACCCATCCGGAAATCACGCGCTACTTCATGACGATCCCCGAAGCCTGCCAATTGATCCTGCAGGCCGGCGTGCTCGGCAAGGGCGGCGAGATCTTCGCGCTCGACATGGGCGAGCCGGTCAAGATCGCCTATCTCGCCGAGCAGATGATCCTGCTGGCGGGCAAACAGCCGGGCCGCGACATCCAGATCGCCTATACCGGATTGCGATCCGGAGAGAAGCTGTTCGAGGAACTGTTCCATCCGCTCGAGAACTACCAGGCCACCACGCACGCGAAGATCTTTCTCGCCCAGCATCGCAGCGTTGCCTGGAGCCTGTTGAACCTGCAGTTGCAGCAGGCGCAGCAGGCCGTCGGCAGCTACGACGAAATCGGGCTGCGACGTATCCTCGACCAGCTTCTGCCGGAGTTCGAAGTTCCGGCCGCAAATGCAGACGACAATGTCGTCGCGTTTTCAGTGCGACCCTCCTGAAACCCCAACGAGTAACCCCGATGAGCAACGCACGTCTTCGCAAGGTGGTGTTCCCGGTCGCCGGGCTTGGTACGCGATTTCTGCCGGCGACCAAGGTCGTGGCCAAGGAAATGCTGCCCGTGCTCGATCGACCGCTGATCCAGTATGCCGTCGACGAGGCTGTCGATGCCGGCGCGGATACCCTGATCTTCGTCACCAATCGCTACAAGCACGCGATCGCCGACTACTTCGACAAGGCCTATGAACTCGAGAGCAAGTTGGCGAAGTCGGGCAAGGATGAACTGCTCGCGCTCGTGCAGGGCACGCTGCCGAGGAATGTGCGCTGCGTGTTCGTGACCCAGCCCGAAGCGCTCGGACTCGGACACGCCGTGCTTTGTGCAAAACCGGTTGTCGGCGACGAGCCATTCGGCGTGGTGCTCGCGGACGACCTGATCTGGAACGGGCATTCCGCGGCCGGTCGGCCCGGCGCCCTGCGTCAGATGTCGGAAGTCGCTTTCCGCGAGGACGCCGGCGTCGTCGCCGTCGAGGAAGTGCCGCGCGAAGACACCGGCAAGTACGGCATTGTCGATGCCGAAAGCATTTCCGAGCGTGCTGCCCGCATTCGTCTCGTCGTCGAGAAGCCGAAGCCCGAAGTCGCGCCGTCCAATCTCGCGATTGTCGGGCGATATGTGCTGCCCGGGCGCATCTTCAGCCTGCTCGAACGGACCAAACCCGGTGCCGGCGGCGAAATCCAGCTCACCGATGCGATCGAGGACCTGCTCCACGAGAAGCCGGTGCTCGCCTATCGCTTCGAAGGCACGCGCTTCGACTGCGGAAACAAGCTCGGCCTGGTCAAGGCTACCCTGCACATGGCGCTGAACGATGCGCAGATCGCTTCCGATACGCGTGCCTATCTCGATTCGATGAACAATTCCTGATGCGCGGGGCATCCTTGAATCAGCGGCATTGACCGATGGACCTCAGCTACATCCTCAATCATCTTGGTGAGGAGCGCGGAACCTATCACGGTGCAGTCGCTCCGCCGATCGTGCAATCGTCGATCTTTGCGTTCCCGTCCGTGGCCGAGATGCGGCGCGGCTTCGCCGATGAATTCGCCGAGCACATGTATACGCGCGGCAACAACCCCACGGTGGCGATCCTGCGCAAGAAGGTCGCCGCGCTCGAAGGAGCCGAGGATTGCCTCGCCTTCAGCAGCGGCGCCGCGGCGATGTCCGCCGCCGTGTTCGCGAGCGTGCGGGCTGGTGACCATGTCGTCTGTGTCGCACAACCCTACAGCTGGACACGCAGCCTGCTTCGCGATCTCCTGCCGGGATTCGGCGTGTCCACCGGCTTCGTCGATGGCACCGATGTCGCCAACTTCGAAGATGCGCTCAAGCCGGAAACGCGACTGATCGTGCTCGAAAGTCCGAATTCGATGACCTTCGAGCAGCAGGATCTCTCGGCGGTGGCCAGGCTCGCCCGCAGCCGCGGGATCCGCACGATCTGCGACAACAGTTTCGCCACGCCGCTGAACCAGTCGCCGATCTCCCACGGCATCGACCTTGTCGTGCATTCGGCGACCAAGTACCTCAACGGCCACAGCGATGTGGTCGCAGGCATGCTGTGCGGCAGCGACGCGATCATGCGCGAGGTTTTCAAAGGGCCGTACATGACCTTCGGCGCGATACTGTCCCCGCACGATGCCTGGCTGCTGATCCGCGGATTGCGTACGCTGGCCGTGCGCATGGAGCGGGTCGCCTCGACAACGGCCAGGGTTCTCGCCTTTGTCGAAGCGCATCCCGCCATCCGTGCGGTTTTCCATCCACACGCCGTGGCCAATCCCCAACTTGCGTTGAGCCAGCGCCAGCTCTCCGGATCCAGCGGGCTGTTGACGATCGATCTGGCGACCAGCGAGATCTCCGCGGTCGAGCGGTTCTGCGCTGCGCTCAAGCGCTTCCTGATGACGGTGTCCTGGGGCGGCTACGAATCGCTGGCATTTCCGTTGTGCGCGGTGTTTCCGCCCGATGTGCCGATCCGGCCCTCTGCGGCATTGCCGCTCAGCCTGGTCCGGCTTTCGATCGGTCTCGAGGAACCCGAGGTGCTGATCGCCGATCTCGATCAGGCATTGGCTCAGCTCTGATGGACGTCCGGTCGGAGGTCATGCTCTCCGCTGCGCCGATATCGCGAAACGCATGGCGCTGACCTCCCTGCAGATCGCCATTGTCGGATTCGGTACCGCAGGCCAGGCAGCTGCTGTCCTGCTGTCGCGCGATGGCCACTCGGTCCAGGTATTCGAACAAACCAGCAAGCTCGGCCCGGTCGGCGCCGGTTTCCTGCTGCAGCCGGTCGGCCTGCAGGTGCTATGGGAAATGGGCCTGCTGGCCAAGGCAGCGGCATATGGCCGACGCGTGGAGCGCCTGTACGGCGAAACCCGCAAGGGTCGTGTCGTCATGGACATGCGGTACATGCATCTCGACCCGGTCCTGAGTGGGCTGGGCATGCAGCGTGGAGCCTTGTTCTCCATTCTCGCCGAGGCGCTCGGCAGCGAAGTGCCGATCCATTGTGGACGTCGCATCGTCGCGGTCAGCGATGACGGGCGGCGCATCTGCACCGCGGATGGAAAAAGCGAGGGCCCGTTCGACCTGATCCTGTGCGCGGACGGATCGGCTTCGCTACTGCGCAACGGTGTCGGCAAACGACGGATCGACAAACCCTATCCCTGGGGCGCCTTGTGGTGCCTGCTCGCGCAAGGCGACTGGGCGTATCCGCGCGAATTGCGCCAGCGCTATCTGAAGGCGCGCAAGATGATCGGCTTCCTGCCGGTCGGAACGCGGCCTGATGACGCGACAGCGCGACTGAGTTTCTTCTGGAGTCTGCCAGCATCCGAATTCGATTCGTGGCGTGCCCGCGGCATCGAGCCGTGGCTTGACGAGATCAAGGCGCTCTGGCCCGAAGCGCGTGCGCAAATGGGCGCCATTCGCGATGTCGATCAACTCAGTCGGGCCGGCTATCGGGATGTGATTCCGGTCGACTGGTATCGCGATCGCGTCGTCCTGCTCGGTGATGCGGCTCATGCGATGAGCCCGCAGCTGGGGCAGGGCGTCAACATGGCCTTGCTCGACGCATTGGCGATTCGCGATGCACTGCGCATGCACACCCGTCTCGACGAGGCGTTGTCGCAGTATCAGCAGCTTCGTTCGCGTCACGTTTCGGCGTACCACTTCTGGAGTCGCTGGCTGACCCCCTTGTTCCAGTCCGAACTTGACCTGGTTGCTGCGCTTCGCGATCTGGCCTTTCACCCGATGGGACGAGTCTGGGGGCTGCGCTCGCTGATGCTGCGCGTGCTCTCGGGAACCCAGCTCGGAGCATTCGGCAAGTTTCGCCTGTCCGACGAATTCATGCTTGCCTTCGAGAGATTGCAATACCAGGAATCCGCAGTTGCGCTGCTGGAACCTTCCACCGAACAGGAATGACGAGGATTCAATGATCAGTTTTCAACCGCCCGAAGTGTTGCTGCTGGGGCCGGGGCCCTCGCCGGTCGCGCGACGTGTGCTCGAAGCCATGGCGAGGCCGACCATCGGCCATCTCGATCCGCGATTCGTCGGCATGATGGATGAACTCAAGGAACTGCTGCGGTTCGCGTTCCAGACACGGAACATGATGACGGTACCGATTTCCGCGCCGGGCTCGGCGGGAATGGAGGCGGCCTTCGTCAACCTGATCGAACCGGGCGACAAGGTCGTGATCTGCCAGAACGGCGTGTTCGGTGGGCGCATGCGCGAGAACGTCATGCGCATCGGAGCGACGCCGATCATGGTCAACGATGCCTTCGGCACTCCGATCGATCTCGACAAGACCGAGGCGGCGATAAAGGCCAATCCCGGCATCAAGGCGCTTGCCTTCGTGCATGCCGAAACCTCGACCGGCGTCGAGTCGGACGCGGCGAGCCTGTGCAGGCTGGCAGCCGGGCACGGCGCGTTGAGCATCGTCGATGCGGTCACCAGCCTCGCCGGCATCCCGCTGCACGTCGACGCGTGGGGCGCGGATGCGGTCTATTCGGGATCGCAGAAATGCCTCGGTGCGCCGCCCGGACTGGCGCCGTTGACGTTCAACGATAAGGCCATGGCGGCGCTCAAGGCGCGTCGCACGCCGGTGCAGAGCTGGTTTCTCGACCTGGGTCTCGTCATGGGCTACTGGCAGGGCAGCGGGGCGCGTGCCTATCACCACACGGCGCCGATCAACATGCTCTACGCGCTGCATGAAGCGCTCGTGATGCTCAAGGAGGAAGGGCTCGAAGCGGCCTTCGCACGACACCGCTTGAATCACCTGCGCCTCAGGGATGGACTCGAATCGATCGGGCTCGAGTTGCTGGTCGCGGAGAAATCACGACTGCCGCAACTCAATGCGGTCAAGGTGCCGGAGGGTGTCGACGAGGCCGTGGTGCGCAAGCGCCTGCTCGACGAGTTCGCCATCGAGATCGGTGCCGGACTCGGTGAACTGGCCGGCAGGATCTGGCGGATCGGCCTGATGGGTTCGGGCAGCAATCCGCACAGTGTCGATCGCGTCGTCGAGGCGTTGGCTGTCTGCCTGCAGCGCAAGGCGGCCTGATCAGCGTTGCCTTGAGGACTTCAGGCTCCTCGCGATCATTCAGTCGACGATGCGACCTGGCGGACGGTCGCCGGCGCGAGCGGCTCGCCGCGTCGGTAGGCAATGCGCTGCTGGCCGCCGTTGCAAGTTCCGACAATCCTGGCGTCGGTGATGGCCGATGCATCGAGGATCTCAAGCGCATAGGCGCGGACTCCATTCCTCTCGATCTTGCCTGCGATTTCCGCCTTGAGTTCATCGCAGGGTTTGCGTGTCGTGGTGGTTTGTGCACTGGCAATGCACGGGAAGATCAGGGCAAGTGCAAGGATGGCTTTCATGGTCTGATGGTCGCTCGAATGGGAAGGAATCAGGCAATCAACGCGGCTGGCCCGGCGTCGAGGAAGCCATCCTGCGTGTACCGGGTGACTTGATCGGGCCCTGCTTGTGGCGGAATTCTGGCAATCCGCTTGGCGCGGCGCCGGATTCCTGCCGCTGGCGGCGACTCAATGGAAATCGCGCGACTGCGAACCGATCTCGGGAAGCAGGGCATCGAGATTGACCAGGCGATGGGCGATCACGTGCTGCACGCCGTCGCTCGATTGCAGTTCACCCTCGACGCCAAGCAAGGTGCTGTCGATCAGGACACGACGCTGATCCTCGGCCAGGGCCGCCCAGACGATGATATTGAGGATGCCGGTCTCATCTTCGAGGGTCACGAAGGTGACGCCCTTGGCGGTACCCGGACGCTGGCGCACGGTGACCAGGCCTGCACAACGCACACGCCGGCCATGCCTGCAGCCGAGCACATCGCGGGCGCGCTGCATGCGGCGCTGATCGAGCGCAGCACGCGCGAACGACAGCGGGTGCCGACGCAAGGTGAATCCCTGGCTCGCGTAATCGCTCATCACGTCCTTGTGCAATGACGGTGCAGCCAACTGGACGGATTCCTCGTTCACTGCAGCGCCCTCGAGCACGGCAATCGTCCGATCGACGCCAGCGCTGTCCCAGCGTGCCTGATGGCGATGCCCGCTCAGGCTGCGCAGGGCATCGGCATCGGCGAGACGCGCACGTTCGCCGGCATTCAAGTCGGCACGATGGATCAGGTCGGCGACATCGCGGAACGCATGCTGCCTGCGCGCCTCGACGAGCCGCGTCGCACTCGCTTCGGAAAATCCCGCAATGCGTGAAAAGCCCAGACGCAACGCATGGGCACGGGTTCCTGCGGCGGGCGAAGGTGGATCGTGGGGGAGTGACTTGGGCGGTGGCGCGTTGGCGGAGGATGACGCGCAAGCATCGCGGCTGAAGTCGCCGACATCGGTCTTGCGGTCGTCCAACGCCTCCAGCGTGCAATTCCATTCGCTGCTTGTCGCGTCGACCGGCAGCACGCGCACGCCGTGTCGCCGTGCATCACGGATCAACTGGGCCGGGGCGTAGAAGCCCATCGGCAGCGAGTTGAGCAGGGCACAGACAAAGGCTGCCGGGTAATGGCATTTGAGCCAGGACGAGGCATACGCGAGCAGGGCGAAACTGGAGGCATGCGATTCGGGGAAACCGTAGTCGCCGAAGCCCTTGATCTGCGAAAAGATGCGTTCGAAATAGCTTTCTTCGTAACCATTCGCCAGCATGCCGTCGCGGATGCGCTCGCGGAACGGTTCGAGGCCGCCCTTGCGCTTCCATGCGGCCATCGCGCGGCGCAGTTCATCGGCCTGGCCCGGCGTGAAGCCGGCGACGAGCTCGACCAGCTTCATCACCTGTTCCTGGAAGATCGGCACGCCGAGCGTGCGCTCCAGCACGACCTTCACCCGCGAATCGTCCAGACCCGCGGCGCGCTCGCTGGCTGATTGCGGATAATCGACGGCTTCCCGTCCCTGCCGGCGACGCAGGTACGGATGCACCATGCCGCCCTGGATCGGGCCCGGGCGCACGATCGCGACCTGGACGACCAGATCGTAGAAAGCGGCCGGGCGCAGGCGCGGCAGCATCGACATCTGCGCGCGCGATTCGATCTGGAACACGCCGATCGTGTCCGCGGCGCGGATCATCGCGTAGGTCGGCTCGTCGTCCTGCGGCACGGTGGCGAGCTCGAAGCGCTTTCCCGCATGCCGATGCACGAGATCGAAGCACTTGCGCAGGCAGGTCAGCATGCCGAGCGCGAGGCAATCGACCTTGAGCAGCCTCATCGATTGGAGATCGTCCTTGTCCCACTGGATGATCGTGCGTTCCGCCATCGCCGCGTTCTCGACCGGAACGAGGGTATGCAGGGGATGTTCGGAGATGACGAAGCCGCCGACATGCTGGGACAGATGGCGTGGAAAACCGCGCAGCTGCGCAACCAGGGCCGCGACCCGCCGCATGACCGGCGCATCGGGATCGAAGCCGCGTTCGCGCAGGGCATCGGCCATCGACAAGTCCGCGTTGGTGCGCGCATAGGCCATGCTCAACTGGTCGAGTTGATCGTCGGCGAGGCCAAGCACGCGTCCGATATCGCGCGCCGCGCTCTTGCCCCGGTAGCGGATGACCGTCGCCGCCAGCGCCGCGCGTGTGCGGCCATATTTGCCGAACACGTACTGGATGACTTCCTCGCGCCGCTCGTGCTCGAAATCGACGTCGATATCGGGCGGCTCCTTGCGCTCGCTCGAGAGAAAGCGCTCGAACAGCAGATTGCCTTTCTCGGGATCGACCGCGGTGATGCCGAGGCAATAACAGACCGCCGAATTGGCCGACGAGCCGCGCCCCTGGCAAAGGATCGGCGGCTTGCATCCGCGCGCCCAGGCAACGATGTCGTGGACGGTAAGGAAGAAATGTTCGTATTCGAGCTTTTCGATCAGCGCGAACTCGTGCTCGAGTTGATGGCTGACCGGGTCGGGGGTTCCCCGTGGCCAATGTCGCCGTGCGCCGGTCAGGGTGAGCTGCCGCAGATGATCGATCGCACGCATGCCGGCCGGGACCAGTTCGTGCGGGTAGACGTACTTGATGTCGCGCAGATTGAACCGGCAACGGGCGGCGATGCGTCGGGTCTCGTCGATCAGTTCGGGCGGATAGAGCGTGGCGAGTTCCTCGCGTGGACGCAGGTGACGCTCGCCGTTCGGGAACAAGGCATGGCCGGCTTCGGCGATCGTGCAGCCGAGGCGAATCGCGGCCAGCGCATCCTGCAAGGCGCGCCGGCCGCGCGCGTGCATGTGCACATCGCCGCTCGCGACAAGAGGCAGGCCGTGGCGCTGCCCCAGCGCTTGCAGGGCAGCCAGCATCGCGGCATCGCCGCCGCCCCGATGCAGTTCGACGGCTATCCATGCACGTGGGCCGAAATGGTGGACGATCCATGCGGCATCGGCATCCGTGTCGGCGACCGCGGAAAGGTGGGCGGGCCATAGCACCAGCACGTCTTCATGCAGGCTCTCGACATCGGCACGAACCAGCGCGTACTCCCCCTTGGCGCTGCGTCGGCGGCCGGTCGTGATGAGTTGGCAGATGCTCGAATAGGCCTTCTGGCTGCTGGCGAGCAGGACGAGTTTCGGACCGTCATCGAGTTGCACCTCGGTGCCGGTGATCAGGGCGACGCCGGAGGCTTCGGAGGCTTCCAGTGCGCGCACGATGCCGGCCAGCGAGCATTCGTCGGTGATCGCGAGTGCGTCGTAGCCGAGCCGGGCCGCGCGCCCGAACAATTCCGCTGCGCTCGATGCGCCACGCTGGAAACTGAAATTGCTCAGCGCGTGCAGTTCGGCATAGGCCGGTGGTGGATTCAGGCAAACCATCCCTGCAGCATCCAGTTGCCGGTCTCGCCGCTCGCGACATAGGCCCAGGCGCGCTGGCCTTCGCGTGTCTGCACGACGTAGTAGTCGTGACGCTGGTCGTCGCCGTCCCACCAGCCGCTCTCGATGCGCTCGGGACCGGCAAGGATGTTCGACGGCGCAGGGCGCAGCGGGATTGCCCTGCGCAACAACCACGAAGGGCGCGGTGGACACGCCTGTGCACCATTGCGGGTCAGGCTGGCATCGCGACGCGAAGACGAAGGGTCGGGAGAAGAAGAAGAAGGAGCCTGGCGAACGGAGTCCCTGCCGATCGGACAAGTTCGCCAGGCGCGTCCCGGACGATGATCAGCCACCTCGACGGAACGGAAGATCGCCTCGTCACCGAGCCGGGCACGCAGGCGTTCGATCAGGACTGGCCATTCCATGGTTCCGGGCGAGGCGGTGGCGAACAGGTCTTCGTGCAAGGGACGCAGGGTCGGCAGGTTTTCCGCAATCACATCCAGTGCCTGTACCGGCGCGACCAGGGCAATGCGTTCGAGGCGCGTCCTGGCGAGTTCGAGCAGGATCGCGACATCGCGTTGCGCTTCGAGCAGGCCGACCGTGATCCGGGTGGTCGCCTGCTGCTCGTGTTCGAGCACAAGATCGAACGACTGCACGCCGCCATCGCGGGCGACGAGGAAACGGCCGAGGTCGCGCAGCATGCGTTGCAGTGGAAACAGCAGGGCTTCGATGCGGTCGATGCGATAGTCGAACTCGATCCGGCGCTGGTAACGCGTAGCGGGCTGGTAAGCAGCCAAGGCTTCCGGAACGAGGCCGCGCATGCGATCGAGGTGGAGCAGGGCAGCCGGACCGATACGACGACTCAACTCGGCGCGCGGCAGGGCGAACAGCTGGCCGAGCTTGTACAGCCCCATGGATGCCAAACTACTTGAGGTTTTATTTCCAAGCCCGCAATTTGAAACGAAAATATCAGACAGCGCATTGATCAACTGAGGCTTCGACATGAGCGCGATGCCATCCTGCGAAGCGGCCAGGACACGGGCTCCGGCAGCCACCGGCGCAGCGACCAGCCGATAATCCAGCGCCCAGCCATCGAAATCCTCGCGCAGGCGGCGTTCGAGTGCCACCCAGCCTCCAAACAAGGCCAGGCTGGCACCGACTTCGACCAGCAGGGCGCGCGGCGGTGCCAGGCTGACCTCATTGCTGAAACGGTAGGCCGTGTCGGCCAGGGCAGTCAGCAGATGACGTTCCGCCTCGCCATCCCGACGCCATGCCGGCAGGTCTGCCTGCAATGCGCGGGCGGCAGCCAGCGATTGCCCGCTGCGGATGCCCGCCGCACGTGCCGCGCGGTTGACCTGCACCACGCGCGGATTGCGCAAAGGCCCGTCGATGAGTGCTGCCGCGGTATCGCGCGCACATTCCTGAGGGCGTGCGGCATCGAGCGGCAATTCGGGGAAATACAGGCATGCCCAGAGCATGGGGCGATCCAGCAGGAATCAATGTACGTATCTTAGTACGTATTACGCATGTCGTCGCCAGGTCTTGCCTTGGCCATCCGTTGTCGACCGGACTAGCGCGATTCGACGAGGGCACGACCCCGGCTCAGGTCGCGCACGAAAACCGAGAACGCCGCGACCCGGTCGCGCGGCAAATGCAATCGCAGGCGGGCTCCACGCGCATCGAAGGATTCATCGAGCTTGCGGATCGAGAACTCGTCGAAGCGTGCATGCAGGATCGGCAGCAGGGCGAACTCGCAATCGAGCTGGACCTCGGCCATGTCGACCAGCGGCGTTCTCGGCGCCAGGCGCAGGCATTCGGCCGCGCAGCCACCATAGGCACGGGCCAGGCCGCCTGCGCCGAGCTTGGTGCCGCCATACCAGCGCGTGACGACGACGATGACCTGGTCGAACCCCTGTCCTTCGATCGCCTGCAGGATCGGGCGACCGGCCGTGCCGCCCGGTTCGCCATCATCGGAGAACCGATACAGGTGTCCGATACGGTAGGCCCAGCAATTGTGGGTCGCCAGCGGATCGCCGATGTCGGCAAGGAACGCCAATCCCTGTTCGGGATTCTCGACCGGGGCGGCATGGGCAAGGAAACGGCTCTTGCGGATTTCCTGCAGCAGGCTCGCTGGTGCGGTCAGGGTATGCAGGCCACTCACTCGGCCAGCCGGCGCAACTCGTCGGAAAGCTGCCAGTCCGGATACATGCGACGGAACAGGCGCAGGTTCTCGATGGCTTCCTGGCGCTGCCCCTCGTGCTTCAGGCGCACGATTTCGGCCAGCCAGTCCTGCGGGGCCAGGTGCATGTTCTGGCGCAACTTGACCGACGTACTCGGTGCCGGCGCGCGCGATTGCTCGGCCGCGGCTTTCGGCGCGCTCATCGTCGCGGCACGGCCTGCCGTCGACGCGACGGGACGCTCGCCACGTTTCAGTTCGCCAAGCGCGTCCGCGGCGGCGCCGCTGGAAGCATCATCCTTTGCTTCCGGGAACGCCCTGGCTTCGTCGGCCGCCGACAAGGCCGGTGCAGGTTCCGGCTGCGCAAGATTCTCCTGCATCGGCGGCGGTGGTGGCGGTGGTGGTGGTGCGGCGGCCGGCAACGCGGGCGGACGTGCTGTTTTCTTCCGCGCTTGCGGGGCAGGTGCCTGATCGGCGGCTTGCGCTGCCGCTGCCGCGGGTGCTTGCTTGTCCGTGATCGCCGCATCGCGTTCCAGCACTTCGGATTTCTGCAGGCGTGCCGATTCGCTGATCGGCTGCACCGCAATCACCGAGCGCCCGGCTTGATCGGGGCGGGTCTGGGTCTCCTGGGTATCGATCTGCTTGCCGACCTGCCAGGCGATGCCGGCGGCCAGAACGAGACCGGCCACCGAGCCGACACCGAACAACCAGCGCTGCGCAGGCGGCGCGCGACCACCCTGCACGGCCCGCGCGGCATTCGCGATCACGACGCGATCCAGACGGCGCGGCGGTTCCGGGCGCGACAGGCGCCGATAGATCGCACCGAACTCGCCCGCATCGGCATCGAGCAGGCGCTCGAGATCGTGGTCGGGGTCGCGGGGCGCGTTCATGTCTCGAACCTCGCACGGACGCGCGCCAGGGCGTAGCGCAGACGCGACTTGACGGTCTCGCGGCCCGCTCCGGTGACCTCGGAAATCTCCTCAAGGCCGAGGCCATTTTCCATACGCAACAAGAAGGTTACACGCTGTTCCTCAGGTAATTCCTCCAGTGCGAGCTGGAGGCGGCGGCGTTGTTCGAACTCACTCAGCACGCGATCGGGCTGTTCGTCGTCAGGGGCATCGAGCTGGCTGAAGATGACTTCGGTTTCGTCGGCCGAAGCCTGCGGGCGATTGCGCCGGAACCGGTCGATCACGAGGTTGTGGGCGATCTGCAGCAACCAGGTCGTGAACTTGGCCTCGACCCGGTAACGCTCACGCGCAGCCACGGCACGGCTCCAGGTTTCCTGGAACAGTTCGTCGGCATCGGCGCGATGGTGGAGGGAGCGCAGGAGAAAGCGGTACAGGGTGCCACGATGGCGCCGATAGAGCATTTCGAAGGCGAGCAGATCGCCTCCGGCATACGCAAGCATCAGTTCTTCGTCCGTTCGTTCCGACCCCATGGCTGCGAGGTTAAGGCAATCCATGGAGTCCGTCATCAACATGGGTGCAGGGTTCAACGCACCCATGGCCGAATCGGGGTTGATGGGGCCGGGATTCGTCCAGGCATATCGTCGCCTGCCAATCCTTACCTAGTGTCCAGACACTCACCCGGCCAATCCGGAGCGAGCGGCGCCCGCACGCGACTGGCCCTCTTTCCGAATCCCGCTCCTATTCAATCTGCTCGCGCGCCCATTGCGCGTCGAGCGCTTCCATCGCATCGGCCGGCTTGATGTTGGCGGCCTTGTCATAGGCTTCAGCGACATCGTCCTCGCGCTTTTCGCCATGCAGCAGCATCAGGCCGTTGCCGTATTCGATCCAGGCGATCGGTGATTCGGGGGTCAGCTTGAGCGCGGCCTTGAGATTCTTTTCGGCATCGGCGGCGTTGGCACCATAGGTCAGCTTGGCCAGCATGCCACCGACCTTGTTGACGATCTCGGCGTGATACAGGCCCAGCGCGGTCGCCGCCTCGGCATGCTTCGGCGCGAGTTTCAGGGTCTTGTCGAGCGACTCGCGGACCTTTCCGGCCAAACCCTGGGCCAATGCCTTGGCAATCGAAATCGACTGGCTCAGCCGACCGATCGCAAACGCGCGCCGGTAGTGGCTGTTGGCCAGATCGGGCAGCGCAGCTACCGCTTCCTCGGCGAGTCGGACCAGATCCTCGTAGCGAGCGGTCCTGGCATCGTCGTCATCGACCAGGTACGAAGCGTGGATGCCGGCCGCCTTGATCGCAACCGACGCGCCGATCGCCTTGAGGGCGACGCCGGATTCATGCGCCTGCTGAAAGTCGCCCCGATGGAACGCGCGCCAGGCATCCTGCAGTTGCGTCGCGATCGCTGCGGCATCCTTGCCGAGCTTGGGATGGGTCTTGAGCAGGGCCGCGACATGTTTCTCATCGGGGTAGGGTTCCTGATCGCCGGCATGCAACTTCGGCCAGGCCTTGGCCAGCTTGTCGCCGGCGTAGTCGAACGCCTTGTCCTTGTGTGGAAACGCCGCCCAGCCTTTCTTCGCCATGCTCAAACCCCCGTTCATCAAAGCGCATCCTGCACCTGCACCGCATCCGCCGGCAAGCCGCTAAACTTCGTGACAGTCGCTTGCACACCAAGCGTGCCCTGCAACGCGCTCGGCCATGCTTCTGCAGGAGCGCTTTCAGGCGCTTGTCCCCTCGTGGGGACGATGCTCCTTGTCCCGCCCGGAGACCTCGACCTCTCGATGACCGTCACGACAAAAGCCAACACTCCAGCCAACCGTGCCGCCGAGTTGCGTGCCCGCATCGAGGAAGCGAACCATCGCTATCACGTCCTCGATGACGCGCAGATTCCCGACGCTGATTACGACAAGCTGATGCGCGAGCTCGAGGCGATCGAGGCGGCGCATCCAGAACTGGCGGCGGCGGATTCGCCGACCCTGAGAGTCGGCGCGAGTCCTTCGCGCGAGTTCGCCGAGGTGCGCCACGCGTTGCGCATGCTCTCGCTGGCCAATGCGTTCAGTGACGAGGAAATCGTCGATTTCGTCCGCCGCATCGAGGAGCATCTCGACATCGCCGATCCGGTGTTCTCGGTCGAACCCAAGTTCGACGGTCTGGCCATCAGTCTGCGCTACGAGAATGGCGTATTCGTGCAGGGTGCGACGCGAGGTGATGGCGAAACCGGCGAGGATGTGACCGTCAACCTGCGCACGATCAAGGCGATTCCGTTGCGCCTGCGCGGCGATGACTGGCCGGCCGTGCTTGAAGTGCGCGGCGAGGTCTACATGCCACGTGCGGATTTCGAACGCTACAACGCGCATGCCCGCGAGCACGGCGGCAAGGTGCTGGCCAATCCGCGCAACGGTGCGGCGGGTTCGCTGCGCCAGCTCGATTCCTCGATCACGGCTTCGCGACCTTTGGCGTTCTTCGCCTATGCGCCGGGTGCGGTCGAGAACGGCAGCCTGCCGAACGCGCATTCGGCCCTGATGAGGAAATTCCGCGATTGGGGTTTCCCGGTCAGCCAACTGGTCGAAACCGCACGCGGCGCGCAGGGCTGTCTCGATTACTACCGACGCATCGGCGAGGCGCGCGACAGCCTGCCGTTCGATATCGATGGCGTCGTCTACAAGCTCGATGACCTCGCTGGCCAGCGTGAACTCGGTTTCGTCGGTCGCACGCCGCGCTGGGCGATCGCGCACAAGTTCCCGGCGCAGGAGCAGCAGACGAAGGTCGAGGCGATCATCATCAACATCGGTCGCACCGGCGCGGCGACTCCGGCGGCCGTGCTTGAGCCCGTGCATGTCGGCGGAGTCACAGTGACCAATGCGACGCTGCACAATGCCGACCAGGTCGCGCGCCTCGACGTCCGTGTCGGTGACACGGTCATTGTGCGGCGTGCAGGCGACGTGATTCCCGAAGTCGTGCGCGTCGTACCCGCCCTGCGACCCGATGGCACGCAAGCGTGGGCCATGCCGACGCATTGCCCGATCTGCGGTTCCGAGATCGTGCGCGAGGACGGCGAAGTTGTCGCGCGCTGCTCGGGCGAACTCATCTGCCCGGCGCAACGCGTGCAGTCGATCTTCCATTTCGCCGGGCGCCGAGCAATGGATATCGAGGGCCTCGGCGAACGCGTGATCGAGGATCTCGTCGCGCTCGGCTTCGTCAAGTCACCGGCCGATCTCTACGCGCTGACGGTCGCGGATTTCGCCGAGATGCGACGCCGCGCCGATGAACGCGACGGCACCACGCCGGAAACGGTCAAGGCCGGCAAGGTCGCGACCCGGTGGGCCGAGAACCTGATCGAGTCGATCGACCACAGTCGCGCGACGACGCTCGAGCGCTTCCTCTACGCACTCGGCATCGAACACGTCGGCGAGAGCACGGCCAAGGCCCTGGCCGCGTGGTTCGGTCGCCTGCAACTGATTCGCCACCTGCCGTGGCCGCTGCTCAAGCTGGTGCCTGACATCGGCGGCGAAGTCGCACGCTCGATCGACCACTTCTTCACCCAGGAAGGCAACCAGTCGGCCATCGATGAACTGCTGATGCGTGGCGTGAACCTCAAGGACGAGCACGACGTCTCGCCGAAGTTGCGCCAGAGCCTGGGTTCCGATTGTCTGCTTGCGAGTTTCGAAATCCCGAAGTTGACCGGGAAGCGCGCGACCCAATTGGCCGCAGCGTTCGAAGACCTGGAACGGGTGGCGCACGTGCCCGAGCATCAACTGGTGACGGCAGGTTTGCCGGCCGATACCGCCGCCGCGCTCGTGCGCTGGCGCGACGAAGGCGGCCACGCCGAACTGTTCGCGCGCAGCCTGCGAAGCTGGAACACCCTGCGCGAACTCGCCGGTTCAGCCGGCGAAGCCGGGCAATCGCTGCCGCTCGATGGCCAGACCGCCGTGCTCACCGGCACGCTCAAGTCGATGACGCGCGACGAGGCGAAGGATCGTCTCGAAAGACTCGGTGCCAAGGTCGCCGGCAGCGTATCGAAGAAGACGAGTTTCGTCGTCGCCGGAGAAGAAGCCGGCTCGAAGCTCGGCAAGGCCCAGGAACTCGGTGTCGAGATCTGGGATGAGACACGGTTGCTGGCGTTTCTTGCGGGACAGGGCGGGAGTTGAGACGAAACGCAGGACGGCCGATAGTCCCCTCCGAAGCGAATGCCGCGAGACGTGTTTTCGCGCTTCGCGCGTCCCCTCATCCGCCCTGCGGGCTCCTTCTCCCGAGGGGAGAAGGGAAAATCTGCCAGGCAGGGCGCGACTAGGCCGCCGCGCGTGTTGCATCCTGCGCTGGTGCTGACGTGCGGATCAGGTGGTCGAACGCGCTCAACGCCGCTTTCGAGCCTTCGCCCATCGCGATGACGATCTGCTTGTACGGCACCGTCGTGCAATCACCGGCGGCGAACACGCCGGGAATCGAGGTTTCGCCGCGCGCATCGACTTCGATCTCGCCGCGCGGGCTCAGCTTGAGCGTACCCTTGAGCCATTCCGTGTTCGGCAGCAGGCCGATCTGCACGAAGATGCCTTCGAGATCGACGCGGTGTTCTTCACCGCTCGGGCGATCCTTGTAGACCAGCCCGCTCACGCGCTGGCCATCGCCGAGCACTTCGGTCGTCTGCGCGGAGACAATGACGCGCACGTTGGTGAGGCTGCGCAACTTGCGTTGCAGCACTTCATCGGCGCGCAGCTGGCTGTCGAACTCGATCAGGGTTACGTGATTGACGATGCCGGCGAGATCGATCGCCGCCTCGACGCCGGAGTTGCCGCCACCGATCACGGCAACGCGCTTGCCCTTGAACAGCGGACCGTCGCAGTGCGGGCAGTAGGCCACGCCCTTGTTGCGGTATTCGTTTTCGCCGGGCACGTTCATCTGGCGCCAGCGCGCGCCGGTAGACAGCACCACGCTGCGCGCCTTCAACGATGCTCCACTTTCGAGCTGCACCTCGATCAGTTCGCCCGGGATCAGTTTCTGCGCGCGCTGCAGGTTCATGATGTCGACGTCGTATTGCCTGACGTGTTGTTCGAGCTGCGCGGCGAGCTTCGGGCCGTCGGTCTCCTGCACCGAGATGAAGTTCTCGATGCTCATCGTGTCGAGCACCTGGCCGCCGAAACGTTCGGCAACGACGCCGGTGACGATGCCCTTGCGCGCGGCATAGATGGCCGCTGCTGCGCCGGCCGGGCCGCCACCGACGACGAGCACGTCGAAGGCCGGTTTGGCGGCGATCTTCCCGGCTGCGCGTTTGGCTGCGCCGGTATCGATCTTGGTGACGATTTCGGCGAGTTCCATGCGACCCTGACCGAACGGTTGGCCGTTGAGGTAGACGGTCGGCACCGACATGACCTGGCGCTGCTCGACTTCGTCCTGGAACAGTGCGCCATCAATCGCGACATGGCTGATGCGCGGATTCAGCACGGCCATGAGGTTCAACGCCTGCACGACGTCCGGGCAGTTCTGGCACGACAGCGAGAAATAGGTTTCAAAGGCGAAGTCGCCATCGAGGTTGCGCACCTGTTCAAGCAGATCGGCCGCTTCCTTCGATGGATGGCCCCCGACCTGGAGCAGGGCGAGCACGAGCGAGGTGAATTCGTGGCCCATCGGAATGCCTGCGAAGCGCAGGTGCACGCTGCCATCCGGACGGCCGATCGTGAACGACGGAGCACGCACGCCGGTTTCGTCGCGTTCGACGAGGGTGATCTTGTCGGACAGCGAAACGATGTCGTGCAACAGTGATTGCATTTCGGCCGATTTCTCGCTGCCATCGAGGGCGGCGCTGATTTCGATCGGCTGGGTCACACGCTCGAGGTAGGCCTTGAGCTGCGCCTTGAGGTCTTGGTCGAGCATGGTCTCGGGTTCCGTGCAAAGGAAAGAGTGGGGGCACCCCGGCGGGAGAGCGCACTGGGGTGCCATGGCGGATCGACCGCAGTGGTCGACCCGCCTTCAGCGGCTCCCCGTGGCTGGCCTCGGCTGGCGGCGGGGAACCATGAAGCGCTGGATCAGATCTTGCCGACGAGGTCGAGCGAGGGCTTCAGCGTCTTCTCGCCTTCCTTCCACTTGGCCGGGCACACTTCGCCCGGGTGGCTGGCGACATACTGCGCGGCCTTGAGCTTGCGAATCGTCTCGGTCACGTCACGTGCGATCGCGTTGTCGTGGATCTCGAGCGTCTTGATGACGCCGTCGGGATCGACGATGAACGTGCCGCGCAGGGCCAGGCCCGCTTCCTCGATGTGCACGTCGAACGCGCGAGTGAGCTGATGGGTCGGGTCGCCAACCAGCGGGAACTGCGCCTGACCGACTGCCTGCGAGGTTTCGTGCCATACCTTGTGCGAGAAGTGCGTGTCGGTGGTGACGATGTAGACCTCGGCATTCGCCTTCTGGAACTCGGCGTAATGCTTGGCCGCGTCCTCGACTTCGGTCGGGCAGTTGAAGGTGAACGCCGCGGGCATGAAGATGATGACCGACCACTTGCCCTTGAGGCTGGCATCGGAGACTTCGACGAACTTGCCGTTGTGGAAAGCCTGGGCCTTGAACGGCTTGACGGTGGTATTGATCAGGGACATCGGAGTTTCCTTTGGTTTGGGATGGAATCAGTGACAGGGCCGCATGTTAGACGTTGGGCGGATATTCGTGAAATTGATTGATTGTATTCCAGTGATCGATAATGGCTATCGTAGTGATGGTGTCCGGAACAAGGATGGCAGCGTTGCATGACTGACAGAACCGCAGCACTGCACTTGCGCGCGCGCCTCTATGCGCTGGTCCGCGAATTTTTCGCGACACGCGACGTCCTCGAGGTCGAAACGCCGATCCTTTCGCTGGCTGCCAACACGGAGCCGAACATCGAGAGTTTCAGCACGACGTTCTCGGGTCACGCCGACGCAGGCTCGGCGGAACGCTGGCTGCGCACCTCGGCCGAGTTTCCGCTCAAGCGCCTGCTCGCCGCCGGCGTGGGCGATTGCTACGAACTCGGTCGCGTGTTTCGCAACGGTGAAGCGGGCAGACGACACAACCCCGAATTCACGATGCTCGAATGGTATCGGGTCGGCTGGGACCATTTGCGCCTGCTCGACGAGACCGTCGAACTGGTTCGCCACGCGTTGGCGATGGTCGGTCGCGAAGCCAGCCTCGCCTCGATGACCTACCGCGATGTGTTCGTCGAGGCTCTCGGCATCGATCCATTCGCCGCATCAATCGATGTGTTGCGCAATTGCCTTGGCGATATCCAGATCAATGGTGAAGGCCTCAAGCGTGATGACTGGCTCGACCTGCTGATCACCCATCGCATCCAGCCCGATTTCCCGTCCGACCGCATCACGGTGGTCCGCGACTGGCCGCCCACGCAATGCGCCCTGGCCAGGATCCGCCACGACGATCTGCCTGTCGCCGAACGCTTCGAGCTGTATCTCGGTCCACATGAACTTGCCAATGGTTACCACGAACTCACCGATCCGGCGGAACAGCGCGCACGATTCGAGAACGATAACCGGCGCCGCCGGACTCGCGGACAGCGCGAGTTGCCGATTGACGAAAACCTGCTGAGGGCACTCGGCAGCGGCCTGCCCGACTGCGCGGGCGTCGCGCTCGGCATCGAACGTTTGCTGATGTGCCTGAGCGGGAGCGAGGATATCCGTGCGCTGCTTTCGTTCGGTTTTTCCGACGCCTGATCCATTGGCGAAGAGTAGCCGGATTGCCCGGGTGAAGAGCGGAAGATCAGCAGCGGTGCCTGCGACGGTCCCTGTAGAGTGAGTCCGCGGATTGCCGGAAAGGTGTCAGCAGAATCTGCTCATCCACCGGTGTTGGCGGAATTCGAGCACGCTGGCCGAATCCATATCCACGCGATGATGGCGGCCAGCGCCGCCGCCGCCGAGCCGAGCAGGAAGGCGGTCTCGCCTCCCGCCGCCTCCCAGACCTGACCCGACAACAGGGCGCCAAGCACGCCGCCTATGCCGGACGAGAAACCATAGTAGATGCCCTGGGCGTGTCCGTTCTGGCGACCCGGGAAGAACAGCACGAGGAACTGCATGCTCGCGGCGAAGAACGCGGCGAAACTGAGCGCGTGAAGGGTTTGCGCGAAGGCCATAAGAATGATGTTGTCGGGCCAGGTAGCGACCATCGCCCAGCGCAGGCTGGCGGCGATCAGCGAGACGATCAGCACGCTGGCCGCATTCCAGCGACGGAAGATCCAGGCCGAGAAGGCGAACACGAGGATCTCGACAATCACGCCGATCGACCAGTAGATGCCGAGCGCCGACGTGCGGTAGCCATGCTCGTCGAGATAGATCGAATAGAACGTGTAATACGGTCCGAACGAGATCTGCATGAGCAGTGCGACGATGAAGAAGGCGATCACCTCGGGGCGGCGCAACTTGCCGATGAAGCTTGGCGATTCCACATCGGTCGCGACGAGCGGTGGGCGTCCGTAGTCGTTGAAGAAGGCGGCGATGGCCATCGCCGCGAAAAGCGGCAGCATCAGCCAGGGCAGGGCCGTGACCGGCAGGTGATCGAGCAACACTCCGAACAGGGCGACGACCGCGACGAACCCGATCGAACCCCAAACGCGGATGCGACCGTAACGCTCGCTCTTGCCGACCAGGTGCGACAGCGTGATCGATTCGAACTGCGGCATCACGGCGTTGTACATGAAGCAGAACACGCACATGACGACAAACAGCGCGCTGAAATCGTGTGGCAGGGTGAAGAAGGCAAAGCTCGCGACAGTCAGCACGGAACCGGCGCGCAACCAGCGGATCGGATGCGAGGACCGCGCGGCCAGCGCGCTCCAGGTGCTCGGCGCGAATATGCGCGTGCCGTACCAGAGGCTCATCAGGATGCTGATCGCGGCGACATCCTGACCCCGCTCCTTGAGGTACAGAGCCCAGTAAGGATTGAACGCGCCGAGCGCGGCGTAGTAGGCGAAGTAGAAGCTCGCCAGGCGCAGCGTCGGCACGCTCGGGGGTGGGCGAGCGTCCACGGTATTCACCTCAGAATTCCAGATCGAGACTTGCGCACAGATAGTCGACCATCGGTGCGACGCGCTTGAAGCGATCGACCAGCAGCGGTTTCAACTCGGTCGAAGTCGCAATGCTGTCGGCGAAGCGCTCCGCGGCGACGAAATCCTTGCGCTTGATGTCGTCGATCAGTTCGTGTTCCGGATCGAATCCGCGTGGAGGGCGCGTGAGGCTGTCGCCGCCCAGCGTGAAGTGCGAAGTGAATGATTTCGAGCGCGTCGCCTTTTTCCAGGCGATCGGATTGTTGGCGATGAACTCGCGGATACGCTTGATCGACTCAGGCTGCGGATGCCACTTGCCGCCACCAACGAAGCAATCGCCCTGCGCGAAGTGCATGTAGAACGAAGGCGCATCGACCTGTCGCGCGCGCTCATGGAACAGCCGTGCACCGGACCAGGTCTTGTACGGCGTCTTGTCGTTGGCAAAGCGCGTATCGCGATGGATGCGGAACAGCGATCCGCCCTGGCTGCGTGGATCGGCCACGAAATGAGGCGAAATCTTCGCCAGCGGCGCCTGCAGGTCGGCGATCAGTTGCAGGAACGGCTGGCGCAGCACGTCCTCGTAGCGCGGCCTGTTTTCGTTGAACCAGATCCGGTTGTTGTTGGCCTTGAGATCGCGCAGGAAGCGGAACGTGGCGGGAGTGAAGTAGGGGATTGCCATGGAACCTCGTGTTTCGAAGTATCGCCCGGACTATGGTCGCTGGTTGGGGATGAGCGGGGCAACCAGATACCGGATCACACAGGAAGCGGCTACGGCCGCTTGTCCTTTCGTGGGGGCGATGCGTTTGAGATGGGTTGAGGGAAAAGCATCAGGCACGGATGTCCGTCCTGCGAAGCTCGGCGGAGCTGTTTCGCCAATACTGTCCGCGCTTGCTGACGGGGGGTAGCTACTCGATCTGCCGCATCTGTTCGCGTCCCCAATCCTCCAGTGCATCGAGCAAAGGCAATTTGCCCGGATCGACTTCGCTGCGCTTCCGGGCAATCAGCGCAAAGTATTGATCGAGGGTCAGCGTTGTGAGCGCGGATTCGGTGGTCAAGCGGCGCTGGCGGAAGCGCTTCCAGCGCGTCGCTTCCTCATGATCCAGCGAGTGCGGCCAGTTGCGCGCGCGGTAGCGGAACAACAGTTCGGCATAGCGCGGATCGGTGAAGGCCAGGGATGCCAAGCCGAGCAACTCACTCGGCGTCCGCCGCACATCGCGCAAGCGGTTCTTGTCCGCATCGGGCAGGAAGCCCGAATACAGCGCCAGTTCGGGGTCCGCAGGTGCTTCCCGGGCGGCTTGTGCGGCAAATACGGCCTGCATCTTCACGGCAAGTCCGTCCGCGCGATTGAGCAGGTCGAGATGTCCGAGTGCACGCGGAAGATCGAGGCCGATACGCGCGTGATCGATACCCTTGAGCACACTCAGGGGTGCCAGTGCGGGTGAGCGGTTCGCGTGCACGAGCTTGAGCGGAATACGCTCGACATCCTCGGGCAGATCGATGCGCGAAACAAACACGCGATCCGCAATCTCATCGGCATCGAGTTCAAGCATCGTGGTTGGATCGACATCAAGGTCGTAGACGATCACCCCATTCGGCTGCTGCGGATGGATCGCCAGTGGCGCGACGATGGCCAGGCAACCGCGGCTGGCCGGATAGCGCGAGGACACATGCACGACCGGTGTGCGATGCGCGACATCGAGCAACTGGAATGCGCGCTGCTTGCGACGCAGATCGAAATGGAACTCGAACAGGCGCGGCTGGTGTTCGCGGATCAGCCGAGCCAGGCCGATCAACGCCTCGACATCCGACAGCGCATCGTGCGCACGATCCTGCTTGAGCCGGTTGGCCCTGGCCAGGTCTTCGAGACGGAAGCTCGGCGAGCCATCGTCGCGCAGCGGCCACTCGATGCCCTGCGGGCGCAACGCGTAGCACATGCGGGCGAGGTCGATCATGTCCCAGCGCGAATTGCCTCCTTTCCATTCGCGTTCATACGGATCATGGAAGTTTCGGTACAGCAGATGGCGCGTGAATTCGTCATCGAAGCGCAACGAGTTGTAGCCGACGCCGCAGGTTCCGGGCGCGGCGAGTTCCTCGTGCACGATCGCGGCGAACTCGGCTTCGATGCGCCCTTCGCGCTCGGCGAGTTGCGGCGTGATGCCGGTGATCAGGCAGGCATCCGGGTGCGGCAGCACATCCGCAGCCAGCTTGCAGTACAGCATGACCGGATCACCGATGATCTCGAGATCGAGATTGGTGCGGATGCCGGCAAACTGCGACGGCCGGTCGCGCCGTGGATCGGCACCGGTGGTTTCGTAGTCGTGCCAGAAGAAGGTCGTGGAGGCCATCGGCGACGGGCAGGGAAGGTGTTTGCCATGCTAACCCGACACCGCCCGTCAGGCATGCAAGCTTGGCCTCGTCGTCCATCGCGGCAATAATCGCGGAATCCATTGCCGCGGAGAGCCCGATGCCCCCAACACCCCACGAGGACAACCTGATCTGGATCGACCTGGAAATGACCGGGCTCGATACCGGCAACGATTCGATTCTCGAAATCGCGACGGTGGTGACCGACAAGAATCTCAACCTGCTTGCCGAAGGTCCCGAGTTCGCGATCCGCCACGACGAGCAGCGGCTGCTCGCGATGGACGACTGGAACCGCAACCAGCATCACAAGTCCGGCCTATGGCAGCGCGTGCTGGATTCCCACATCGACATGGCGCTGGCGGAAATCCGCACCGTGGAATTCCTCCTGCTGTGGGTGCCGGCCGGCAAGTCGCCGATGTGTGGGAACTCGATCTGCCAGGATCGACGTTTCTTGCACCGCCTGATGCCGCGCCTGGAAAGATTCTTCCACTACCGCAATCTCGATGTCTCGACGATCAAGGAGCTCGTGCGACGCTGGGCGCCCGATGTCGGCAAGGGATTCACCAAGGAAGCCGCACACACCGCACTCAGCGACGTGCATGATTCGATTGCCGAGATGGCTTATTACCGGCCTTTGCTCGGACGCCTCGCAGAACCTGCGCCAGAGGCTTAGCCAAGCATCCGGATTTCCCGGTTCAGGCGTTGAATGGGGCGGTCGCGGCGACTAGCGATGAAAATGCCGGATTGCGGATTGCATGCGATCATGCGCGGCTGACCGCACCTGAAATCCTGTCCGTGACCACCGAAATCCCGAATCCTCCTGATTCCGACGACGCATCATCCGATCTGGTCGAACGCCTGATCGCTGCAACCTCGACGCTGCTGGAAGTCGCCGAAAACTGGAGTCTGCTCGATCGCTTGCCCGACGATGATCGCAAGCGTCTGCACCAGGCGGTTGCGCGCGTCTATCACCCGGATCCGGTTTCGCGACGCCAGCGCATGAAGGCGGCAGAACGCGAGCGCATCAGCACGAAGATCAGCAAGGACGACGCCTTGCTCGACGCGACCGGTATCCGCCAGCTTCGCGCCAGGCCGGTGTTCACGACGCCGAATGTCTTTCCACCCGAAAATCGACAAACGCGCAATACCGATGATGAAAACGTCGCCCGACGCGAATCGGCCGAACTGCAGCATTGTTATGTGTGCAAGCAGAAGTACACGCTGATCCATCATTTCTACGATCAACTGTGCCCGACCTGCGCTGCCTTCAATTTTGCCAAGCGCACCGAGCTCGCGGATTTGCGCGGACGCGTCGCCTTGCTGACCGGCGGCCGCGTGAAGATCGGCTACCAGGCAGGATTGAAACTGCTGCGCGCCGGCGCCGGATTGATCGTGACCACGCGGTTCCCGCGGGATTCCGCGGCCCGCTATGCGCAGGAACCCGATTTCGCCGAATGGGGCCATCGTCTCGAGATCTTCGGCCTTGACCTGCGCCATACGCCCAGCGTCGAGGCATTCTGCAACGAGTTGTTGAAGACGCGGTCGCGACTGGACTTCATCATCAACAATGCCTGCCAGACCGTGCGCCGCCCACCCGGGTTCTATGCGCACATGATGCAGGGTGAATCGGCCGCGCTCGATGACCTGCCCGGGAACGTGCGCAAGCTGGTCGGCCGGTACGAAGGACTGCGCAGCGCCGACATGCTCGATGGCGGCACGGCCCCGAACCAGCTCGCGACGGGGCAGGCGGCCGGCACGCTGCCAGGTCTGACCCGCTCCGCCGAGCTTTCGCAGTTGAAGCTGCTGCCCGATGAACTGCTCGCCCAGCAGCATCTGTTTCCGCAGGGCAGGCTCGATCAGGACCTGCAGCAGGTGGATCTGCGCGGACGCAATTCCTGGCGCCTGCTCATGGCGGAAGTGCCGTCCGTCGAATTGCTTGAAGTGCAACTGGTCAATGCGATCGCGCCATTCATCATCAATGCGCGGCTCAAGCCGCTGATGCTGCGCACACCCGAGCGCGACAAGCATATCGTCAACGTCTCGGCTGTCGAAGGACAGTTCTACCGCAACTTCAAGACCACCAGGCACCCGCACACGAACATGGCCAAGGCTGCGCTCAACATGATGACGCGCACCTCGGCGACCGATTACCGCAACGACGGCATCCACATGAACAGCGTCGACACCGGTTGGGTGACCGACGAGGATCCCGTCGAGATCGCGGCACGCAAGGTGGTCGAGGAGCGTTTCCATCCGCCACTCGACATCGTCGACGGCGCCGCCCGCATCGTCGATCCGATCATCCACGGCATCAACTCGGGCGAACACGTCTGGGGCCAGTTCCTCAAGGACTACAAGCCGACGGATTGGTAATTTGATCCTATGCAGCTTTTTGTGCCGCGTGATGCTCGTTATGATGGAGGTCGGTCACGAGATATCAGGCAATGGCAAGTCCGGAGTCGAAAATTGCAGGTGCCATCACGGGCTTGGCCAGTGCTGTCCTTTTCGCGTTTGTCGTTGTTCCCGAGATCAAGGAATGGCGCATGAGGAGGGCTCTCGAGGATTACCAACAACGGGTTCAGGTTGAAATGGACAAGGCGTCGCTTCAGGCGGCCAGGCTTGGCCACGAAAGGATTGAAGCGGAGGCCCGGGCGCAGCGTCGGCAGGCCATCGTGGAAGCATCCCGGGTGCTTGCTCGAAATGAGCGTTGCATGGGCGGGACCGTGGTCAGGGTCGCAGAGCGGGAGGGGGTGCCGACCTATGAACAGGTTTCGCAGAACGGTATTCCTGTCAGGTGCCTGGGAAGCAAACGTCTCTAGGGCCCGGTCTTGTATTCATCAATTTGACATAATATGCATTGTGCATCGGAACGACCGGTGCGAAAGAAGCCGCGGCGGCGCCTCTGGCACGTCTCCCCGGACGGTTTCCGCGAGCTGCGACGGAGCCTTTTCTTGAGTCAGCAAGCCGTGGCCGATGCGCTGGGCGTTTGCCTGCGCACGGTGCGGCATTGGGATACCGGTCGAAATCGGGTGCCGTGGTCTGCGGTGCGCCTCCTGCGGCTGCTGCGCGGCGGCGACCTGGGCGAGCTGTCGCCGGTCTGGACCGGCTGGCGGATCGTCGGTGATGCCTTGGTGACTCCGGCAGGCGTGCCCTTTCAGGCCTCTCAGTTCACGTGGTGGGCGCTGACGTGCTTGCGGGCCCGATCGTGGCAGCGGCAGTTCCGTGAAGCCGCACCCCGGCTGTCAGCCGGCGATGATCGTCACGCGGTCTATCCGGTCGTGGACGGTGGCGCTTTTGCTGTCGCTCTTGACCCCGCAGAACCAAAGCCTTTTCAGGTGGGCGCGGGCGCGCGCAGCGCGTCCGCGCCACCGGGGCTTGCTCTATTAAAGAACAAGTCTAACGCGTGTTCTCTATCTGGGCTTGCTTTTCAGAGGGTATCTGAGACCGCGCCAGTGGCCTCCAGGCCGCATTCTTATGCGCTTTCGTGGAGCATTGAGGGTCGTTCTTGGGAGCCGTTGCAGGGCCTTGAGTCTGCGTGATGTTGCTGCGTCGCGAGGGAACAAGCGGGAACGCGCGCTTGCAATCGACCCATGATCTTCTGCACGCATTCTCCGCCCTGGGAATGGTTTTTGTCGGTGCGCTTGTCGTTTCCGGGATCGCGCACTACGGGGATCTCACCGGTTGGTCATTGTCTGCATTGTTCCCGAGCACCTACGGAAAGCTGCTGCTGTTCAAGTTGGCCTTGTTCGGTGGAATGCTGGGACTGGGACTGGGAGCACTGCACCGTTGCACGCGGGTGCCGCGCCTGGGACAAGCGCTGACCCGCGGAGACCCTGCGCAGGCGGTGCGTGCGACGCTCAGTCCCCATTAGCTGTTCAACCCGCCATGGCACACTGCCCTGGCAGTCCATTCCTACCAAAGCGAGTATCGGCATGAACTCACCGTCCCATGACCATCATCATTCCGCAGGCGCAATGCCTGGCGAGGCTGCGGACGGACGGGTAACCGATCCGGTCTGCGGCATGCAGGTCGATCCCGCCACCACGCCGCATCATGCGGAGCACGCTGGCGTCCCCTTCCACTTTTGCGCGGCGCGATGCCGCGCGAAGTTCGTCGAGGATCCCGAGCGCTACCTGTCGCCCCGGCAAGAGCCCGAGGCGGCCCAACCCGGTGCCATCTATACCTGCCCGATGCACCCGGAAGTCCGGCAGCCGGGTCCCGGCAATTGTCCCTTCTGCGGCATGGCGCTGGAGCCGGAGATGCCGAGCCTTGAGGACGATGACAATCCGGAACTGCGCGATTTCTCACGCCGCTTCTGGTGGACGCTGCCGCTGACCGTGGTGACCCTCGTGCTGGCCATGTTTGGCCGGCATCTGCCCAGGCTCGAACTGGGCGGCGTCGAGATCCTGCCGCTGTCGATCGACGTGCAGACCTGGGTCGAGCTGGTGCTGGCCACGCCGGTCGTGCTGTGGGCCGGCTGGCCGTTCTTCGAGCGCTGCGTGCAGTCGATCCGCAACCGCAGCCCGAACATGTTCACCCTCATCGGCATTGGCGTGGTGGCCGCCTTCGCCTACAGCCTGGTGGCCACCCTGGCGCCCGGGTTGTTCCCCACCTCGTTTATCGAGCACGGGCGCATCGGCGTGTACTACGAGGCGGCGGCAGTGATTGTGTCGCTGACGCTGCTCGGCCAGATGCTGGAGTTGCGGGCGCGCTCGAAAACATCGGCGGCGATCAAGGGCTTGCTTGGACTGGCGCCGAAGGAAGCCCGGCGGGTCAATGCCGACGGCACCGAGGAAGACATCCCGCTGACCCACGTGCATGTGGGCGACCACCTGCGCGTGCGCCCCGGCGAGAAGGTGCCGGTGGATGGCGAAGTGGTGGAAGGCCGCTCCAGCGTCGACGAGTCGATGCTCACCGGCGAGCCGATCCCGGTCGAGAAGTCCGCCGGCGACGCGGTCATCGGCGCGACCCAGAACGGCACCGGCGCGCTGGTGATCCGCGCCGCCAAGGTAGGTTCCGACACCGTGCTCGCGCAGATCGTGCAACTGGTCGCGCAGGCGCAGCGTTCCCGCGCGCCGATGCAGCGGATGGCCGACACCGTCGCCTACTGGTTCGTGCTCGCGGTGCTGGCGATCGCGGTGGCGACCTTCTCCATCTGGGGTTTGTTCGGCCCGGACCCTGCCTGGACCTACGCCATTCTGAACGCGGTTTCGGTGCTGATCATCGCCTGCCCCTGCGCGCTGGGCCTGGCCACCCCGATGTCGATCATGGTCGCCACTGGCAAGGCGGCCCAGGTGGGCGTGCTGTTCCGCGATGCCGAGGCCATCGAGCACATGCGCCGCATCGACACCCTGATCGTCGACAAGACCGGCACGCTCACCGAAGGACGCCCGGCCTTCAAGGAAGTCGTGGCCTTCCAGGGCTTCGACGCCGACCATGTCCTGCATCTGGCCGCCAGCCTGGACCAGGGCAGCGAACATCCACTGGCCGACGCCATCGTCGCCGAGGCTCGCCGCCGCAACTTCGAATTCGATCGCGTGGACGACTTCGACTCGGTGACCGGCCTGGGTGTGCGCGGAACCGTAGCGGGTCACGCGCTGGCGCTGGGCAACACCGCATTCATGGAGGATCTCGGTGCCAATCCCGGCGCGCATGTCGACGTGGCCGAGCGCCTGCGCCGCGAGGGTGCGAGCGCCATGTTCCTCGCCGTGGACGGGCACCTGGCCGGCCTGATCGCGGTCGCCGACCCGATCAAGGCCTCGGCCGCAGCCGCCATCAATGAGCTGCACGCCGCCGGGCTGCGCATCATCATGGCCACCGGCGACGGGCTCACCACCGCAAAGGCCGTGGCCGCGGAACTGGGCCTGGACGAAGTGCATGGCGAGGTCCGCCCCGAGGACAAGGCCGAGCTGGTGCAGCGCCTCAAGCGCGAAGGCCGGCGCGTGGCGATGGCGGGCGACGGCATCAACGACGCGCCAGCGCTGGCCGCGTCCGATGTCGGCATCGCCATGGGCACGGGCACCGACGTCGCCATGTCGAGTGCCCAGATCACCCTGGTCAAGGGTGACCTGCACGGCATCCTGCGCGCGCGCAAGATCTCCCAGGCCACGGTGGCCAACATGAAGCAGAATCTTACGTTCGCATTCGTCTACAACGCGCTCGGGGTTCCGGTTGCGGCCGGGGTGCTCTACCCCGCGTTCGGGATCCTGCTGAGCCCGATGGTCGCGGCGCTTGCGATGAGCTTGAGCTCGGTCTCCGTGGTCGCCAATGCGCTGCGCCTGGCCAAATCGGCAACAAGTTCGGCGAATCCGGATGCAGCCGCATCGGAGCAGGCTCCGGATCCGGCTCCGCGTTGATTTGGATCAGTTGCATCGGAACGGGCAAGGGGTAAGCCCGCGTTGGACTTCATGGGTGACAATCTGGCGGACGGCCGGTCCTACCGGACATTCAACGTGATCGACGATTACGCGCGCGACGCACTGAGGATCGAGATCGATATCAGCCTGACGGCGAGCCGGGTGGTTCAGGTGCTGGATCAGCTCTGCGATTGGCACGCAACGCCCGAAGCGATCCGCAGCGACAACGGCCCGGAGTTCCGAAGCGAGACGGTGCAGGCGTGGGCCAGGGCAAAGAACATCCGCTGGGATTTCATCCAGCCAGGGTGCCCGGCGCAAAACGCCTACATCGAGCGATTCAATGGAACCTACCGGCTGGAAGTGCTCGACGCCCATCAGTTCTGCACCTTGGACGCCGCTCGAACGGTCACGGAGGAATGGCTGGCCGTTTACAACGAGCAACGCACACTCAGCGCCATCGGTCATCTGCCGCCGTTGGCGTTCAAGCGAAAATGGCAGCAACGCGAGTTTCCAGGAAAAGCTGGAGTCACTTGAGGGGGATTGACCTGTGTACGCAAAGTGGCACAAGCGCCACCACACCTGTCTCGGCAAATGCTCCGTGCGCTGTTCTCGACCGCTTGGCCCCGACGCGGTTCTACCGCCTGCCTCCATGGGGGCGTACCTCCTGCATCCATGCAGAGTCGCGTC